>ENA-UOJK01000275-UOJK01000275.1-human-gut-metagenome-genome-assembly--contig:-C116-NODE-275-length-53502-cov-8.259135_pt1 | contig 53502 bp, 48 predicted proteins | sample MGYA00242348_ERZ723895 | MGnify/ENA metagenome assembly ERZ723895
CTATAAGCTCTTTTTCTCCCCCGGCATAGCCGGGGGTTGCCTTTGTCAAGACAATGACAACAGCCCGTGCGGAATTGATCCGCACGGGCTGTTACAGGTTTTACAGAACTTTATTCAGGAAGGTGACGAGCCGGGGGCTTTCCGGGTGGGAGAACAGCTCGTGGGAGGGCTTATCCTCGCCGATGACGCCGCCGTCCAGGAAAATGGTACGGCTGCTGACCTCCCGGGCGAAGCGCATCTCGTGAGTCACCACGATCATGGTCATACCGCTCTCCGCCAGATCCTTCATCACGTCCAGCACCTCACCGATCATCTCCGGGTCCAGAGCACTGGTAGGCTCGTCGAACAGCATGACCTCCGGGTCCATCATCAGGGAACGCACAATGGCGATCCGCTGCTTCTGGCCGCCGGAAAGCTGGCTGGGATAGGCGTCGGCCCGGTCGGCCAGACCCACCTTTGCCAAAAGCTCCAAGGCCTTCTCCTGTGCGTCGGACTGGGACATCCCCTTAATGCGCACCGGGGCAGCGGTGAGGTTGTGCATCACGTCCATGTTGTTGAACAGGTTGAACTGCTGGAATACCATGCCCATCCGCTGACGGCAGTGGTCGATGGCCTTGCCCTTGATGGTGCAGATGTCCGTGCCGTCAAAGAGGATCTGGCCGGAGGTGGGCTGCTCCAGCAGATTCAGGCAGCGGAGGAAGGTGGACTTGCCGCCGCCGCTGGGACCGATGATGGAGACCACCTCGTTTTCGTGGAAGGTGGTGCTGATCCCCTTGAGGACCTCCAGCTTGTGGAATTTTTTTTGCAGGTCCACAACCTTCAGAATTTCACGCTTATTTTCCATGGGACAGCTTCCTTTCCGCCAGAGACACCGCTCGGCCGCTGACGAAGGTCAGCACGAAGTAGCACAGCGCCGCCACAGCCAGACATTCCAGATTCTTGTAGGTCACGGCGATCACGTCATTGGTGCGGAACATCAGGTCGGCAATGCCAATCACGGAGACGATGGAGGATTCCTTGATGACGGTGACGAACTCGTTGCCCAACGCCGGGAGAATATTGCGGATGGCCTGAGGGAGGACCACCAGCCGCATGGCCTCACCGCTGCTGAAGCCAACGCTCCGGGCGGCCTCCATCTGTCCTCCGTCCACAGCCTGAATACCGGAACGGATGATCTCCGCTACATAGGCGCAACTATTCATGCTCATAGCCACGATACCGGCGGCGAACCGGGAGAAGTTGGGAATCCAGGGAATGTTAGGAATGGTAATGCCGATCATAGGCAGACCGTAGAAGATAAACATGAGCTGCACCATCAGCGGCGTTCCGCGGACAAACTCGATGTACGCCACCGCGATCCACCGCAGGGGAGGGATGCGGCACATCCGCAGAGAGGCCATCAGGGTGCCCAGTATCGCGCCGAACAGAACGGAGAAGGCGGCGATGATGAGCGTGTTGACGATGCCTTCGGTGAAAAAGCTGTTGTAGCGTTCTATCAGCTTTGCCATGGTTTCCAAAAAGGCCATGGGAGAATTCCTCCTTGTTTGTGTGCCGGTATCCGGCAAATATCAGGCGGGCACGCGAGGAACCAGAATTGGTTCCCCGCGCGTCCGTGCTTGGTTCTAATCAGAATCGGTATTTATTTTACAGACCCATGCTGGCTGCCAGCTCCACAGCCTCGTCATAAGCCTTCAGGTAGCTGCCGTCATTGACCACCTGATTGATGACGGTGTTGACTTCTGCCAGCAGATCCTCGCTGCCCTTGGCGGCCACAACGGCCTTGCCGAAGGAGGCTTCCTCAGAGGTGAAGGCGAAGTTGGAGACTTCCAGACCGCCGTTGCTGGTGGCGATCAGAGATTCGCCCACAGCCTGATCCACCACCAGGCCGGCGATGTTGCCGTTCTGAACTTCCAACGCCAGAGCGGGATACTTTTCCAGCTCGAACAGCTCGCTGTCAGGCAGAGCGGTCTGGATCAGCTGAGACTGGATGGTGCCCTTCTGCGCGCCGACCTTCTGGCCTGCCAGAGATTCCTTGGTGGAATACAGGTCCGCGTTGCCTGCCTTTACAATGAGAAGCTGAGCGCTTTTCTCATACAGGTCGCTGAAGTCGATCTCCTCGGCTCTCTCAGGGGTCTTGGTGAAGGCGGCGATGCCCAGATCCACCTGACCGGACTTCACGGCGGGGATGATGCCGTCAAAGGACATATCCACCACTTCCAGTTCCACGCCCAGATGATCGGCGATCTGCTGGGCCAGCCACATATCGCAGCCTGCGAAGTTAGCATTCAGATCCTTGAACTCGTAGGGAGCGTACTGGGCTTCCGTACCCACTACCAGCTTGCCACTGGTCTTGACCTTTTCCAGCAGACTTGCCGCTGCGGCCGGTTCTGCCGGGGTTTCCTCAGCCGGGGTTTCCTCAGCCGGGGTGCTGTCCGCCGGAGCGGAATCTTCAGTTTTGCTGCCGCAGCCGGTCAGCAGAGACAGCATCATCATGGCGCCCAGCGCCAGAGACATGAGCTTTTTCCATGTATTCTTTTTCATGTTATCCTCCAAATCCTGAGTGATTATTGAATCAACTCTGTTTATACGTATGATTATACGCAATATTCAGCTAAAATCAATAGGCAAACTGTATATAATCGGAAACTTGCTGAATGAATATTTATAAATATTCACAACATGCGAATAAATTGCCGTCAGAAGGACAGGCCCTCCATCCGGTCAAAGGCTTCCTTCAGGCGGTCCAGCCCCACCGTACACGCAATGCGGAAATGTCCGGCGCCAGTGCTGCCGAACAGCGTGCCGGGTGTGACCAGGACATGGGCCCGTTCCAGGAGCGCCTGACAGAAGTCCTCGGCGCTGAGGCCGGTTTTCTCAATGCCGGGGAAGAGGTAGAAGGTGCCCTTGGGCCGTACCAGACTGAGGTAGGGGATCTGCTCCATCCGGTCCGCCGCGTAGAAAATGCGGTCCCGGTAGGCCAGAACGTATTTCTCACGAATGGTCTGCCGGATCGCCAGCGCCTGTATGGCGGCCCGCTGGGAGATGGAAGGGGCCGTATAGATCAGGGAGTTGTTGATGTTGCTTATGACGTTCAGAAGCTCCGGCTCCGCGATGGCTACGCCCACCCGCCAGCCGGTCATGAGAAAATTCTTGGAAAAGCTGTTCAGGGTGATGACCCGGTGGGCAAGCCCTGGGATCGTGCGGAGGGGGATGAAGTCCCCCTCATAGAGATAGGTGGTATAGATCTCATCCGCCGCGATCAGCAGGTCATGCTCCTCCGCCACCCGGCCCAGCAGCTCCAGCGTGGAGCGGTCATAGCCCATGCCGGTGGGGTTGCAGGGATTGTTGAACACGATAAGCTTGGTACGGGGGGTGATGGCCGCCCGGAGACGGGCTTCGTCAATGGCCCACGCCTCATTAGCATAGGTGGGGACCTCCACGCACACACCGCCGGCCAGTTCCGCCTGGGTGCGGTAGAGGGAGAAGTAGGGGGAAAAGACGATGACCTCATCACCGGGGTCCAGAACGGACAGCATCACCAGCGCCATTCCCATGCTGCTGGAAGCGGTGACCAGAACGTGATCCGGGGAGAGGGGCTGCTTGAAATCCGTCTGCCATGCGTCACAGACGGAGCGGATCAGCTCCGGATCACCCTTCGGATCTCCATAGTGGGTGTACCCGGCCTTGGCTTCCCGGAAGGCGGTGTCGATGATGGCGTCATCGGTGATAAAGTCCGTGTCGCCGATGCTGAGATCAATGATATCCGAATACCGGGCCAGCGCGTCGGTGTCCAGACTCAGTCCGGCGTCGGAATTCTGAAATCGCTTGGCGATATATGATTTTACAGGTCTCATAGCGTTTCTCCTTTCACCCGGGGGATCACAGTGGACCCGTTGGGAATGATATAGGTGGATTTTCCGTCCAGTTCCGCGGCTTTCAGTAAGGCGTCCATATCGGAAAAGGCGTGAATGCCCATGGGGGCAACGGTCTGGGGATCAATGGAGGAATACATGAAAATGCGGTACCGCTGGGCCTGCTCACAGTTCAGAAAGAAGATGTAGCCTGCCACGGTGAAGGCCTCCCGCAGACGCTGCTCAATGGAGCCGTCCTGTAAATTCTTGCTCCAGTCGAAGTACTCGGCGGGGCCGCCGCCCTCCGGCGCTTCGATCATCAGAACCAGCGTACCGCCGGGCTTCAACGCGGATTCCACATTGTCAATGGTCTTGGTGCCCTGATAGAGGGAGATGTCCTTGGGAAAGCCGCCGCAGCTGGTGACCACGGCGTCTGCCCGGCAGGGAATATCCACCCGGTAAATGTCGTCCACGGCGGTACAGGCCCGCTCCCAGGAGGTCAGATAGTGGCCGGAGAAGATATACGAGAGCTTCATGTCGGCGTTCATCACCAGATTCACCATGAAGAGGTTGTTCACCAGTGACGCCGCCTCGCACATATCCTCGTGCAGCGGGTTTCCCGCCAACACGCCGTTTCCGATGGCGGGGTTGGTGCGGAGCTTGGTGCTGTCCAGCGAATAGGCATGGTTGTGGCGAATGGTCTCCAAGCCGCTGATGCCGGGGAGGATGCTCTTCCGTCCGCCGCCGAAGCCAGCCATCACATGATGGGTGGCGGCGCCTAAGCAGACCACCAGATCCGCTTCCGCGGCGGTGCGGTCGATCCACACCGGTGTCTCATGGGGCGTAGTGCCCAGATAGGCAAGATCCTTGGCCTCGCAGTCGTGATTCTTCACACGGACCCGGTTATAGACCCCGTCGGTGACCAGTGTCCGCAGTTCCTGCTCATCGCCGCCGATGTGAGTGCCGTTGGCCACCACGATGGTCAGATGCTCCGGCTGTACGCCGCATTCGTCGATGAGATAGTCAACGAGATGGGGAATCACCAGATCCTGCCGCATCCAGAATCGGGTCATGTCACTGATCACCAGCGCCACCCGATCTCCGGGGCGGACCCGCTGGCGCAGAGGCGCGCTGTCGATGGGCTGCTCCAGCGAGGCGAACAGGGCAGAACGGATGTCGCTGATGGGTGGCGTCTCTGTTCCATGCAGCTCCGCCAGAATATCCGCTTCGTTCAGGGAAAGGGACACAGACCCATGTCCATATTTAAAGTTGTAGGTTTTCATAAGCAGCCTCCTATGAAGACACATGAATAATAATTCATTATACACGTCAAAATTGAATGTTCAATAACCAATCTGCCGCCGCTTCACCAAAATTCGGCGTTGTTCAGCGGAGGGCTTTTGTGTTTTTTTGACAAGGGAGGGCAAAGATAAAAACCGCCCGCCCGGAAATCCAGACGGGCGGCTGGATCAGCGGTGCAGATAAGCGTCAATATCAAAGGGCTGCAATGCAGTAGTGGATTTCAGATATAAGGGATGGTGGGGATGGCCGGATTTCAGAAGCGGCCCAGCGGTGAACCATTGAGCGTTTGCAGCCTGACCGTCAGCGGCGAAATCCCGCATACAGTCCATGAGGTAATCCCGCTTTTCGATGATGTTCCCCCAGGCGGCCCAGATAGCAGGGGTCTCCGAAAGGGAGAGAAGATAGCGGAAGGCTTTCCGGTTCTCTTCGTGGAGAGCGCTGTTGCACACCCGCTCCATATCGTCCGGCCGGGTGGCCCGCTGGGCGTAGACATTGAACATGAGAAAGCTGTCGTAACCGTTGTTCAGGGCGATGCGCTGGGCGGACTGCAGGGTGGGGTCCAGCGCGTCCGGCGCGGCGGTGGAGGGGTTGATCCCCACGCAGATCAGAGGCTTTTGGCCGCGGGTGCCCAGAATATAACGGTATTCGGAATAGGTGTTGGGCACATAGAGCCAGCGGCTCACATCGTAATCCGGGGAGGGGCGCAGGGCGGCGTCCAGCGCCGGATCAAACAGCTCGAGGGCCACGGTATCCGTGGTGCCCTGTGGAATATGGGGCATGACGATCACTCCTGTATGTCAGAATTCATAGCGAAGCCATTGTAGCATGGCGGCGAAAAAAAGGCAATCGGGTCTGTTTTTGGCGGCGGCGTTGTGATAGAATGGGAAAAAACAAACTGCGGGAGGTCACTATGCTGACGATCTTGATCGGCCGTGCCAAAACGGGAAAATCGGATACCATACTGCGACGGATGGCGGAACTGGGGGAGAGCAGCCAGCAGATCCTGCTGGTGCCGGAGCACGCCTCCCATCAGGCGGAGGTGGACGTGTGCCGCGCCTGCGGCGATACCGCCAGCCGTCATGCCGAGGTGCTGAGTTTTCGGCGGCTGGGCGAGCGGGTGCTGAGCATCACCGGCGGCATCGCGGATGTAACGCTGGACAACGGCGGCAAGCTGCTGACGCTCCAGCGGGCGCTGCTGGAAACGGCCCCTCAGATGACCGTGTATCGGAAGCCCTCGCAGAAGGTGGGCTTTCTGGAACAGATGCTGGCGCTGTTCGACGAACTGCGAAGCTACGAGGTGACCCCGGAGATCCTGTACCGGCAGGCGCAGGACATAGACGGCTCCACCCACGACAAACTGACGGATCTGAGCCTGCTCTACGCCGCCTATGAGGCCCGGCTCCGCCGTCCCGGCCTGGACGCACGGGACCGGATGACCAAGCTCTGCGACCATTTGGAGGAGTCCGGCTATGTGCGGGGCAAGGACATTTTCATCGATGGTTTTACCTATTTCAACGCCCAGGAGCGCCGGGCGCTGGCGGTTTTTCTGCGGCAGGCCCGGTCTGTCACGGTCACGCTGCTGGGGGAGGTCAACAGCCGGGAGGAGATCTTTGAACCCACGCTGAAAACCATGTCCATGCTGGAGCGGTTGGCCGCTTCTGAGGGGAAACCTGTAAAGCTACTATCCTTAACAAATGAGGACCCGTCAGCACTTGGACATTTGGAGCACCATTTCTTCGGGGAGAATCTGCCCTACGAGGGCGACAGCACCGCCATCCGGCTCCGGGAGGCCGCCACTGTCTATTCCGAGGTGGAGCAGACCGCCGCCGACATCCGCCGTCTGCTGGCGGCGGGGAAGTGCCGCTGTCGGGACATCACCGTGGCGGCCCGGAATATGACGGAGTACGCCGGGACCATCGAAACGGTGTTCGAGCGGTACGGGATCCCGGTGTATCTCAGCCGCCGCAGCGACATTCTGGAAAAGCCGGTGCTGAGCCTGCTGACCGGCGTGCTGTCCTCCATCTCCAACGGCTATGAGTACGAGGATATGTTCCGCTGGCTGAAAACCGGTTTGGCGGGCCTGACGGCAGAAGAATGTGACCTGCTGGAAAACTATGTTCTGAAATGGGACATCCACGGCCAGACGTGGCTCCGTGACGAGGATTGGACGGAAAACCCGGACGGCTACGGCGCGCCGTGGAACGACCGGCGGCAGGCCGTGCTGACGCAGGTAAATCAACTGCGCCGCCGGGTGCGGGAACCGCTGGAGCGTCTGGCGGCGGGCTTGAAGGCCGGGGAGACGGCCCGGGACTATGTAGAGGCCCTGTACGGTTTCATGGAGGAGCTGAAACTGGAAACGGCCCTGACGGAGCGGATGCACGCCCAGGCGGAGGCGGGCCGGATGCAGGAGGCGGAGGAGACCGCTCAGCTTTGGGAGATCCTCTGCGGTGTGCTGGATCAGTTTGTGGAAATTTTAGGGGAAGAACACTTGGAACAGAGCGAGTTTGAGCGGCTGTTCAGACTGGTGCTGACCCAGTACAGCGTGGGTACCATCCCCGTGGCTTTGGATCAGGTGTCCGTCAGTGAGATCACCCGGAATGACCGGCATACCACAAGCTACCTCTTTTTGCTGGGAGCCAATGACCACGTGCTGCCGGACCCCGGTCAGAGCGGCGGCCTGCTGAACGAGGATGACCGTCAGGCGCTGGCCCTCCGGGGCGTCGAGCTGGCCCCCACCGGCATGGAACGGATGGGCATTGAACTGCAAAACCTCTACGCCGCGCTTGCCCAGCCCACGGCGGGCCTGACGGTGAGCTATCCGGTGACGGATGTTTCCGGCAGCGAACTGCGCCCCGCGTTTGTGGTGGAGCGGCTGCGGAAACTATTCCCGGAGCTGTGTGTGGAACACGAGCAAGCTGACAAGGCATATCGCCTGTCAGCCGTTGAACCTGCGCTGGAAATGGCGGGACAGGACCCCGACGGCCCCCTGTGGCGATATTTTCAGCAGGAGCCGGACTGTGCCCGGCATTTAAGCGCCATGGAGCGGGCCGCCGCGGCCCGACGGGGCAGTCTGTCTCCCGCCGCAGTCCGGGCCATTTACGGAGAGCGGGTTTCCATGACCGCCTCCCGGCTGGAACGGATGCGCTCCTGCCACTTCGCCTACTTCATGGAGTACGGTCTGCGGGCCAAGCCCCGGGAACCGGCCTCCTTCGACGCACCCCAGATAGGCACGTTTCTCCACTATCTGCTGGAAAACGTCACCCGAGACGTACTGGGGCAGGGCGGCTTTGCTGCGGTGGATAACAAAGAACTTCACCGCCTGACCCGACAATATATCGACCAATACGCGGAACAGGAGCTGCACAATTTCCAGAACCGTACCCCCCGGTTCCGGTATCTGTTCAACCGTCTGCGGACCAACGCCTACGCTATCATTGACCAGGTGGCGGAGGAACTGCGCCACTCGGATTTTGTCCCCATGGCCTTCGAACTGGGGTTCGGAGGGAAGGACGGAACACTGCCCGCCGTCACCATTTCCCGTCCGGACGGGGAACTGCGGGTAGGCGGCAAGGTGGACCGGGTGGACGGCTGGATCAAGGACGATAAGCTGTACCTCCGGGTGGTGGACTACAAATCCGGCAAGAAGAAATTCGATCTGGCCAACGTCCGCATGGGACTGGATATTCAGATGCTGCTGTACCTCTTTGCCCTGCAAAAGGAGGGAACGGAATATTTTGGAAAAGAGATCGAACCGGCGGGCGTGCTGTATCTCCCCGCACGGGACGAGATTTTGCCGGCGGAGCGGGGCATCTCTCAGGAAGCTCTGCAAAAGGAGCGGGAAAAGACACTGAAGCGCTCCGGACTTCTCTTGGAGGACCCGGCGGTGTTGCAGGCCATGGAGCATGAGGCCCTGACGGAGCCCCATTATCTGCCGCTGCGGGTCGGCAAGGACGGAAATCTCTCCGGGAGCCTCGCCTCCGCCGCCCGGCTGGGAAAACTGGGCACGTATGTGGACAAATTGCTGGGCCAGATCTCCGATGAACTGCGCAGCGGCAACATCGACGCGGACCCCTGCTGCCACAGCGAGGAGGACAGCCAGTGCCGTTTCTGCGACTGGGTCTCCGCCTGTCAGTTCCGGGATGGACGGGATCGGGATCGTCTGCGGTACATCCTGCCGGTAAAACCGGAGGAATTTTGGAAAGAACTTGAGGAAGGAGGCGGTGACCCATGGCAAAGCTGAAACTGACGGAGCAGCAGCAAGCGGCGGTGGAAAACCGGGGCGGCAGCCTGCTGGTGTCTGCCGCCGCCGGGTCCGGCAAGACGAAGGTGCTGGTGGAGCGGCTGTTCCGATACGTGACGGAGGACCACTGCCATATCGATGATTTTCTCATCATCACCTACACGAAGGCTGCCGCCGCCGAGCTGCGGAGCAAGATCGCCGCCGAACTGTCCAAACGGATGGCGGAGACCCCGAAGGACCGACACCTCCGCAGCCAGCTTTTGCGGGTGTATCAGGCGGACATCAAGACCGTGGACGCCTTCTGCACGGCACTGCTGCGGGAGAACACCCATCTTTTGGCACAGGAGGGAGAGCGCTATACCCTGACGCCGGATTTCCGGGTGCTGGACGAAAATGACACAAAGCTCCTGCGCCAGCGCGTGCTGACCCGGGTACTGGAGCGGTTTTACGAGGAACTGGACGAGGGCGGCGCGCTGCTGGCGGATACGCTGGGCGCGGGCCGGGATGACAGCGCCCTGGAGAATCTGGTGCTGGAAACCTACGAAAAGCTGCAAAGTCACGCTGATCCCGAACACTGGCTCGCGGAAAATCGGACGATCTGGGAAAATCGGAGCGGGGACTTCGACGAAACGCCCTACGCCGCCGAGCTGCTGGCGGTCATCCGTCGAAAGGGATTTCACCACATGGAGGCGCTGCGGCGGGCGGGACAGTCCACCGTGGGCGGGGATCTCTATAAGGGATACGGCGAAAAATTTCTGCGGGCCAGCCGCAGCTTCGCACCCTTGGCGGCAGCACAGAACTGGGAAGCCGCCCGCATTTCTCTGGATGGACTGGAATTTCCCCGGCTCACCACGCCGAAGGGAATGACCGAGGACCCGGAGGTCGTGAGATTGAAGGGGCTGTGGGAGAACGCCAAAACTGCCGCCAAAAAGCTGGCTCCCATGCTGGCGGTCAGCGATACGGAGGCCATGGAGGACCTTCAGACCATGGCCCCTGCCATGACAGCCCTTTTGAAGCTGACGGCAGACTTTTCCGACGCTTACCGGACGGAAAAGCTGCGGATGAACTGCGCCGACTTCTCCGATCAGGAGCATCTGGCCCTTCGCCTGCTGGTGGAGCGGAACGGCGCGCCTACGGAACTGGGCCGTCAGGTGGCGGGCCGCTACCGGGAGATCCTGGTGGACGAGTATCAGGACACCAACGAGGTGCAGAACGCCATTTTCCGGGCGGTGTCCCGTGAAGGCAAAAACCTCTTTACCGTAGGGGACGTAAAGCAGAGTATTTACCGGTTCCGGTTGGCGGACCCTACGATTTTTCTTGACAAGTACCGCCGCTTCACACCTGCTGAAAATGCGGTGGAAGGGGAGGAACGCAAAATTCTGCTGTCCAAAAACTTCCGCTCTCGGAGAGAGATTTTGGACGCGGCCAATTTCGTCTTCTCCAACATCCTGTCGGCGGACATGGGGGAGATGGAATACGGTGAGGACGAGTCCCTCCACTTTGGCGCGGAGTACTACCCGCCCCGGAAGGACTGCGAGACGGAATTCCACCTCATCTCCGCCCATCAGAAGTCGGCGGCAAATGACCGCCCGGTGAAACGGCTGCTGGCGGAGGCCCGGTTCACGGCGCAGCGTATCCGTCAGCTTTTGGATGAGGGGTATCCCGTCACCGGGGAGGATGGCACGCTGCGGCCCTGCCGCCCGGAGGACATCGTGATCCTGATGCGCTCTCCGGGGAGCCGGTCCGCCGCCTTCGCCCAAGCGCTGGCGGAGCGGGATGTGCCCTGCTCCTTTGAGGAAAGCGGCGATTTCTACCACACCCCGGAGATCGCTGTCACGCTGGCCCTGTTGGAGATCGTCGACAATCCCCGGCAGGATGTGCCGCTGATCGCCGTGCTCCGCTCCCCGGTGTTCGGCTTTACGCCGGACCGTCTGGCGGAGATCCGCAGCCGTGACCGGGAGGGAGACTTCTATGACGCTCTGCTGGCGGACGGCGGCGAGGACGTACAAGCGTTCCTGACGATGCTGACCGGACTGCGGGACGCGGCGGCAGACATGAGCATGTGCCGCCTGCTGTGGCATATCTACAATACGCTGCATCTGCCGGGCATCTTCGGCGCTATGGACGAGGGCGGCGTCCGGCAGGAAAATCTGGTGGCCCTGACCCGCCACGCCGAGCGCTTTGAGAGCAGCGGCTACCGGGGGCTGTTCGCCTTCATCACACAGCTCCGGCGGCTCATTGATGCCGGGCAGGCCCCTGCCGTGAAAACCGCCGGGGGGAGCGGCGGCGTTCAGATGATGAGTATTCACAAATCCAAGGGCCTGGAATTTCCCATCGTGTTCCTCTGCGATTTGGAGCACGCCTTTTCCCGGCAGGATTTCGATACGCCAGTGCTGGTGCACCCGGCACTGGGCCTTGGCCCTCTGTGCATCGACCTGAAGCGGAAGATCCGCTATCCCACCATGGCCCGGTTGGCGCTGGAAGAAAAGCTTCGCCGTGAAAATCTTGCGGAGGAACAGCGGATCCTGTATGTGGCCATGACCCGGCCAAAGGAAAAGCTGATTTTGGTAGACGCGCTGTACGGCGCGGAAAAGCGCCTTCAAAAGCTGACCGCCGCCGCGGCCTGTCCCGTCATGCCGGAGGTGGTGGCGGAGGGGAAGTGCTTCGGAGATTGGATCTTACTGCCGCTGCTGTGCCGCCCGGAGGCCGCGCCTTTGCGGGATATGGCCGGGGTGATGGCGGGCGGTCTGTATACCGGCGATACCGCCCCATGGCAGGTGTTCATCCATGACGGCGATGACTTCGGATGGGCGCCCGGAGTGGCCGTGTCCGACACGGAGAAGGATGCAGGAGAAACGCTCTTTGACCCGGCGCTGTTGACCTTCCGGTATCCCTATCAGCGGGAAACAACTCTCCCCGCCAAACTCACCGCCACGCAGCTAAAGGGCCGGGCGCTGGATCAGGAGATCGCGGAAGATGCCTACCACACGCCCTATATCCGGCCCCTTGTCCAGCCGAAATTCCGCCGGGAGAAAAAGGGACTGACACCGGCGGAGCGGGGCACCGCCACCCATCTTGTCTTGCAGTATCTGGATCTGCAAAATTTGGATGTGCCCGGACAGGTGGAAAAGCTGCGGCTGGAGGCCAAGCTGACGGCGGAGCAGGCGGCGGCTGTGGACGTTCCCGCTCTGCGGCGCTTTCTGGAATCCCCGCTGGCTGAGGAAATGCGGCAGGCGGAAACGGCGGCGCGGGAGTATCGGTTCACGGTGCTGATGCCGGCCCGGGATTATGACCCGGCAGCCGCGGAGGAGGACAGCATCCTGCTGCAAGGCGTGGTGGACTGCTGGTTTGAAACGCCGGAGGGCATCACGGTGGTGGACTTTAAGACCGACTTCGTACAGACGGAGGAAGATGTGGCTCAGCACGCAGAGCTGTACCGGGGCCAGCTGGCGGCGTACTCTCTGGCGCTGGAACGGGTGCTGGAAAAGGCGGTGACACGGAAGGCACTGTACTTCCTGCAAGCCGGGAAAACCGTGGAAATTTCGTAATTTCAAGCTTTTTTGCAAAAACCGGAAAAAATGCTTGCAATCTGTGTTCCGATGTGATATGCTTATTTAGCTTTTGTGGGGTGAAAGCTCCATAGAGGTAGTTTTGTACCAGAAAGAGGTGAACGAGAGCAATGAAGGAAGGAATCCATCCCAATTATCAGCAGACTACGATTACTTGCGCCTGCGGTAATGTGATTGAGACAGGTTCTACCAAGAGTGATATCAAGGTGGAAGTCTGCTCGAAGTGTCACCCCTTCTTCACTGGCAAGCAGAAGCTGGTCGATACCGGCGGACGCGTGGCCAAGTTCAACAAGAAGTTCGGCCTGAACAAGTAAGCCTGTACACTTCGTCACATCCAGCAGTGGTCTGCAACCGCAGGCCACTGCTTTTTTATTGCATTTTTTCAAAATTCGGATATACTGGACACATCAATGAAATGGGAAACCCATTTGACACGGGGCCTCCCAAACGCAAGGAGAGACACATTTGTTACCGAAAAAGGAAGAAATTCGAGATAAAGTTGTATTGGTGGGCCTGAACTCCCCGGTTTTGCGGGAGGACAGCGCCACCGAGGAAAGTATGGACGAGCTGTCCGCTCTGGTGGAGACCGCCGGCGGCGAGACTGCCGGCATCGTTCTCCAGAACCGGGCCACGCCGGATCCCCGGACCTTCATCGGGGAGGGCAAGGTGGCGGAGGTGCAGCTTTACGTTGAAAATGTAGGCGCTACCATGGTCATTTTCGACAATGACCTTTCCCCCTCCCAGCAGCGGGTGCTGACGGAGCTGCTGGGCATTCAGGTATTGGACCGCTGCGGCCTGATTCTGGATATTTTCGCTCAGCGGGCAAAAACCAAGGAGGGCCGCTTGCAGGTGGAGCTGGCCCAGTACCGCTATCTGCTGCCCCGGCTGATCGGTATGTGGAGCCATCTGGAGCGTCAGGGCGGCACCAGCGGCAAGGGGCCTATCGGCTCCAAGGGCCCCGGCGAGACGCAGCTGGAAACGGACCGCCGTCTTATCAACAAGAAGATCGACAAGATCCGGGCAGATCTGGAAGAGGTACGCCGTGTCCGGGCCACCCAGCGCCAGCAGCGGCAGAAGAACGAGATCCCGGTGGTGGCCATCGTTGGCTATACCAACGCGGGCAAATCCACCTTGCTGAATCAGCTCACCGGTGCCGCGATCCCGGCCAATAACCGGCTGTTCGACACGCTGGACACCACCAGCCGCCTGCTGACGGTCAGCGATACGATGGACGTGGTGGTGTCCGATACCGTTGGCTTCATCCGCAAGCTGCCCCATCAGCTGGTGGAGGCGTTCAAGGCCACACTGGAGGAATTGGAGTACGCCGACCTGCTGCTCCATGTCATCGATGTAGCCAACCCGGAATGGCAGCATCAGGCGGAGGTCGTGGAGAAGCTGATCGTGGAACTGGGAGCCAATGAGATCCCCCGCATCGACGTATTCAATAAGTGCGACCGTGTGGAGGCCGGTGACCTGCGGCCCCATGGCGCCGACATCTGCTCCATCTCCGCCCGGACCGGCGAGGGCGTGGATCGTCTGCTGGAAATGATCGACCAGCGGCTGGACAAGGGCACCCGCCGGGTGACCATCCACCTGCCGTATGACAAGGGCGGCCTGCTGGATATGCTGTACCGGGAGGCCAAGGTGGAATCCGTGGAATATAGCGAGACCATTGACATTGTGGCGGTGTGCCCGCCCAAGGTGCTGGGCCAGATCGGAGACTATACCCCGGACTGGACGCCGCCGAAAGAGGACTGGGAATGATCACGCTGAAAACGCGGCGGCTGCTCCTCGCCCCCTGGCGGGAGGAGGATGCCGAGGCATTGTACGCTCTGGCGTCGGACCCGGAGATCGGCCCCATGTGCGGCTGGGAACCCCATGGAAGCGTGGAGGAAAGCCGGGAGATCATCCGGGATGTGTTCAGCGCGCCGGAGGTCTGCGCGATTCTCAGCAGAGAGAGCGGCGCACTGCTGGGAGCGGTGGGCTTTCAGCCGTCATCGGAGATTTTTCCGGAGCTTTCTGCCACAGAGCAGCGGGAGATGGGCTATTGGCTGGGACGGCCGTATTGGGGCCATGGCGTTATGACGGAGGCTGCAACAGAACTGCTGCGCTTCGGCTTTGAGATGCTGGGGCTGGAAGCTGTCTGGTGCTCGCATTATGACTGGAACAGCCGGTCCCGTCGGGTCATTGAGAAATGCGGCTTCCGCTATCAGTTCACGAAAGAGACAACGAATGTCATCGGAATGACCAACAAAACGGTGTTTTACGCCTTGAAAAAGGAAGAATGGCTGGCTTTTTCCGGTGAAAAGGAGTTTGCATGACGGAGTACATCGTCCCCTATCAGGACGCCGAGAGCGAGTTTACGGAAAAGCGCTCCCGCTTCATCACCCACCTCTACAAGGTGGGGACGGAGGCGGAGGCCCGGGCCCGCATCGAGGAAATGAAAAAGAAATACTATGACGCCCGGCACAACTGCTGGTGCTACCTCCTGCAAGAGGGCGGCGTGGTCCGCTATTCCGATGACGGCGAGCCGCAGGGCACGGCGGGCCAGCCTATGCTGAACGTGTTCCAGCGGCAGGAGGTCTGGAATGTGTGCTGCGTTGTGACCCGGTACTTCGGCGGCGTACTGCTGGGAGCCGGGGGGCTGACCAGAGCCTACACCAAGGGAGCCGCTGATGCGCTGACCGCCGCCGGGATCGCCCGGATGGGGCTTTGGACGCTGTGGGACGTGCCCTGCACTTATCCGCTGCTGGAGCGGATGAAGCTGGAGGTGGCTGCGGCCGGCGGCGTGGTCCGGGACGCGGAATACGGCGCGGACATCACCCTCCGGACGGCATTTCCCGCCGGGACTGCGGAAACGTTCCAGCTCCGGCTGACGGAGCTTTCCGCCGGGAGTCTGGCCATGACGGCGGCAGGGGAGGAGTTTTTGCCGGGGCCGCGGGAGGAAGCAAACTGACAACCGTTCCTTGACTTTTCGACGTTTCGGCTGAAAACGCCGGATTTTCCTTGCATTTTCTCCATAGCTTCTGTATAATGCCAATTTATGATAGATTTTTTCAGGAAGGACTGACAGCAATGGCTGACGAGATCAAGACCACGGCGGCGGAGGCCCCCGAAAGCCGCAATTTCATCCACACGTTTATTGAGGAGGATATTGCCCAGGGCGGACAGTTTGAAGGCATGACCGTCCATACCCGGTTTCCGCCGGAGCCCAACGGCTATCTGCATATCGGCCACTGCAAGGCCCTGACCATCGACTTCGGCACCGCTGAGAAGTTTGGCGGCCTGTGCAATCTGCGGATGGACGACACCAACCCCACCAAAGAGGATGAGGAGTTCGTGGAGGCCATCAAGGAGGACATCCACTGGCTTGGCTTCGACTGGGGCGACCGCTTCTTTTACGGCTCCGACTATTTTGAAGAGGATTACCGTCAGGCAGTTGGTCTTATCAAAAAGGGCCTTGCCTATGTGTGCGAACTGTCTCCCGAGGAGTTCCGGGCCCACCGGGGCGACATCGGCGTTCCTGCCACGTCTCCCTACCGGGACCGTCCCGTGGAGGAGAGTCTGGATCTGTTCGCCCGGATGCGGGCAGGGGAGTTCCCCAACGGTTCCATGACCCTGCGGGCCAAGATCGATCTGGCCAGCGGCAACTTCAATATGCGGGACCCCGTTATCTACCGGATCAACCACATGCACCATCACCGTCAGGGGGACAAGTGGTGCATCTATCCCATGTATGACTTCGCCCATCCCATTCAGGACGCGCTGGAGGGCATTACCCACAGCCTGTGCTCTCTGGAATTTGAGGCCCACCGTCCCCTGTACAACTGGGTCATCGAGCATTGCGACCTGCCTGCCCATCCCCGTCAGATCGAGTTCGCCCGTCTTGGCATCGACCACACGGTCATGAGCAAGCGCAAGCTCCGCAAACTGGTGGAGGAAGGCCGGGTCTCCGGTTGGGACGATCCCCGGATGCCCACCCTCTGCGGCCTGCGCCGCCGGGGCTACACCGCCCGGTCCATCCGTAATTTCTGTGACCGCATCGGCGTGGCCAAGTCCGCCAATGTGGTGGAATACGGCTTCCTGGAGCACTGCCTCCGGGAAGACCTGAACGAGACCGCCCAGCGGGTGATGGCCGTTCTGCGGCCCATCAAGCTGACCATCACCAACTATCCCGCCGGAAAGACGGAGACCGTCACCGTGGAGAACAATCCTCTGGACCCCTCTGCCGGGACCCGGGAAGTGCCCTTCTCCGGCAGCCTGTGGATCGAGGCTGATGACTTCATGGCGGAGCCGATCCCCAAGTATAAGCGCCTGTTCCCCGGCGGGCCCGAGTGCCGCCTGAAGGGCGCGTATCTCATCAAGTGCGTCGGCTATGAGACGGATGAAAACGGTAATGTGACCGAGATCGCTGCCGAGTATGACCCCGACAGCCGGGGCGGTGACCCCGCCGATGGCCGGAAGGTGAAGGGCGCGACCATCCATTGGGTGGATGCCGCCACCGCCGTGAACGCCGAGGTGCGGCTCTATGACAACCTGTTCACCGACGCCAATCCCGACGCCGCCGACAAGGACTTCATCGAGTGCCTGAATCCCGGCTCTCTGGAGGTCCTGACGGACTGCAAAGTGGAGGCCGGTCTGGCCGCCGCCGCAGACCGCTACGCCGAAAGCCACGAGGGCGGAAAGACGGCTCCCGGCTACCAGTTCATGCGTCTGGGCTACTTCTGCCTGGATAACAAGGATACCAAGGCGGGCCATCCGGTGTTCAACCGCAGCGTCAGCCTGAAGGATAGCTTCAAAAAGTAAGCCAAATAAAAGGTCTGTCCCGATTTCGGGGCAGACCTTTTTTGCTCAGTCAATCTTCAGGGGCTTTTTTAGGTTGTAGAAGGTAAAGGTACCGGTGCCATCCAGATTTCCGTCCTGATCCGTGATCCGGATGTCGAATACGCAGACGGTGCCGCCGTGCTTGGCCTCTCGGGCCTCGGCTGTCAGAACATCGCCTGCCTTGGCTGCACGCATGAAATTGTACTGGGCGTTCAGCGTCACCGCCTGTTCGCCGTAAGCGGCCATGGCGGAGCCGGCGGCGTTGTCCGCCATGGAGAAGAACAGGCCGCCATGGGCTACGTCCACGGGGTTCAGATCGTCCTCCGTTACGGTCTTGACTACCTTGGCATAGCCGGGGGACAGCTCCGTCACCGTGATGCCGATACGCTGGCAGAAGCGGTTGCGGGCGTTGCGGTATTCCAGAATTTTTTGCATATCCATTTGCAGGAACTCCTCAACATGATTTTGCCCCATTTTACACGCTTTGACGGAAAAGGTCAAACGAAAACAGAACAAAATGCTCAAAAACCGTTCCGCTTCGCTTGCAACCGCGCGGTGGAATACAGAATTGACCGCCGGAGCAGCGCTCCGGCGGTTTTTCTCCTATAAGTGCTTGCGGATGGTGTTGATAGCCCCTTTTTCCAACCGGCTCACCTGCGCCTGAGAGATGCCCACCTCGGCGGAGACCTCCATCTGGGTCTTGCCCTCGTAGAACCGCAGGGACAGGATGCGCCGCTCCCGTGGGTCCAGCAGCTTCATGGCATCCTTCAAGGCAATGCGCTCTGTCCAGCGCTCATCTGTGTTTTTCGTGTCGCTGACCTGATCCATGACGCAGATGGCATCCCCGCCACTGTCATAGATCGGCTCGTACAGAGAGACCGGGTCCACGATGGCGTCCATGGCAAAGACAACCTCCTCCCGGGGAATATCCAGCACCTTGGCGATCTCCTCTACCGTCGGCTCTTTCTGGTTTTCCGCCATGAGGTGTTCCCGGGCCTGCAAGACCCGGTAGGCGGTGTCCCGCATGGAGCGGGAGACCCGGATGGCGCTGTTGTCCCGGAGGTAGCGGCGAATCTCGCCTACGATCATGGGCACACCGTAGGTAGAAAACTTTACCGGCTGGGAAATATCGAAATTGTCAATGGCCTTGATGAGCCCTACGCAGCCAACCTGAAACAGATCGTCCACGCTTTCACCTCGCCCCGCGAACCGCTGGATCACCGACAGCACCAGCCGCAGATTCCCCTCGATCAGCTCTTCACGGGCCTGCCGGTCCCCGGCCTTGCTGCGGCGGAGCAGCTCCATGGTCTCACTGCTTTTCAGGACCTTCAGCTTTGCCGTGTTGACCCCCGCGATCTCCACTTTCCCCTGCATATATCCGCCTCCTGCCGTTAAGCTCGACGGAGTCAGTATGCCCCTGCCGCGTTTTTCCTATACGGGAGGTTTTTGCCGATTCCGGCGGCATAGGACAGTCCCGGATCGGCATACCATTTTTTGAAAGGGGGCGGCGTAGATGCGGATACGGGAACTGCGGCGGAAAGAGGTCATCAACATTACGGACGGCGGGCGGCTGGGCTTTGTGGGGGACGTGGACCTCCGGATGCCGGACGGCCAGACGGCAGCCCTGATCGTCTACGGTCCCGCCCGTTTTTTCGGGCTGTTCGGCAGGGGAGAGGAGTACTACGTCCCGTGGGACAGCATCCAGCGGATCGGGGATGACATCATCCTCATCGACAAGCCCGCCCAGCACCGGGACCCGGCGCTGGAACGCCGCCGGCGGAAAAAATTCTGATAAAAAACAGCTCAACGTGGAATTTTCGGAGAAACGCCGAAAATTTCACGTATTTTTTGGAAATAATTCTTGCAATCCGTTTCACGTTGTGCTATGATAATTCAGCATTCCGCATGGCTGCGGACTCTTTGTTTGTGCCCATTTGTAAAAAACGGGTTAGCAGAGGGGAGGAAACAGCCAGAGGTACAAACTAAATTTTTGGAGGAAATCAAACAATGGCAAGTGTCGTATCCATGAAGTCCCTGCTGGAGGCAGGCGTCCATTTCGGTCACCAGACCCGTCGCTGGAACCCCAAGATGGCTCCCTATATCTACACCGAGCGCAACGGTATCTATATCGTTGACCTGCAGAAGACTGTGAAGAAGCTGGAGGAGGCTTATGCTTTCGTCCGTCAGCTGTCTGAGAACGGCCAGTCCCTGCTGTTCGTCGGCACCAAGAAGCAGGCTCAGGAGGCCATCAAGGAAGAGGCCACCCGCTGCGGTCAGTACTATGTCAACGCTCGTTGGCTGGGCGGCATGATGACCAACTTCAAGACCATGCGCACCCGCGTGGACCGTCTGAACCAGCTGAAGGCCATGCAGACTGACGGCACCTTCGATATGCTGCCCAAGAAGGAAGTCATGAAGCATCTGGGCGAGATCGAGAAGCTGGAGAAGTATCTCGGCGGCGTGAAGGACATGAAGAAGCTGCCCGGCGCTCTGTTCATCGTGGATACCCGCAAGGAGCGCAACGCCATCGCTGAGGCTCACAAGCTGGGCATCCCCGTGGTGGCTATCGCCGATACCAACTGCGATCCCGACGAGATCGACTATGTGATCCCCGGCAACGATGACGCCATCCGCGCCATCAAGCTGATCGCTTCCGTCATGGCCAACGCCATGCTGGAGGGCAAGCAGGGCGAGCAGATGGACGAGGCCGCTGAGGCCCCCGCTGCCGAATAAACCAAGACTCTGCGGGAGCGCAAGCTCCGATACTATATAAATTGGAGGAAAAAGATTATGGCTTTTACCGCTGCTGATGTAAAGACCCTGCGCGAAATGACCGGCGTGGGCATGATGGACTGCAAGAAGGCTTTGACCGCTTCCGACGGCGACATGGACAAGGCCGTTGAATTCCTGCGTGAAAAGGGCCTGGCCGCCTCCGCCAAGAAGGCTGGCCGTGTTGCCGCCGAGGGCATGGCTTACGCCGCTGTGATTGACGGCGTGGGCGTGGTCGTTGAGGTCAACGCCGAGACCGACTTCGTGGGCAAGAATGAGAAGTTCGTGGACTTTGTCAAGGGTGTTGCCGCTACCGTGGCCGCCAACAAGCCCGCCGACCTGGAGGCCCTGATGGCCTGCAAGTACAACGGCACCGACCTGACTGTTGAGCAGCAGCAGCAGGAGATGGTCCTCGTCATCGGCGAGAACATCAAGGTCCGCCGCTTCGCCATCTTCACTGAGGGCGTTTCCGTTCCCTATATCCATGCCGGCGGCAAGATCGGCGTGCTGGTAAACCTGAAGGTGGAGGGCGATATTGACGCCACCGCCGTGGGCAAGGACGTTGCCATGCAGATCGCCGCTCTGAATCCCCGTTTCTGGGACAAGTCTCAGGTTTCTCAGGACGTGCTGGACGAGGAAAAGAAGATCATGATGGTCCAGATGGAGAATGATCCCAAGATGGCCAACAAGCCCGAGCAGGTCCGCGAGAAGATCGTCATGGGCAAGATGAACAAGTTCTACTCCGAGAACTGCCTGCTGCAGCAGGAGTTTGTCCGCGGCGATGTGTTCACCGGCTCCGTGGAGCAGTATATCGCTGACGCTGCCAAGAAGTTGGGCGGCAAGATCACCTTCGTGGACGCCATCCGCTTTGAGAAGGGCGAAGGCATCGAGAAGAAGCAGGAGAACTTCGCTGAGGAGATCGCCAAGATGGTCAAGGGCTAAGCCCAATACCGAATATCGTCTGAAAAAGGACAGCCGCATTGCGGCTGTCCTTTTTGCTTCGATCACGATGACGGCAGAAATCAAGATCCGTCAGAGAAACCGCCTCCGTGTTTGGCAGAGCCAAACATGGGGACGGTTTCGTAGTTTTGCCCGTGTTGGATCGGTCTTTTGAGCGGGGAGCGGCAAGCATGGTCAGTTTTCCAGCTCTGCCGGCGTTTTGGGATAGTCGGCGTAATAGCTATCATTGGGATTTGCCAGGTAGTACCGCAGCAGCTTGGCCCAACCGGTTTCTTCTGCCGTCAGGGTGTTGGCACTGATGGCGGCGTCCAGAGCGGAGACTGCTGTCTCGCAGTCGGCGGGGTAGTAGTCTGCACCGTAGGCGGTGCCTCCCATAATCAGAGTCTGCACCGCCTCATCATCGGCAGTGCTGCGGGCCAGCGCCTTGGCATAAGCCACCGGATCAGAAAAGAGAGCCCGAGAGAGGAGATAGCAGTAATTCTCCGCGTAAGCGCCGTCGATGCCGTGCGCAGCATAACCGCGCTGAATGAAATAAATATCACCACTGGAGTAGTGTTCCTGTTGGGAGAGCCAATCCAGCAAGGCAAATATGGTGCCACTGCTGTCGATACCGCCCAACGCTCCGAATTCCTGCCAATCCATATCCGGCAGGTTGGTGAAAACATCCCGGCGGTAGGCATACCGTTCCTCGGCGGAGAGGTTTTCATTGGTTACAAGCTGGTTCCATGCAATATAGACCTGCCGGGTGGCATCTATCGGCTCCTGCGGAAGGTCCTGCCGGTGGGAGAAGTCCGGGTCGCCGTTTTCATCCACAGGGAAGGTGGAGGTATTGTTGGCGGCAGCGTAGAAGTCTCCCATATCCTGCATCAGCTCCATGGAGATGCCCGCCACCAGGCCATCCTTTATGAAGAAATAGATCGTCTGATAGCCGCGGCCCTCCTCAAAGGCGCTCCAGATATACAGATAGTCATGGGGAACCAGCGAATACCCATCCGCCTCCTTGAGACCGTACAGCAGCGTTCCTTCCGCCTGATCCTCCTTGCCAGAGTGATAGGCGTCCACCACAAAGGACTTTTCGTTACCGACGCTGATGCCACGGGGCGTCCAGAAGCCGGGGGCCATGGTGGAAATGCGGCAGATGGTATCCCCGGCGGCCTGCCCCTGCTCCGGGTCGGCCTGAAGGTGGATGTAGTCCACATACAGCCCGCCGCAGACCGCGTGGTGGACGGCGGCCAAATGGAGGTCCGTGCCCTCCGTGACGATCTTCTCCGGAGCCGTCAGATGGAGGGAGGTGTGAAAGGGGAAGGGCACATCCTGATTTCCCAAAGTCAGGAACTCATACCATTCCCGGCCGTCCGTCCGGGGAACCTGCCATTGCAGGTAAAAGTCCGACGCGGGCTCAGCATAATCGCTTACCTGCCCCGCAGGCGGCTGGTTGATCCGGTAGAGAAGGAACCCGGCAATCAGAACCGGCAGCAGAACGCATACGCTCAGGAGGAACCACCACTTTTTGCCGGCGTTTTTCGGCGGCGCCGGTTCCTCCGGCGTTTCCGTCAACTCCGCCAGGGAAACGCCCAGTTCCCGGGCCAACCCAATCAGGTTGTTCAGATCCGGGGCAGAGAGGTCGGTCTCCCATTTGCTGACGGCCTGACGGCTGACGCCCAATCGGGCACCCAACTCCTCCTGAGAAATATGCAGCTTTTTTCGATACAGGCTGATGCGCTGTCCAAGTGTCATATCGCGTCCTCCTTCCATAGGGGTATCGGTGGAATTTCGACTTCAGTATACCATACAGGGCCGATATTGGCTACCACCCGGCTGTCAACTATCGGTTGCGGGCGAAAAAAAGACCGGAATTCCAACAAAAACCGGTCATGGAATTTTCCTGTGAAAATCTTCGGATACCCCCTTTCCAAACGACGGAAAATAAGGTAAAATAGACACTGATAACATATGCCACAGGAGGTCATTATGGAAAAACCGGTATATCATCGTGTCCTATTGAAGATCAGCGGCGAGGCCCTTGCGGGAGACAAGCATTCCGGTCTGGATTTTGAGGTCATTGGTCAGGTGTGCGACGTCATCAAGAAGTGCCTGGACATGGGCGTTCAGGTGGGCCTGGTCGTCGGCGGCGGCAACTTCTGGCGGGGCGCCAAGAACAGCGGCGGCGGCAAAATGGAGCGGACCCGCGCCGATCACATCGGTATGCTGGCTACGGTTATGAACTGTCTGGCAGTGGCGGACGTCTGCGAGCAGAAGGGGATCCCCGTCCGGGTGCAGACCGCCCTTGAGATGCGGGCCATCGCGGAGCCGTACATCCGTTCCCGGGCGATCCGGCATCTGGAAAAGGGCCGTGTGGTCATCTTCGGCGCCGGTACCGGCAACCCCTATTTCTCCACAGACACGGCGGCAGTTCTGCGGGCGGCTGAGATCGACGCGGACGTGATCCTGCTGGCCAAGAACGTGGACGGCGTGTACAGCGCCGACCCAGTGAAGGACCCCACCGCCGTCAAGTATGACAGCATTTCCTATGATGAAGTGCTGGCCCAGCATCTGATGGTGATGGACACCACCGCAACCTCTCTTTCTATGGATAACCACATTCCCGTGCTGCTCTTTGCCCTGAAGGATCCGGAGAATATCATCCGGGCTCTCTGCGGCGAAAACGTGGGCACGATCGTAAAAGAATAAAGGCGCGAAAGGAAGGAACCAAGCTATGTTGAAAGACGATTACAAGATCTACGAGGAAAAAATGAATAAGAGCATCGACTCTGCCGCCGCGGACTTTGCTTCCGTCCGGGCAGGCCGTGCCAATGCCGCCGTGCTGGACCGCATTATGGTGGATTACTACGGCACCCCCACCCCTATTCAGCAGATCGCGGCGATCTCCACCCCGGACCCCCGGATTTTGCAGATCTCTCCGTGGGACGGTTCTGCGCTGAAATCCATCGAAAAGGCCATTCTGAACTCCGATCTGGGCATCAATCCCCAGAATGACGGCCGGAATATCCGTCTGAACTTCCCTCAGCTGACGGAGGAGCGCCGTAAGGAGCTGGTCAAGCAGATCCGCAAGTACGCGGAAAACGGCAAGGTGGCCATCCGCAACATCCGCCGGGACGCCATGGAGTCCTTCAAGAAGAAGGAAAAGGCTTCCGAGATCACCGAGGATGATCTGAAGCAGGCGGAAAAGGATCTTCAGAAGCTGACGGATGACAGCAGCAAGAAGATCGACGAGCTGCTGGCCCGCAAGGAAAAGGAACTGATGGAGATTTGATGAGCGAGACACGAAACACGCTGCATACGGCGGGGTGGGCTGCCAGCCCACCTCGCCATATTGCGATTATTATGGACGGCAATGGCCGCTGGGCCACCCAACGGGGGTTGCCGCGCACCGCGGGACATAAGGCGGGGGCGGAGACCTTCCGCCGGATCGCCACCTACTGCAAGAACATCGGCGTCAAGTACCTGACGGTCTACGCCTTTTCCACGGAAAACTGGAAGCGCTCGGAGACAGAGGTCTCCGCTATCATGGCGCTTTTGAAGAAGTACCTGCTGGAGGCTGTGGATACCATGGAGCGGGACCATATCCGCCTCCACTTCTTTGGAGACATGACGCCCATCGCACCGGAGCTGCGGGCGTTGGCCCACGAGACGGACGAGATCACGGAGCATTTGTCCAAGGACGATTTTCAGGCCAATGTCTGTCTGAACTACGGCGGCCGGGATGAGATCCTTCGGGCTGTCCGCCGGTTTGCGGCGGAGTGTGCGGAAGGGAAGCGGAAGCCGGAGGACCTGGACGAAACGCTGTTTTCCACCTATCTGGACTCTGCCGGCATCCCGGACCCGGAGCTGATCATCCGCCCCAGCGGGGAGCAGCGGCTGAGCAACTTCCTCCTGTGGCAGTGTGCGTATTCCGAGTTTTATTACACGGATACCCTCTGGCCGGACTTCGATGAGGAGGAGCTGGACAAGGCGATCGCCGCCTACCAGAGCCGGGATCGCCGGTTCGGCGGTGTGAAGAAATAAGCCCTTACAGGTGTTGAAAGGACTGAAATTCTATGTTGCAAAGATGGTTGGTGGTCATCATTGGCTTGCCGCTGCTGCTGGCGGCGCTGCTGCTGTGTCCGGACTGGGTGACGGTGATCGTGGTATGCGGCATTGCCGCTGCCGCGGCCTACGAGCTGCTGCATACGGCGGGAAAGAAAGTGCCCAAGTGTGTCTACGCGTTTACCATTCTGGCTGCCGTGGCGCAGGAATGGGTCATCTATGACGCGCATACCTGGCAGTTTTACGAGGGCTATCAGTCCGTGGGTATGATCCGCATTTTGTGCGTGCCGCTGGCGCTGGTGACGGTCCTGTTTTTCGTTGCCGTCAAGGGCTACGGAACGCCGAACGCCATGCCCTTTGCCGATGTTGCCACAGCGATGATGGGCGGCACAGTGTTCCCCATGATGTACAGCGCCATTTTCCTGCTGCGGATGGACGGGCTGTACGGCAAGATGTATGTACTGCTGCCGTTCTGCGTGGCTTTTCTGGGAGACAGCTTTGCCATGTACGGCGGGATGCTGTTCGGAAAACGGAAAATGGCCCCGGCGGTCAGCCCCCACAAGACGTGGGCGGGTTCTGTCGCCGGATTGATCGGCAGCGCCTTGGGACTGGTGCTCTGGGGTGTGGTGGCCCGGATGTGGCTGGGTTACGAGCCGAACTACCTGAATCTGATCCTGGCCGGTCTGGTGACCAACGCCATCGGGCAATTGGGCGATCTCGCCATGTCCCTCATCAAGCGGGAGGCGGGCGTGAAGGATTACAGTCACATTTTCCTGACCCACGGCGGAATGCTGGACCGGTTCGATTCCACCCTGTTTATCACTCCGTGGATCTATTTGTTTGTGTGCGCGGGTATGCTTTAAGAGACATAGAGGACATACTATGATGAATACGATCTCAATATTGGGCTCCACCGGCTCCATCGGCCGACAGACCTTGGATGTGGCGGAACAGCTGGGCCTGCGGGTGGCGGCATTGACTGCCAATTCCAACGTGGAGCGAATGGAGGCACAGTGCCGGAAGTTCCGTCCCCGCCTGGCGGTGATGACGGAGGAAGCAGCCGCAAAGGAACTGGCAGTTCGCTTGCAGGACACGTCTGTAAAGGTGTTGGCCGGTACAGATGCTCTGGTGGACGCCGCCGTGATCCCGGAGGCGGAAACGGTGGTCACCGCCGTGGTTGGCATGGTGGGATTGAAGGCCACGCTGGCCGCCATCCGAGAGAAAAAGCGTATCGCCTTGGCCAACAAGGAAACGCTGGTCTGTGCCGGTGAACTGGTGATGAGTGAGGCGGACCGCTGCGGTGCGGAGATCGTGCCGGTGGACAGCGAGCATTCCGCCATCTTCCAGTGCTTACAGGGCTGCGCCGACCGTCGGGAGATCCGGCGGCTGATCCTGACCTGCTCCGGCGGTCCCTTCCGGGGGATGGGCCGGGACGAGGTGGGACGCATGACCAGGGCTGACGCCCTGCGACACCCCAACTGGACTATGGGCCCCAAAATCACCGTGGACTGCTCCACGCTGATGAACAAGGGACTGGAGGTCATTGAGGCTATGCGGCTATACCGTCTGCCGCTGGCGCAGGTGTCCGTCATGGTGCATCCGCAGAGTATCGTTCACTCCATGGTGGAATTTAAGGACGGAGCCGTCCTCGCCCAGTTGGGTACGCCGGATATGCGACTGCCCATCCGCTATGCCATGACCTATCCAGAGCGAGGGGAGAACCCGGCACCGCCGCTGGACCTTTTGAACAGTCCACCCCTGACCTTCTCGGAGCCGGATCGGGAGACTTTTCCCTGCCTCCGTCTGGCGGAGGAGGCGGCCGAGGCGGGCGGCACGGCCTGCGCCATTCTGAACGGCGCCAACGAGGAAGCCGTCCGTCTGTTTTTGGCGGAAAAAATTGGTTTTTATGACATTTCCGACCTGGTTGCGGCGGCGCGGGCGGCCGTCCCGGTGACGCAAACACCCTCGTTGGAGGAAATCTTATCAGCGGACCACGCCGCCCGAGAGGCCGTGAAGTCCGCATTTGCAAGGAGACATTCATGAGCTTTGTCTACATCCTGGCGGCGATCTTGATTTTCGGCGTGCTCATCGCCGTGCATGAGCTGGGCCACTTCCTGGCGGCGAAGCTCTGCGGCGTACAGGTCAACGAGTTTTCCATCGGCATGGGCCCTGCCGTCTGGCACCGGAAGAAGGGGGAGACAGCCTATTCCTTCCGCATCCTGCCCATCGGCGGCTACTGCGCCATGGAGGGGGAGGACGGAGACACGGGCAACGCCCGGGCCTTCACCCGTCAGGGCTTCTGGAAAAAATTCGTGATCTTAGCCGCCGGTGCTTTCATGAATTTCCTGACGGGACTGCTGATCGTGGCGATCCTGTTCAGCAGCGCCGGGACCTTCTTTGTGGACGGGATCACAGGCCTTGCCCCGGAGGTATCCCGGACCGGGGAAAACGGTTTACAGGCCGGGGATCAGATCTATAAGATCAACGGCTGGCGCACCTATTTCAGCGGCGACGCCCAGATGTTTCTGAGCTATTCCGGCGACACGGCGGATATTGAGGTCGTCCGGAACGGGCGGCATATTCTGGTGGAAAACGTCTCCCGACAGACCTGCACCGACCAGCAGGGGGAGCCTTATCAGGGCTTCGGCCTGTATGTGGGACGGCTGTCTGTCCCGGCCACCGTATCCAACCGCATCCGCTACACCTGGTATCAGACCATGGACTTCGTGCAGCTTGTGTGGTTCAGTCTGGGCCAGCTTGTTACCGGCGGGGCCGGACTCAATGACCTCAGCGGGCCGGTGGGCATTGTGACCACCATCAAGGATGTAGGCACCGAGGCTCAGGAAACGGCGGAACAGAATGACCAGAACGGTCTGCTGGCTGCGGCGGAGAGCATCGCCTATTTCGCGGCGCTGATCGCTGTGAATCTGGCGGTGATGAATCTGCTGCCCCTGCCGGCGCTGGATGGCGGACGGATCTTTTTCCTGCTGGTGGACGCAGTTTCCATGGCACTGTTCAAGCGGAAGGTACCGGAGAAATATCAGGCAGCCATCAACACGGCGGGCTTTGTCCTGCTGATGGGCTTTATGCTGCTGGTAACATTCCAGGATGTATTCAAATTGGTAAAGTAGGCGATCAATATGACGAAGAAATTGATGGTTGGCAAGGTGGCTGTGGGCGGCGGCGCCCCGGTGTCCATCCAGTCCGTGTGCAATACGAAAACCGACGATGTGGCCGCTACTGTGGCCCAGATCCACGCATTAGAGGATGCCGGATGCGAGATCATCCGGGTGGCGGTACCGGACGAGGACGCTGCCAAGGCGGTGGACAAGATCAAGGAGCAGATCGCTATTCCCCTGATCGCGGACATCCACTTCAACTACAAGCTGGCGCTGATGTGCGCCGAGCGGGGGATCGACGCCCTGCGGATCAACCCCGGCAACATCGGCGGGGAGGAGAAGGTCAAGGCCGTGGCGGACATTTGCCGCCAAAAGAACATCCCCATCCGCATCGGCGTCAACGGCGGCTCGCTGGAAAAGGACCTGCGGGCCAAATACGGCGGCGTCACGGCGGAAGCCCTGGTGGAGAGCGCCATGGGCCATGTGAAGCTGCTGAACCGCTATGATTTCGATGATATCTGCATTTCCGTGAAGTGCTCCGACGTGCCTCTGACCATGCGGGCCTATACGCTGCTGAGCCAGCAGACGGACTATCCGCTGCATCTGGGCGTCACCGAGGCCGGAACGCCCTCTATGGGTATGGTGAAGTCTGCCATGGGCATCGGTGGATTGCTGTGCATGGGCATCGGCGATACCATTCGGGTGACCCTGACGGCGGACCCGGTGGAGGAGATCTACGCCGCCAAAAAGATCCTGCGGGCGGCTGGACTTCGGAAGGACGGGGTGAATCTCATTGCCTGTCCCACCTGCGGCCGCACCCGTATTGATCTGATCCCCATGGCGGAGGAAGTGGAGCGTCGTCTGATGAACTGTATGAAAAACATCACCGTGGCGGTGATGGGCTGCGCCGTCAACGGGCCCGGAGAAGCTGCCGCCGCGGATGTTGGCATCGCCGGCGGCAAGGGCGAGGGCCTGATTTTCCGCAAAGGAGAGATCCTTTACAAGGTGCCTCAGGAGCGGCTTGTAGACGCATTGATGGAGGAAATTGAAAAGCTGTAAGCAGCTTTTACATAAGAATGGGGAAAGAAGGACGCATGTCGAGAGAGATACCGTTTTTTGAATTATTCGCGCAGCTGCAGCTCTCCCCGGAGCTGCGGCTAAAGCTGTTGGGGGCGGTGATCGCCAGCGCCTGCATCCATCAGGACACCCTCTCTATGGAGCTGGCGATGATCGTGAAGCACCCTCTGGAGCCGTCGGATCTGGACGAGCTGAACAGCGCCATCCGTAACGGCTACGGACTGAACGAGGTGCGATTCCGGGTCACGCTGAAGGAGGAACAGCTGCCCTCTCAGTGGAAGGCAGCGGCCGCGCCGTCCGCCCCGTCCGGGGGAGGTCCATCAGGGCCGGTCCTGATGGGCAACCCCATCAAGGTCAAGCCCGTGGAAATGAAGACGCTGGATCTGAAAATGGGCAATGCCACGGTAAGCGGCAAGGTGTTCTCCGTGGAATGTGTGGAGACCCGGCGGCCCGGTATGTGGCGGCTCCATGTGGAGATGACGGACTACACCAGCTCCGTGGCCGTCCACAAAAACCTGACGGAAAAGGAAGCCAAGGGTCTGGACGGAAAGATCAACCCCGGCATGTGGCTGTGCGTTCAGGGCAAGATGGAGCCTACCTGGGACGGCAAGGACATTCAGCTCAATCCCTACCACATCAACGTTATCCAGCACGAGGAACGGCAGGATACCGCCCCGGTGAAGCGCGTGGAGCTGCATCTCCACACGAAAATGAGCAATATGGACGCCTTGACGGACACGAAGGAGGTCATCAAGGAGGCCATCCGCTGGGGCCATCCCGCCATTGCCATCACCGACCACGGCGTGGCCCAGTCCTTCCCGGACGCCTGGCATGCCGCCGGGGACAAGATCAAGATCCTCTACGGCGTGGAGGGATACTTCATCAACAACGTGGATGACCGCATCGCCGTTCACGGCAGGGGAGACTGCGGCCTGGACGATGAGTTCGTCTGCTTCGATATTGAAACCACCGGCCTGAAGGTGGACCGGGAGGCCATTACGGAGATCGGCGCGGTGGTGCTGAAAAACGGCGAGATCTGCGAACGGTTCCAGACCTTCGTGAACCCCAACCGCCGCCTGACGCCGGAGATCATCGGTCTCACCGGCATCACGGATGAAATGCTGAAGGACGCCCCCCAGCTGAAGGATGCCCTGACGGAATTTCTGAAATTTGTCAACGGCCGGCCCTTGGCCGCCCACAACGCGGAATTCGACATCGGGTTTATCCGGGCAGGCTGCAAAAAGGTGGGCCTGGAATTTGACCCCACCTATGTGGACTCCCTGATCTTAGCCCAGAACCTGCTGCCGGGTCTCGGCAAGTACAAGTTGGACATTGTGGCGGACCATCTGGACCTGCCCGCCTTCAACCACCACCGGGCCAGTGACGATGCCGCCACGGTGGGCTACATGCTGATCCCGTTCTGGAAAATGCTCCATGAGCGGGGGATCCACACCCTCCAGGCCGTCAATAAGGAGATGGAAAAGCTGCGGCCTCTGGGCAGCAAGTCCAACCGTTTTCCCAAACACATCATTATTCTGGCCCGGAACAAGGTGGGCCTGAAAAACCTCTACCAGCTGATTTCGGCATCCAACCTGAAATATTTCAAGCGGGTGCCCACCATCCCAAAAAGCGAGTTGATGGCCCATCGGGAGGGCCTGATCATCGGCTCCGCCTGCGAAGCCGGCGAGCTGTTCAAGGCTGTGGTGGACCACAAGGATTGGGACGAACTGAAGCGCATCGCGTCATTTTATGACTATCTGGAAATTCAGCCCCTGTGCAACAACGCCTTCATGCTCCGCAACGGCGAGGCACGGAGCGAGGAGGACCTGCGGGAATTCAACCGTATCATCGTCCGCCTCGGCGAGGAGCTGGGAAAACCCGTCTGCGCCACCGGTGACGTCCATTTCCGGGAGCCGGAGGACGAGGTGTACCGGCATATCCTGCTGGCGTCCAAGAAGTTCCCGGATGCCAACGAGCCCCTGCCGATCTACTTCAAGACCACTCAGGAAATGCTGGAGGAATTTCAGTATCTGGGGGAGGAAAAGGCCTACGAGGTGGTGGTCACCAACACCCGTCTGGTGGCGGATCAAATCGAGACCTTCGAGTTGCTGCCGGCGGAGCTGTTCCCGCCCCGGCTGGAAAATTCCGAGGAGGATCTGAACCGCCTGGTCTGGGAAAAGGTCCACCGGCTCTATGGCGAGGATCCGCCCCAGCTGATCGTGGACCGCCTGAACGTAGAGCTGGGCGGTATCTTAGGCAAGTACGACGTGGTGTACATGTCCGCTCAGAAGCTGGTGCAGCGCAGCAATGAGTGCGGCTATCTGGTTGGCTCACGAGGCTCCGTCGGCTCGTCACTGGTGGCCTATATGTCCGGCATTACGGAGGTCAACTCCCTGCCGCCCCACTACCGCTGTCCTAAGTGCAAAAACAGCGAATTCATTCTGGACGGCAGCTACGGCTGCGGCGCGGATATGCCGGATAAGGTTTGTCCCGTCTGCGGCACCAAGTACGTGAAGGACGGATTTGACATTCCCTTTGAGACCTTTCTGGGCTTCGGCGGCGGCAAGGTGCCGGATATCGACCTGAACTTCTCCGGCGAATATCAGGCCCGGGCCCACCGCCACGCCATTGAGATGTTCGGCGAGACGCAGGTGTTCCGGGCAGGCACCATCGGTACGCTGGCGGAAAAGACTGCCTACGGCTTCGTGAAGAAGTACCTGGAGGAGAACGGCATCGTGGCCTGCCGGGCGGAGGAAAACCGTTTGACCCTTGGCTGCGTTGGCGTCCGCCGCACCACCGGCCAGCACCCCGGCGGCCTGGTGGTGGTCCCGGACGACAAGGACATGGAAGATTTCTGCCCGGTGCAGCACCCGGCGGACGCCGACGATTCCGACACCATCACCACCCATTTTGAATATCACTCCATGGAGGCCAACATCCTGAAGCTGGACATGCTGGGACACGATGACCCCACCATGGTGCGCATGATGCAGGACCTCACCGGGGTGGACCCCCACGAGATCCCCCTGGATGACCCGGACACCATGTCCATCTTCATTTCCAGCAAGGTGCTGGGCTATGAGAACGACCCCATTCTGGGGCCTACCGGCGCCGTGGCCATTCCGGAGTTCAACACCCGGTTCACCCGCCAAATGCTGATCGACACCCAGCCTAAGGATTTCAACACACTGGTGCGGCTCTCCGGCTTCTCCCACGGTACGGACGTGTGGATGGGCAATGCCCGGGAGCTGATCCTCAGCGGCACCGCCAGCGTTCTGGAAACGGTGGGCTGCCGTGACGACATTATGCTGTACCTGATCTCCAAGGGCCTTGACCCGAAAATGAGCTTCAAGATCATGGAGAAGGTGCGAAAGGGCAAGGTGAAGAAGGGCGGCTTTGACGAGGGCTGGGAGGAGGCCATGATGGAGCACGATGTACCGGACTGGTACATTGAGTCTCTGGCCAAAATCGGCTACCTGTTCCCCAAGGCCCACGCCGTGGCCTACGTCATGATGGCCTTCCGCATCGCCTGGTACAAGGTCCATGAGCCGCTGGCGTTCTATGCGACCTTTTTCTCCGTCCGAGCCAAGGCGTTTGACGCGGAATACTGCTGTGCCGGCATGGACGCGGTGAAGCGGAAGATCAAGGAGATCGAAAACAACAAGGACGCCACCGCCGTGGAGCAGAACCTGCTGACCACGCTGGAGGTGTGCTATGAGTTCTATCTCCGGGGCTTCCATTTCGACACCATCAACATCTACAAGTCGGACGCCACCAAGTTTATCGTCACGGAAAAGGGCCTTCTGCCGCCCTTTGTGACGGTCCACGGCTTAGGTGAGGCGGCGGCTCTGGACACGGTGGAAAAGCGAAAAGGGAAGGAGTTCATCTCCATCGAGGAGTTTGCCATGTGCTGCAATAAGCTGTCCAAGACCCATATCGAGCAGCTAAAGGCGCTGGGCGCTTTCGCGGGCATGGCGGACACCAGCCAGATCACCCTGTTTTAAGAGGCGATCACCAGGAAATAAGCACGCCTGATCCGGCTGATAGCCGCGTCGGGCGTACTTTTCAAAAAAGAATTGGAGTGTACTGGCAGCGGTTGAATTTTCTTGAGATCCAGTATGCGTAAGGCTAAAGCACTTTGCAGAAACGCACCTCGTATTCACTGAATACGAGGTGCGTTCTTGTTAAGAAAATCCGTTTTTACTTTTCCAGCTTGCTGTTGCACTTGCTGAGGAAGCGGTCATTGGTGATGATCGCCCGGGTGTGGGTGCCTGCGCCGATGGGGCCCTTCTCGTCCCACGCCTTTACGGCAAAGTCGATCATCTTGCCGTTTTCGGAAACGGCGGTGATCTCAGCCTCCGCCCAGACCTTCATACCCACGGGGGTAGGGGCGTCATGGGAGACATTCAGATGGGTGCCCACGCTGCCCTTGTCCTCCTCCAGATACTGCTGAAGGATGCCGGCCGCGGCATTTTCCATCATAGCCGTCATAAAGGGGGTGCCGAACACCGGCAGCAAGCCGGAACCGGCCACCTGTGCGGTGAGCTCCGGGGTGACCGTCTTTTCAACGGTCAGCTTCGCGCCAATTTCAATCATACTCAGTTCCTTTCCGTCCCGCGTCGGCAGGACTGCGGTTTCTGTTAAATACCCAGCTCCGTCCAGAGATCGTTGTACAGCGTCAGCGTGTCGGCGGGGAGGTTGGTATACAGCTCGCAGCGGGCCAGCACGTCAACGGGAGCGGCCATGATCTCATAGCGCTCCTCGTCCAGAGGCTCGCCGTAGGTCTCCTCGTAGTAAGCGGGATAGCCCTCCAGTGCCTCCAGATTGGGGGAAGCGTAGCCAATGTAGTCCATGTTGGCCAGGTTGGATTCCGTAGAGGCGATGAAGTTGATCCACGCCTCGGCCTCCTCCTTGTGCTGGGCGGTCTTGAGAACGCACATGGCGTCCACGAACCAGTTGCTGCCCTCCTTGGGCACTACGAACTTCAGATCGGGGTTGTTGTCCAGCATGGTCAGGTAGTCACCGGCATAGTACATGGCAATGGCGGCGTTGCTGCCCTCCATCTTGCCGAAGACCTCGTCCATCACGAAGGACTGGTACACGCCCTTGCTCTTGGCGTCTGCCAGCAGCTCGTAGGCTTCTTGGATCTGAGCCTCATCGGTGGTGTTGATGTCATAGCCCAGATCCAGCAGGGCGGCGGCCAGAGCGTCCCGGGAGTTGCGGATCATCAGGACGTTGCCGGCGTACTTCTCGTCGAACATGGCGTCCCAGCTGTCGATGTCGCCGTCCACCATGGTGGAATTGTAGATGATGCCCAGAGTGCCCCAGGTGTAGGGAACGGTGTACTTGTTCTCGGGATCGAAGCTCAGGCTCTTGTACTGCTCGCCGATCTTTTCATAGTTGGGGATGTTGTCATAGTTCAGCTCTGCCAGCATACCCTCGTCGATGAGACGGGCGATCATATAGTCAGAAGGGACGATGACGTCATAGTCACCAGCGCCGGTTTTCAGCAGGGAGTACAGGGCTTCATTGCTCTCGGCGGTCTGGTAGTTGACCTTGATGCCGGTCTCGTCCTCGAATTTGTAGATCAAGTCCTCGTCAATGTATTCACCCCAGCTGCAAACATTCACAACACGCTTGCCGCTGCCGTTACTGTCGCCGGAATTGGAATCGGAGCCACTCGTGTTGGCGCTGCCGCCGCATCCGGTGAGAAACAGGCTTGCCGCCATGGTCATGGCACAAGTCAAGGCTAATGCTTTTTTCAATTGATCATTCCTCCAGTGTTTTTTTGATTTTTCTATTTCAGGCTTACGCCATGAAAACGTTTATGCTTTCCGCAGTTCCGCGGCCTGCTTGCGCTCCTGCCGGGCCTCCCGGATGTTGATAACCGCCAACAACACCAGCACCGTCACAAACAGCAGGGTGGAGATGGCGTTGATCTCCGGGGTCACCTTCTTCTTGGTCATGCCGTAGATGGTCATGGCCAGGGTAGAGGAAGAGGAACCGGCGGTGAAGTAGCTGATGACGAAATCGTCAATGCTCATGGTGAAGGCCGTCAGCGCGCCGGAGACAATGCCGGGCTTGATCTCCGGGATGATGACCTTCCAGAAGGCCTGCATCCAGGTGCAGCCCAGGTCCATAGCCGCGTCCACCAGATTGCGGTCCATCTGCCGCAGCTTGGGGCCGACGGAGAGGATCACATAGGGAATGTTGAATGTGATATGGGCGATGAGCAGCGTCCCGAAGCCCATGGTCAGGTGGGTGGGGAGCCGGAACAGCCCCAACGTGTTGAACCAGGAGGCGAAGCTGCCCCAACCGCTGAAAAACGCCACGAACAGCAGGCACATGGAAACGCCGGTGACGATATCCGCGTTCATCATGGGGATGTTGTTGACGGTCATCAGCGGATTCCGGACCCGGCGGCGCATGGCGTAAAAGCCGATGGCGGCGAAGGTTCCGGCCACAGTGGCGATGATGGTGGCCAGCAGGGACACCAGCAGGGTGGTGTACACACTCTGCATGATGATCCGGTTGCGGAAGAGCTTCGTGTACCAATGGAGGGAGAAGCCCTTCCAGACCATGTTGCTGTTGCCGGAGTTAAAGGAAAAGACGATCAGCAGCACGATGGGGGCGTAGAGGAACACGAACACCAGCGCCATAAACAGGCGGTCCAGAAAAGAATTGTTCTTCTTCACATCATCACCGCCTGTTCTTCACCCTCGCCGAAGCGGTTCATGACCACCATGCAGATGACCACGATCACCATCATCACAAGGGAGATGGCCGCGCCCAGATAGGGATTGTACGCGCCGCCCATATACTGCTGTTCGATGAGGTCACCCAGCAGCATTTCCGTACCGCCGCCCAGCATTTTGCTGATGGCAAAGGTGGACACGGAGGGGACGAATACCATGGTGATGCCGGAGAGAACACCGGGGAGGGACAGGGGCAGGATCACCCGCCGGAACACCTGAACGGAGTTGGCGCCCAGATCCCGGGCCGCCTCGATGAGACTGTGGTCCAGCTTGACGATCACGGAATAGATAGGCAGGATCATGAAGGGCAGGTAGTTATACACCATGCCCAGCACCACGGCCCCCTGGGTGTTGATCATGCGGAAAAAGCTGATGTCCGTTCCGAAGATGTTGTTGTAAAGGGCGATCAGCCCGATCTTCCGGAACAGCTGATTCAAAAGACCGTTGTTCTCTAAAATCGCCATCCAGGAATAGGTCCGCAGCAGGAAGTTCATCCACATGGGCAGCATAATGAGCACCATGGCCAGCCGCTGGAACCAGGGGCCCTCCTTGCTCATTTTGTAGGACACGGGGTAGCCGATGAGCACGCAGATGGCGGTGGCAATGAGGGCCAGCTTGAAGGAGCGGGTGAACACCACGGTGTAGGTGCCCATTTTGGCGAAGTTATCCAGCGTAAAGCCGCCGACAGAGGCGGAAAACGCGTAAATGACCACCATGATGATGGGGGCCACCACGAACAGCGCCATCCAGATCACATAGGGGATGGCGAAGCGGGAAAGACGGTTATTCTTCATCCCCGCTCTCCTCCTCATCCGACGAAAGGGTGGCATCGTCCAGTTCGTCGTATTCCTCAGAGAAGGAGGAATAATCGCCGAACATGCCGGAGTAGGCACTCTTCTTCATGACGTGGATGCCGTCTGGATCAATCTTGATGCCGATGCGGGCACCCTCGGGGCAGTGGTCCGTGGTCTGAATCAGCCACTTGAAGCCCCGGAAATCCACGATGATGTCATACTGCATTCCCTTGAAGGTCACGGAGGTGACGGTGCCGGTAAGCTGGCCCTGCTCCACGGGGACGATGTCGATGTCCTCCGGCCGGATGACCACGTCCACCGCCTCGTTGGGAGCGAAGCCGCCGTCCAGACAGGGGAAGCGCCGACCGTACATCTGCACCACGTTATCCTCAGGCATAATGCCGTCGATGATGTTGGACTCGCCGATGAAATCCGCCACGAAGGCGTTCTTCGGCTCATTATAAATATCCTCCGGCGTTCCGATCTGCTGAATGGAGCCCTTGTCCATGACCACGATGGTGTCGGACATGGTCAGAGCCTCCTCCTGATCGTGGGTCACATAGATAAAGGTGATGCCCACCTGCTGCTGAATCCGCTTTAATTCGATCTGCATATCCTTCCGCAGCTTCAGGTCCAGCGCCGCCAGCGGTTCGTCCAGCAGCAGCACCTTGGGGCGGTTCACCAGCGCACGGGCAATGGCCACCCGCTGCTGCTGACCGCCGGAAAGAGCCTCCGGACGCCGGTGCTCAAAGCCCTTGAGACTGACGGTCTCCAGCATCTCCATGACCCGCTCCTTGATCTCAGCCTCCGGCAGCTTCTGCATCCGCAGACCGAAGGCGATGTTCTCATACACATTCAGGTGAGGGAACAGGGCGTATTTCTGGAAAACGGTGTTGATCTGCCGCTGATAGGGCGGAACGTCATTGATCCTCACACCGTCGAACAGGACGTCTCCCGACGTAGGCGTCGCGAAACCTCCAATGATACGCAGCGTGGTGGTCTTGCCGCACCCGCTGGGTCCGAGAAGTGTGAGGAACTCTTTGTCATTGATATAAAGGTTAATGTGATCGAGAACCGGCTCGTCGTCGAATGCCATGCAGAGATCCCGCAGGCGAATCAACTCTTTGGACATGTATCCTCCCCCATTTCATAAGGCCGTTTCCCACCCGTTTTCCAGTGGGGGCCTGAAAAATGCCGCCTCTTCTCTCTGTTAAGGGGGGACCCTGTTTCTTTGAAATTCGGCAATTCAGAATCATAGCGGAAAACCCTTGAAATGTCAAGGAAAACGCCCAATTTTGTCGGGCGTTTTTCAAAAAAGATATTAAGAAGGTATTTCTGGGAAATATTTCTCCCGGAAGGGGACGTTTTCCACTGTAAATTCCTGCCCCTTCAGGTAGTTCAAAAGACCGGCGTCGGTGGGAAAATCAAACCGCAGCTTGTAGGAGTACAACGCCTGTCGGGTCTCATGGTAGCGGCGGTTCACATCGCCCTTGCCGTACTTGCCGTCCCCCAGCAGAGGGCAGCCGATCTCCGCCATGGAGACGCGGATCTGGTGGGTGCGGCCCGTCAGCAGACGGCATTCCACCAGAGACAGTCCGCCCCGGCTTTCGAGAGTCCGGTAAAGGGTGACGGCGGTCTTGCCGCCGGGCACCGGCTTGTGGAAGAACCGAACCTCCTTTTTGGCCTCGTTTTTCAGCAGAAAGCCCTCAATTTTTCCCTCCGGCTGCTTGGGCCGTCCCACGGTGATGCAAAGGTAGGACTTTTCCAGCTCGTGGGCCCGGATCTTCTCATTGATGATCCGCAGGGCCTCCGCGTTCTTGGCGGCGATGACGATACCGCCGGTGTTCCGGTCGATCCGGTTGCACAGCGCCGGGGCAAAGGCATTTTCCCACTTGGGATTCCATTCCCGTTTCTGGTAAAGATATGCCTGAATGTGATTGATGAGGGTGTTGACCTTTTCCGTCTCGTCAGCGTGGACGGGCATACCGGGACGCTTGTCCACCAGCAGCAGATTTTCGTCCTCGTAGACGATGTTCAGCTGAGGCTTGAACACCGTGAGAAAGAGATTTTCCTCATTGGGCTTGTCAAAGAACTCATCATTGATGTATAATTGAAGAATATCGTCGGTCTCCAGACGGACATCCCGCTTAGACCCCTTGCCGTTGACCTTGATCCGCTTCAGGCGGATGTACTTTTGCAGCAGGGCAGGGGGGAGCAGCGGCAGGTTCTTGGCCACAAAGCGGTCCAGCCGCTGTCCGGCGTCATTTTTTCCAATGGTAAATTCCCGCATGAGCATCCTCCGTTTTCGTTGTGGACTGCTCTCATCATACCCGCTTTTTCTCGTGTTGTAAAGCGCGGGACGAAAATCAAAGAGGCGAAGCTATGAAGAAACAAAAGCAAGAGCAGACCGGTCAGGTCAATTTTGTCTGGGCCCTGGCCGGCGGTTATCTGATCTATTTAGGCGGCAAGCTGCTGTACAGCCTGTACAGGGACGGAACCGGCAGTTCTCCGGTCCTGGTGGTCATTCCCGCCGCGGCGGTGTTCATCGGCGTGGGCTTCTGGCTGCTGCGCCGGGAATGGAAGGCGTATCAGTTCGGCGCCGCCCACAAGGACGATCCCTCCACCTGGAACGATGATCCGGTGGAAGAGGAGCTTCCTGCGGACAACGGCGACGAGGAGGATCCCCTATGACAGAACGGCTGCTGGCGGCGTTGGCGGACAATGGCAAATGGCTGGAGGGCTTTACCCGCCTGGGATATGAGTCCACGTTCCGGGAATACTGCGATCGCTTCACGCCGGACTATCTGGCGGCGGTGCGGGAAGCGGGGGAGTCCGGGCTTCCTGCTTTGGCGGACAGCCTGCTGGACGATTTGGAGGCCCAGTGGAAGCAGGCCCGCTTCTGGAACCGCACAACCGTCCGGGGCGAAACCAAGCAGGTGGTGGTAGGGTATCTGACGCCTATGCTTATGGCGGATCAGGAACTGCGGCCCTTTGCGGGCGTTCTGCGGGATCGTTGGAACCTGCGCTGGCCCAAGGATGTTTATCATGCCGCCGGGTATGAGCGGATCTGTAAGGGCTTCAAGCTGAGAATTTTGGGTTTTGAGGTCCCGGAGAAGAAAAAAGAGGCGCCGTTGGACGATGAAATTTGATCCCACCGCCGTTTTTGAAAAAACTGGCGGAAAATCAAAAAAACTGTTTGACATTGCGGATGCAATCCTATATAATACTAAACGTGTCATTGCGAGGTAGCTTATGCTCATTGACGTTAGACCTATTCTGCATATCCCCGGCAAGGAACTGAATTTTCAGTTTGAGCTGGATCTGTCCGATATGGAATTCGGCGGAAGAAATCCCATCAGCCGGCCCGTCATTGTGGAAGGCGCGGTTCGGAACCGGGCGGAAGTCCTTTATCTGGAGTTGACGGCTCACACCACGTTGGACGCTGTGTGTGACCGCTGCGGAAAGGAATTCCTTCAGGAGAAGGCGGTTTCTTACGGCTGTATTCTGGCGGAAGAGTTGCAGAACGAGGAGGATGACGAGATCCTCCTGCTGGAAGACGGCAAGGTGGACGTAGGCGAGTTGGCTCGTGAAGCCTTTATTCTCGACATGGACACGAAAACTCTGTGTTCTGAAGATTGCAAGGGACTTTGTCCCCGCTGCGGTGCCGACCTGAATCTGGGACCCTGCTCCTGCAAAAAGGATGTAGACCCCCGTCTGGCGGTCCTTGCAAAGCTTTTGGAGAACAAATAAAGTATAAATAAGGCCGCCTGGCCTTTGTAGATCAAGGAGGTGTCACAATGGCAGTACCTAAGGGAAAAGTATCCAAAGCAAGACGCGATAAGAGACGCAGCTCCACCTGGAAGCTGGCTGTCCCCGGTCTCGTTGCATGCCCCAAGTGCGGTGCTCTGCACCTGCCTCACAGAATGTGCCAGGAGTGCGGCAGCTACAATGGCCGTGAGGTCAAAGTTGTCAAGTCCGTGGCGGCGAAGTAAGAGACAATTGCTTGCTTTAGGAGGGAAGAGAATTCTTCCCTCCTTTACTTTTGCGCGGAACCGTAAGGGTACCGGGTCAGCGCACCGTGAAAAGTCTCCGTTTTCCCTTGCCATACAGGGGAATTACGGATATAATAGATTCAATCATTCAACTTCTTGCGGCGGCAGCGAAACACACCAACGCCGCTCAGGAAAGGAGTCATCTTATGTCGAAACCTATCATCGCCATCGTGGGCCGCCCCAATGTGGGCAAGTCCATGCTGTTCAATAAGATCATCGGTCGGCGGCTGTCCATTGTGGAGGACACCCCCGGTGTGACCCGCGACCGGATTTACGGGGAGAGTGACTGGCAGGGCCGGAAATTCACCCTCATCGACACCGGCGGCATCGAGCCCCGGACGGACAATCAGATCCTGGCTTTCATGCGTTCTCAGGCCCAGATCGCCATTGACAACGCCACGGTCATCGTGTTCCTCTGCGACATCAAGACCGGTATGACCGCTTCCGATCAGGAGGTGGCTTCCATGCTCCAGCGCTGCGGCAAGCCGGTGATCCTGGCTGTCAACAAGGTGGACCAGGGCCGCAGCCCGGACATCTATGAATTCTATAATCTGGGTCTGGGCGATCCCATCGCCGTCTCCGCCGTCCACGGCCACGGTACCGGCGACCTGCTGGATGCTTGCGTGCAGTACTTCCCGCCGGAGGACGAGGAGGAAGAGGAAGATGACGCCATCAAGGTGGCGGTCATCGGCAAGCCCAACGCCGGCAAGTCCTCTCTGGTGAACCAGATCTTAGGGGAGGAACGGGTCATCGTGTCCAACGTGGCGGGCACCACCCGCGACGCCATCGACTCCCGCTTTACCAACGATAAAGGCAGCTTTGTTTTTATCGACACCGCCGGAATGCGGAAAAAGTCCAAAATCGAAGAGGACATTGAAAAGTACAGCGTCCTCCGGGCTACTATGGCCATCGACCGGGCGGACGTGTGCCTGATCATGATCGACGCCACCGAAGGTGTCACTGAGCAGGACACCAAGGTGGCCGGTATGGCCCACGAGGCGGGCAAGGCCAGCATCATCGTGGTGAACAAATGGGATCTGGTGGAAAAGGACGATAAGACCATGGCCCGGATGACGGAGGAGATCCGCCGGGATCTGGCCTACATGACCTACGCCCCCATCCTGTTTATCTCCGCCAAGACCGGTCAGCGGGTGGACAAGCTGTTCGACATGATCGACTATGTGGCCAATCAGGCCGCCTTCCGGGTCACCACCGGTATGCTGAATACCGTTCTGGCGGATGCCCAGACCCGCGTCCAGCCTCCCACGGACAAGGGCCGTCGCCTGAAGATCTACTATATGACGCAGGTGGGCGTGAAGCCGCCTCACTTCGTGGTGTTCTGCAACGACCGGCGGCTGTTCCACTTCTCCTATCAGCGGTATCTGGAAAACTGCATCCGCTCCACCTTCCGTCTAGAGGGCACCCCCATCATCCTGTCCATCCGGGAAAAGGGCGATAAGGAGGATTGACCGTGCAGAGCATCTTTCCAAACGGCGTGCCGCTGCCGCTGCTGCTGGGCGTCGCGGCGGTATTCGCCTACCTTTGCGGCTGTTTCAACGGGGCGGTCATCGTCTCCAAGTATATCCTACGGAATGACGTGCGGAACCACGGCAGCGGCAACGCCGGCCTGACCAATTTCTTCCGCACCTTCGGCGGGCCGCTGACCTTTGTGGTGATCCTGTGCGACGTGCTGAAAGCGGTCGTGGCGCTGCTGGTCAGCCAATGGCTGATGTTCAGCGGCTATACGATCTTCATCTCCGCAGACTTTACCGTTGCGTATTGGGACACCTTCGCCAAATACTGGGCGGGGCTGTTCTGCTTGCTGGGCCATATGTTCCCCTGCATGTTCCAGTTCAAGGGCGGCAAGGGTATCCTTTCCGGCGGCGTTGTGGCGATTATGATCGACTGGCGCATCGCCGTTGTGGTCTGGGGCGGTTTCCTGATCCTGACGGCCCTGACCCGGTACGTTTCCCTCGGCTCTCTGTGGGCCGGGGCCAGCTTCCCCTTTATCAGCTGGTACTGCTACCCCCAGACGCCGATCATTGTACTGGCCTTTTGCCTGGGAGGATTGATCGTCTGGAAGCACCGGGCCAATATCCAGCGCTTGCTGGCGGGAAATGAAAACAAACTCAGCTTCCATCGGAAGAAGACTTAGGAGGATAACATGAAAGCAGTTGTAGTTGGCAGCGGCGGCTGGGGCACGGCCCTGAGCATGGTGCTCTGCGACAACGGACATGATGTGACCTTGTGGTCCCATGACCCGGCGAAGGCTGTGGAGATGACAAAGACCCGGGAGAATTCCAAGCTGAAGGGCGTCCGGCTGCCGGACAGCCTGAAGATCAGCGGAGATTTGGACTGCCTGAAGGGGGCAGAACTGGTGATCTCCGCCACGCCGTCCTTCGCCGTGCGGGAGACGGGAAAGAAGATCGCCCCATACCTGACACCGGAGACCGTTCTGGTCAGTGTTTCCAAGGGCATCGAGCGGGATACGAACCTCCGCATGAGCCAGATTTTAACGGAAGTCACCGGGAACATCTGTAAAGTAGCTGCCCTTTCCGGTCCCTCTCACGCAGAGGAAGTAAGCATTCGGATGCCCACCGGCTGCGTGTCCGCCTGTCCGGATCTGAAAGTGGCCCGGCTGGTACAGGACGCTTTCATGAATGACTATTTCCGGGTCTATACCAGTGAGGATATCGTGGGCGTGGAGCTGTCCGCCGCCATGAAAAACGTAGTGGCTCTGGCCTGCGGCGTATGTGACGGCATGGGCTATCAGGACAATACAAAGGCTTTGCTGATGACCCGCGCCATGGCGGAACTGACGCGCCTTGGCGAAAAGCTGGGCGGCACCCGGCAGACCTTCGGCGGTCTGGCGGGTATGGGCGATCTGATCGTCACCTGCACCTCCATGCACTCCCGGAACCGCCGCGCAGGCATTCTGATCGGACAGGGAAAGTCCGCACAGGAGGCCATGGCGGAGGTGGGCGCCGTGGTGGAGGGCTATTACGCCGCAGAAAGCATCTACCAGCTCTCTCAGCGGGAGGGTGTGGAAATGCCCCTTTGCCGCAGCGTCTACGAGGTCCTTTATCATGGCGTGGCCGTGCAGGATGTAGTGAGCAGTCTGATGCGCCGGGCCAAAAAGGACGAACTGACAGAGACCACTTGGCTGTAATGCATAACAAAACCACCGGAACGTGTTGCTCCGGTGGTTTTTTCTAAGTTTTATTTAATTCCGCACTTCCAGCTGATCCCAGGGTCACGAAGATTGCGGAGAAACCGCAAAAGGAAGTAAGACTCATCAAAAACGAGCTTCGCCGGGAAACCGGCAGAGCTCATTTCAATGGGATCAGAGGGAATGAAACAGCAAACGGAAGCAGGGGAGTGGTGCAAGTGAAAACTGCCCCGCAGCATACCAAATAGAAAAAGCACTCAGACCAAAGTCTGAGTGCTTTACCTGTTTATCTGTACAATTAGACCGCTCTGGTGACCTTACCGGAACGCATACACCGGGTACAAACATAAACATGGCGGGGGGAACCGTTAACGATCGCCTTCACACGTTTCACATTGGGTTTCCAAGTCCGATTGGAACGCCGATGAGAGTGAGAGACCTGAATGCCGAACGTAACGCCCTTATCGCAGAACTCGCACTTTGCCATCCGTTGCACCTCCTTGCTGTTGCGTAATTACATGCTTACATACAAGCACAAGTAGTATCATAGCAGATTCAAACACAAAATGCAAGAAAAATTTGAAAAAATTCGAAAAGTTTTTTTGAGGGGCCGTTCAGCCTGAAAACGGTGAAAGTCTTGCGCCTATGTGGAAAATCATATATAATGAGAAAGAACGAATAAATTGATTTTCTGGCCGCTGGACCGTGTGTGCATTTGGACGCCGGAGCAGCGGCGGGCACATGATGAAAGGGTGGAATACGATGAGTGAAAAAGGCACCAGCCTGGCACAATATGTGGAGCATTTCGGACTGGAAATTCTGAACCATGGAGATACCTATGAAACGGACAAGGTAGAATCTACCAACGTCAACCGGCCGGATCTGCAGATCCTAGGCCTGTTCGACTATTTCGACGCCCGCCGGATCCAGGTCATGGGCAAGGCAGAGCTGACCTATATCATGAAAATGAGCGAGAACCGGCGGACCAAGGTTTTTGATGACCTGTTTTCCTACACCATTCCGGCGCTGGTCCTGGCCCGGAATATGGAATGTCCCGCAGAGTGCCTGCAATGCGCCCGGAACCACGGACGGACGCTGCTGCGGACAACCGAGCGGACTGCGGACTTCACCAGCCATACCATGGAATATCTCAGCAAGCAGTTGGCTCCCTGCATCACCCGGCACGGCGTTTTGCTGGACATTTACGGCGAAGGCGTTATGATCACCGGTGATTCCGGCGTCGGCAAGAGCGAATCCGCCATCGAACTGATCATGCGGGGTCACCGTCTGGTGGCGGATGACGCCGTTGAGATCCGCCGTGTGGCCGACCAGTTGATCGGCACGGCGCCGGAGGTCATCCGCAACTACATCGAACTGCGCGGCATCGGCGTCATCGACGTTCAGCAGCTGTTCGGTATGCGGGCGGTCATGCCGGAGTCTCAGATCGACCTGGTGGTGGAATTTGAGCCTTGGGACAGCTCCAAGGCCTATGACCGTCTGGGGATCGAGGATCGGTTTATCGACATTCTGGGCAAACAGGTGCCCTGCGTGACGCTGCCCATCCGGCCCGGCCGAAATCTGGCCAGCATCGTAGAGGTGGCGGCCATGAACAACCGTCACCGCCGGTATGGATACAATGCCGCGGAGGAGTTGGCCAGAAAAGTGGATCTGCATGCAGATCTGGGCAGCAAATCGGCCAATCAGGGAAAATAACGGCGATTGGATGTAAGGAGGTCCACTATGGACTGGACGATTGAATTTGATAAGGCTATCGAACAGTATCTGCCGGATCTGGAAGTGCTCCAAGACGAGCCTATGAGCCGGCACACCACCTTCCGCATCGGCGGTCCGGCAAAGCGGATGGCATTTCCTTCCAGCCGGGAGCAGCTGGTGCTGCTGATGAGCTTTGCAAAGAATTACGGCGCAAATCCGCTGGTCATTGGCAACGGCTCCAATCTTCTGGTCCCGGATGAGGGACTGGACCGGCTGGTGATCGACACCTCTGCCAACCTGAACCGGGTGGAGCGGGGAAGCGGGAACACCGTCCTGGCGGACGCCGGTGCTACGCTGGCCCGGACGGCGGATCTCGCCTGCAAATCGGGGCTGACGGGGCTGGAATTTGCCCACGGCATCCCCGGCACGGTGGGCGGCGGCGTTTGCATGAACGCCGGGGCCTACAGCGGCGAGATGAAGCAGGTGCTTCGATCCGCGGCGGTGCTGTTCCCGGAGGAGGGCATCCGGGCGCTTTCCTGCGAGGAACTGAATTTGAGTTACCGGCACAGTCTGCTGACGGAGCATCCGGAGGCGGTGGTGCTGTACGCGGAATTTGAACTGACGCCCGGCGATCCGGAGGCCATCCGGGCAGCCATGCGGGAGCTGATGGCAAAGCGGAAGGCCAGCCAGCCCCTGGAATGGCCCAGCGCCGGCAGTACCTTCAAGCGGCCGGAGGGCCACTTTGCCGGGACCCTCATTGACCAGTGCGGCCTGAAAGGGCTGACAGTGGGTGGCGCCCAGGTGTCGGAAAAGCACGCGGGCTTTCTCATCAACCGGGGCGGTGCCACCTTTGCCGACATGACGGAGCTGATCCGCCAGGTGCAGCAGCGGGTACTGGTGGAAACCGGCGTCACGCTGGAGCCGGAGGTCAAAATCGTTAAATAAGCGGGTGAATACATGGAGATCCTGATCATTTCCGGCCTTTCCGGTGCAGGAAAGAGCCGGGCCGCCTCTTTTTTAGAGGATATGGGCTTTTACATTGTGGATAATATGCCGGCGGCCATGATCCTGAAATTTGCGGAGTTCTGCGCCGGCGGCAGCCAGCGCTATGACAAGGTGGCGTTGGTGTATGATGTCCGCACCGCCAACAGCCCAACAGAGCTGTTCGACGTGCTGGACGTGCTGAAGCACAGCAGCGGCGCATGCAGCCTGCTGTTTTTGGAGGCGGAGCCGGAGACCATCATCAAGCGCTACAAGGAGACCCGCCGCCGTCATCCTCTGATGCAGCAGACGGATTCTCTGGAAAAGGCGGTGCGGACCGAGCAGGAGATGATGGAACCTCTGCGCCAGCGTGCGGATGTGGTCATCGACACCACCCATCTTTCCACAGCCCAGCTCCGGGGTGAGCTGCTGCGGCATTTCGGCAGCGATACTACGGAAAAGGGCGGTATGAGCGTCACCATCACCTCCTTCGGCTTCAAATACGGCCTGCCGATGGAGGCCGATCTGGTGTTCGACGTGCGCTGTATGCCGAACCCTTTTTACATCCCGGAGCTGCGGGAAAAGACCGGTCTGGATCAGCCGGTGGCGGATTATGTGTTTTCTTTCCGCCAGACCCATGATTTTATGGAAAAGCTCCGGGACCTGCTGACATTTTCCCTCCCGCTGTACGCCGAGGAGGGCAAAACGGAGCTGGTCATCGCGGTGGGCTGCACCGGCGGCCGTCACCGCTCCGTAGCCATGACCCACGCCCTGGCGGAGGACATTCGGAACCTTGGATACCGGGTCCGGGAAAACCACCGGGATATGAACCGGTGACCGCCTGAGAAAGGAGGACGCATGTCCTTTTCTTACGATACGAAAAACGAGCTATGCCGCCTGCCGGTACAGAAGCTGTGCTGTGCCCGGGCAGAGGCCTACGGAATTTTGCTGTTTTGCAATACCTTCAGTGCCACGGAGGTCCGCATCATCACGGAGAACCCCCATTTTGCCGCCCGGCTCCCCAAACTGTTCCGCCGGGCCTTCAACCTGCAATTCGACCGCCAGCCGGAGCCGGAGCAGGAGGAGGGCAAGCGGATCTTCCAGATCACAGATCAAAAAAAGCTGGACCATATCATCAATCTGCTGGGGTTTGATCCCCAGCAAAATCTGGTGCTCCACATCAATTTCGGTATGGTGGAGGAGACCTGCGACCGGGCGGCGTTCCTGCGGGGAGCCTTTTTTGCCGGGGGCAGTATCACGGATCCCCAAAAGCGCTACCATCTGGAACTGACCACCTCCCATTTGCAGGTGAGCCGGGAGTTAGATTCGTTGCTTCAGGAGTGCGGCTATCCGCCCAAAAGTCTCAGCCGGGGCGGCAGCCTCATCACCTATTTCAAGCAGAGCGACCAGATTGAGGACTTTCTGACGCTGATCGGCGCACCCGTGGCAGCCATGAACGTGATGTCCGCCAAGCTGGAAAAGGACCTGCGGAATAGCGTGAACCGCCGCCTGAACTGCGACAGCGCCAATCTGGATAAGGCGGTGGAGGCGGCACAGGAGCAGATGGAGGCCATCCGCCGCCTGCAAGCGGCGGAGCTGCTGGAGCAGCTGCCGGACAAGCTTCAGGAAACGGCGGCGCTGCGGCTGGAATACCCGGAGTTGAGTCTGTCCGAGCTGGCGGCGGAGTTTGATCCGCCGGTGAGCAAGTCCTGTCTGAATCACCGGCTGCGGAAGCTGCTGGAGCTATCCAGAGACCTGTCTGAATAATACGATTTTACAAAAGAAAGAGAGAACAAGCTATGGATCGGTGTGAACAAGCGGTTGGTTACCACAAGAAAGGCTTCAACTGCTGCCAGAGCGTTCTGGCGGCTTTTCAGGATGTGATCGGACTGACGGAGACGCAATGCCTGACCTTGGGCGGCGGCTTCGGTGCGGGCGCAGGCACCGGCGAGCTATGCGGCGCTGTGACCGGCGCCGTCATGGTGCTGGATCTGCTGACCCCAGCTGACCCGGCGGATGTGATCGGCTCCAAAAAGCGGTCTGTGGGACAGGCCAAGGAACTGCAAAAGCGGTTCGCGGAGCGATTTGACGCCCTGCGGTGCGCGGATCTTCTGCAAAAGAAGTTTGTCCCGGACGATGCCACCCCCGCAGCCAAGGCTCTGGGGCTTACCGGCCACTGCGACATTATGATCTCCACGGCGGTCGAGATCGTGGAGCAGATGCTGGCGGAGCGACAATCACTGTAAAATAAATTCACTTTACAAAGCTGAGGGATAGACATGCAAAAAAAAGCACCTATGGGACCGCATAAGCTTTTAAAAGTGTGCAATGATTTCTTTTTCGGTGGGCTTGGCCTGATGGCTGTGATTTATCTGATCGGCGAATCCTATCAGTGGCGGGGAAACGATGTGCCGGTATTCCTTTGGATCACGGCAGGTGTTGGAATCCTGATCATGGCCGGAAGCCTTCTGACCGCCTTTTCGAAGCTACGCTGTCCCTACTGCGGCGCGTCCCTGATGGCCGGCGGCCGGATGCCGTCCAGCCTGCCTCATTTCTGCCCGGACTGCGGAAAAACGCTGGATGACTGCGATTAGGTTTACACAAAAGCCGTATAGCGAATCAACTTTACACAAGTTGAAATAGAAGTAAATTTGGCAAATACGTAAGAGAGAAAACAGGAGGTGGCCTATGGCCTTCACCCATCTGCATGTGCATACGGAGTTCAGCCTGCTGGACGGCTTCTGCAAGATCAAGGAGCTGCCGGGGGTGGTGAAGTCTATGGGCCAGACCGCCTGTGCCATCACGGACCACGGTGTTATGTACGGCGTCATCGACTTTTACCGGGCCTGCAAGGCGGAGGGCATCAAGCCCATCATCGGCTGCGAGGTCTATGTGGCCCCTCAGGGCCGCACCCGGTTCGATAAGGTCCACGAATTCGACAGCGAGAGCCGCCATTTGGTGCTGCTGTGCGAAAACGAGGAGGGCTACCGCAACCTCTCCTACATGGTGTCTCTTGCCTGGACGGAGGGCTTCTATGTGAAACCCCGTATCGATCAGGCCCTTTTGCGGGAGCACTCCAAGGGCCTCATCGCACTTTCGGCGTGTCTGGCAGGGGAGATCCCCCGTCGCCTGCGGAACGGGGAGTATGACAACGCCAAGGCCTACGCGCTGGAAATGGCGGAGCTGTTCGGCCCGGATCGGTTTTATTTAGAATTGCAGGACCACGGCATCCGTGATCAGAAGATCGTGAACCAGTCTATCCTGAAGATCCATCAGGAGACCGGTATCCCCATGGTCTGCACCAATGACGCCCACTACCTCCGGAAGGAGGACGCCGAGGCTCACGACATCCTGCTGTGCATCCAGACCGGCAAAACAGTGGACGATGAGAACCGGATGCGCTACGAGCCCCAGAACTTCTACCTCCGCAGCGAGGAGGAGATGGCGGCGCTGTTTGCGGGCTACGAGGACGCTCTGGAAAATACCCAAAAGATCACGGAGATGTGCAATCTTGAATTCACCTTCGGCAAGTATCATCTGCCGGAATTCAAGCTGCCGGAGGGATATGACAGCTTTTCCTATCTGAAAAAGCTGTGCGACGAGGGCTACAAGGTCCGGTACGGCGATGATGACAAATACCGGGGCCAGTTGAAATACGAGCAGGACATGATCGAGAAAATGGGCTTTACCGACTATTTCCTCATCGTGTCCGACTTCGTGCGCTACGCCAAAAGCGTGGGCATCCCGGTGGGACCGGGCCGTGGCAGCGCGGCGGGGTCCATGGTCAGCTACTGCCTCAGCATCACCGATATCGACCCCATGAAGTACAGCCTGTACTTTGAGCGGTTCCTGAACCCGGAGCGGGTGAGTATGCCGGATATCGACATGGACTTCGGCGATACCCGCCGGGGCGAGGTGGTGGACTATGTCCGCCGCAAGTACGGCGATGACCATGTGGCTCAGATTGTCACCTTCGGCACCATGGCCGCCCGGGGCGTGATCCGGGACGTGGGCCGGGTGCTGAATATGCCCTACGCCGATGTGGACGTCATCGCCAAGCTGGTGCCCAACACCTTGCACATCACCCTGAATGACGCACTGCGGCTCAGCAAGCAGCTCAGCGACCTCTATGAGGCCGACGAGCAGGTAAAAAAGCTTATCGACACCGCCAGAGCGCTGGAGGGGATGCCCCGCCACGCCTCCACCCACGCTGCCGGCGTGGTCATCACCCGGAAGCCGGTGTACGAGTATGTGCCGCTGGCGAAAAACGACGAATCCGTGGTCTGCCAGTACATCATGACCACACTGGAAGAATTGGGCCTGCTGAAAATGGACTTCTTGGGCCTGCGGAACCTGACGGTGCTGGACGACGCCGTGAAAATGGTGCAGACCCGGCAGCCGGACTTCACCTTGGATGACATCCCGGAGGGGGACCCGGAGACCTACAAAATGCTCTCCGACGGCAAAACCAACGGTGTGTTCCAGATGGAATCTTCCGGTATGACCGGCGTCTGCGTAGGACTGAAGCCCCAGAGCATTGAGGACATCACCGCTATCATCGCTCTGTACCGTCCCGGCCCCATGGATTCTATCCCCAAGTTCATCGCCTGTAAGCATGACCCCAGCAAGGTCAGCTACATCATCCCGGAGCTGGAGCCGATCTTGTCCATCACTTACGGCTGTATCGTCTATCAGGAGCAGGTCATCCAGATCTTCCAGCAGCTTGCCGGGTACACGCTGGGACAGGCGGATATGCTCCGCCGTGCCATGAGCAAGAAGAAGGCCAAGGACGTGGCCAAGGAGCGTGAGGCGTTCCTCCACGGCGATCCCGCCCGCAACATTAAGGGCTGCGTGGCCAACGGCATCGATCCCGCCGCAGCCGAAAAAATCTACGATGAGATCTTCGCCTTCGCCAATTACGCCTTCAACAAGGCCCACGCCGTTTCCTATGCGGTGGTGGCCTATCAGACAGCGTACTTCAAATGCCATTTCCCACGGGAGTATATGGCGGCGCTGCTGACCAGCGTGCTGGATAACTCCGACAAGGTTTCCGGCTACATCGGCGAGTGCCGGGAGTGCGGCATCGCCTTGCTGCCGCCGGACATCAACCGCTCCGCAGACCGATTCACGGTAGAGGAGGGGGGCATCCGGTTCGGACTGGTGGCCATCAAGAACATCGGCCGGGGCTTCATTCAGGCAGTGATGCGGGAGCGGGAGACCGGGGGCGACTTTACATCCCTGTACGATTTTTGCAGCCGCATGAACGGCAGCGAAATGAACAAGCGGGCGGTGGAAAATCTGATCCGTTCCGGTGCCTTTGACTCCATGGGTGCCAGACGTTCCCAGCTTATCAAGGTTTATGAGTCGGTGATGGACTCCGTGGCAGCCCAGCAGCGGGAAAACGTGGAGGGACAGATGGACTTCTTCTCCATGGCCGCCGACAATGATGAAAAATCAAACTCCGTAAAGGAAATTCCACTGCCTGATATTCCGGAGTATACACCGGAAGAATTGATGACCATGGAGAAGGCCACTACTGGACTGTACCTCTCCGGTCACCCTATGGACCATTATCGGGACGCTGTGCGGAAGCTCCACGCTCCCACCATCGTTTCAATTATCGAGGACTTTTCCCGGGAAAACGGTCCGGAGCGCTTCACCGACGGCCAGCGGATCACCATTGCCGGCGTCATCACCTCCAGCAAGACGAAAACCACCAAGAACAACAGCCTTATGGCCTATGTCATGGTGGAGGACGACACCGCCTCCATGGAACTGCTGTGCTTCAGCCGGGTGCTGGAGACCTGCGGTGCTTACATGAAGGAAAATCAGGCAGTGGTGGTAAAGGGGCGGCTGTCCGTCCGGGACGAAAAGGCCCCCCAGATCATGTGCGACTCCATTTACCCTCTGTCCACGGTGGAGGGCGGCATCCCGGAGCCACAGCCCAGGCAGGAGGCACCGGGGGAGACCCTGTTCCTGAAATTCCCCAGCATCGACGATCCCGCCATCCGCCACATGAAGCTGGTGTTCCAGATGTTCCCCGGCAAAAGCGTGGTGAAAATGGTCATGGCGGACACCCGAAAGGTCTATGTTACCCAGGCGTTACTGCACCCGGCATTGGTGCAGGAAGCTCAGGAGACGCTGGGTCACGAAAATGTGGTAGTCAAATAACAGCCAAAGATCCCAAAAGCCCGGCTTTCGGAATATTCCGGAGGCCGGGCTTGGTTTGACTGTCTTGACAAAGGCAACCCCCGGCTATGCCGGGGGAGAAAAAGAGCTT
>ENA-UOJK01000296-UOJK01000296.1-human-gut-metagenome-genome-assembly--contig:-C116-NODE-296-length-51566-cov-14.530411_pt1 | contig 51566 bp, 88 predicted proteins | sample MGYA00242348_ERZ723895 | MGnify/ENA metagenome assembly ERZ723895
GCTTGCAGTTGTACCGCTTCCCTCGGCGTGGGAACACGCACCGCTTGCAGTTGTAGCGCTTCCCTCGGCGTGAGAATAATCACCGCTTGCAACATTTCCGTCGGTTATATTGGTAGTTTCGTCAGTTCCTCTTTTTCTGTAATCGTTAAAAATCTCTGCGCCCTCACCTGCTACAACAGATGTACCATTTGTAGGACTTACTGTTTGTCCTGCTAACGATTTACCGACTTCCGACTTTTTATTAACTTCTGTTTGCAGTTCAGTAAGGCAAATACCGTACTTATTAAACATATAGTTAAAGATAGGTGCAGGCGGTTTGTATCCTGCTTGAAAGCCGTTTGTTTTGAGTGTTTCGCTCGGTGCAGTGCCCTCATTCGTCCATACGGGCGGTGCTGTAAATGTTGTTGCCATATATCATACCTCCTAAATCGGTAAAATTGTTTCGTTTTCTTCACTACTCAAAGCACCAAAAAAACCGCCTATTGTTCCGCCCTCAACATCACAAAAGCCTGCGTTTTCGTCGTATTCATTCTCGCTTGCTGAAAATTCAAATGTTCCCTCATACATTGAATTAGCCGAAAGAACAACGCCAACAGGCATAAGGGTTTGAACAAGTTGATTAAATTGTTTTACGGTAAATTCTGCATTGATAATAGCGTTCAACGGTGCAATTATGGTTACTTCGCAAGGGTTAGTTGCTTCCGTAATATGTATTTGTGATTGCTCGCAATTAAGAATTGCACATAAAGCGTCTGTAATGCTCTTATTTGAGCCATTCGCAAGGTTACGCATAATTCTTGTCTTAATCAATAAAATGTACTGCTCGTCAGTTGCAAGTCCTCTACTTTGCCCTACAAGGTCGCCGTAAAGGTCAAGCGTTGCGCCTTTTGCATTATTTAAGTTTAAAGAGTTTTCAATACTGATTAAACATTCCCTAAATGCTTCAACGTTTTTGTCCGACAATTCAAGTAGTTTATAATTGTTGCTTGTTTTATCCTTGTTATAGCAATCGGGTAAATTGTTGATGTGATTTTCTTGAAATAGTTTCATATTAATTCACCTCAACATTAACCGCCGCACATACGGCACTTTGATACTGTCCGATTGTTATATCGTTTGTTGTAAAGGTCGTGCCATTTGTCGATACTTGCAATAGCGTTACTTTCTTAACGCCTGCAACTGAATATATGTAGCTGTAAAGGGCTGAATAAATAACGCTGTTGCCAACGCCCAAACCGTTGATATATTCCGCAATATTGCTCTTGATATTATCAACGCCGTTACTCTCAAATTCTGCCGTTGTATCAACTTTGATTTTGACTGTAACGTTTACGTTCTCTGTCCTTGCAAAATAGATTGTGTGAGTATATCCGCCCTCGTCCGTTATTTCCTGCGAAATAGCGCCGTAAGTTTTAATGCCTATCGGCTTTTTATCAAATATCGTTTCGGCTATTTGTTCCTCATAGCCTACACCGCCTGTGATATAAGCGGTAAAGCTGTGCGGTGGTCTGCCGCCGCTATCCGTTGTGTCACTTTCATTAACTATTACTTTTGCACTTGATACATTAGGCACACGAACTAACGCACTTTCAATAGCTGTTTGATTGCAACTGCCTAAGCCTTGACCTGCTTGCTTAAATCGTTGTCTTAACTCGTGGTCGCTTTCATCGTCCTCACCTGCGGTAACAACGCTCTTTCCTGCAACCTCGTCAATGTCTGCGTCAGGGTTTACAATTTCGGTAATATCGCTGTAATTAACATTGCCGATTGTTCCGTTTTCAGTACATTCAACGGTAATAACACAAGTGCCGTCCTCACCGATTACAGTATCTTGTGTATTGTAAAATTCAACCTCTGCGTCAGTTGCAACTAAAAAGCCATACGGCACGGTATGTCCTGCCGTGCCTGTTACTGTAACTTCATATTGTGACGGTATTGCTGAATTTCGTGCAATGCCAACAAAAGGGCAAAGCCTATCAAGACTTGTACCGCTTGCAGTATTCGGAAATCTCGCATAATATATCGCTTCTGCTTCTTCCTCTGCTGTCGCCCTATCGTATGCAATAATTCTTATGAATTTGCCAAGCGGTGTTTGGTCGTCCGTGTCTATATCCTCACCAAACAACTCTTGCGCCTTTAAAATAAGGCTGTTAAGAATATCATCATAGGTCGGGCGTTCATAACCTTTAGTCGTCAGCATTTAATCACTCCTTTAATCTAATTCTGTTTCAATTTGTAATTCCGTGTCGTTTTCTTCACTTGTGCAAGTGAATTTAACAATCAGCGTTCTACCGTCAATGCTCATTTTAAAATTGGTAATATTTAAGGTTTCGTCTACTTGCTGTAAACCGTCCTCTATTTCTGCCATTACCATTTCTTCGGTTACGCCTTTGCCGAGGATATTTGAAAAATCTATACCCTCTTCCCAATCGTCAAACCATTCGCCTTTATTAGTGTTAATGATTAACTGCACCTTTTGTCTTAGCAATTCCTCGCCGTCAATCATTTGTATTTCGTTATTTTCAATCAGCAAATCGCCTGTACTGTCCAAAGCAAACCCTTTGATAAAATCGCCCCCCTATAATGTGCCTATAATGATACTGTCCGACATTGAATGATGACCAACAGGCGGACATACATTTTTGCCCTTTTTTGCTTCCGTGATATTTCGCTCACAACAAATAACGACGGCAATATCGCCCTTTGACAAGTCTTTAACCTGCTTTGTGAACGGTACGGCAGTCAATACAGATTGTTTCATTGCTTTTTCGCCTGTTTCTTTTGTCAGTCCTAACGGCTGTATTTTTGCCGTCTTGCCTTTAACAGAAAGCACCTTTGCTAAATATGCAGTATGCAAAGATAACAATTTGTTATCTATGAAATCATCAAAATATTTAGCATATCCCATTGTGTCACCTCATAAAAATAACCGTGATTTTACACACGGTTAAAATACTTTTATTTTAGTTGTTGCTTCGCCCTCATTAAATGTATGCTCGCCACTTCTTATACGATATTTGCCGTCTTTTGCGTTTATGCTTTTTAGCTTGATTATTCCGCCTGTTGTCATTCTGTGTTGGAGCAACATTTCTATTTCATAACCTTTTATTGTTTCTTTATACTTTTCGGCTGTAATTTCTTCCTCATATTCGGTTGGTGTGTTAATCATTCCTGTGCTTTCTTCAACCGTGAAATTAAGGTTATCGCCAACCTTTAAATGTCGGGCGTAAATCTTGCCCTTATTCACATATACGGATATACCGCATACATCAGCATAGGTTTTAATGTTTTCGTACAAATCACCGTCAACCTTTTGTTCGTCCTTATATGTGAAATCTCTCTTTATCTTAAACACCGCTATCGGTGTACCTGTCTTTTTTAATAAGTCTTTTAAAATTTTGCTTGCCTTTGTTCCCTTTTTGTAGGTCTTTTCTTTTAGCTTTTTAGTCTTAATTCTATCTAAACATTTGATAGTTGTTTTTCGGTCCGCACCCTCATAAGCTGTTTTTCTTTTCGATACATAGCCTTTGAATATAACTCCTGTATCACCTTTAAAGCCTGCTTCAATAGTAATTGAACAGTTTTTCTTAAATCGGTTTATTGTTGTAGTTGAAAGGTTATATATAGTAATTTCCGCTTCGTTAGCTTCCATATCATCATCAAAAGGCACGCTAAATTCCAAGTCTAAATCATTTGAATTAACAACTGCGCCATTGCAACGGATAATAGCAACGCTACCAAATACACCTTTAGGCATATCGGTATAAAAAGTGTCATTCCAACCTTTCATAGCCTTTGCCATTTTCGATACATCACTATTAGATTTAACATTTATAATTTGTGATTTATTACTCATATAACCACCTTTAAACGACAAACACCGCAAGGGATATTTGCCCTCACGGTGTTCGCCAATTTCAAAATTTACGGAGTGTAGGGTCAATCCCTACATACAATATTATAGCAGAATAACTTTTTGATGTCAATAATTGTTAATTAAGTATTCCGCTATCATCAATAAGCTTTTCAATCTCTTCAATTTCGTCCTCGTGCAAGCAATCGTCAGGATTGTCAATGTCGCCGTTGCTAAATTCAAGTCGTGATTGTTTAGCTTCAATCTCAATGTCCTCGTCTGTGTTGTCAATACACAAAAATACCGTTTCATTAAGATTGTCAAAAGTTACTGCATTGTTCTCGCCGCTTTCATCATAAGGTACAATATCTATTGCAGGATATTTACCATTAATGAAAACATCTGAAAATAAAGGCTTGCCGTATATAATCGGCTCGCCTTTGCAAATTTCCTCATATTCGCCGCTTTCCTCGTCTAACTTTGATAAATCAAGTGTAAAGAGTTCGGCGGTTTCGTTGAAATTCACGCCTATTTTGAATGTTTCGTCAGCAAGAACAATGTCAAATTCATACGGTATCAAATCTTTATTGATTTCGATTATATCCCTTTTCATTTGTACCCCTCTTATCTTGCAACTTTAGCGCCGTCAGGTAAATCTTTCTCGGCTACTATTTCAATGCTTGCCCAATCGTAAGTACCTGCAAGCATTACGCAAGTTTTGTATAAGTTATGTGGATTTCTTTTTGTTAAATGGATATACCAACCGTCCTCTGAGCGAATAACATAATACGGGTCAACTTCGCCGATAGGCTCTGCCGTACAATGTGGTAAATCATAAGCTGTCATATTATCACCCTATTTCACATCTTTTTTCTTTAAATATTTGTTTAATGTATTCAGGCATATTATTCAATACAGTTGATGAAAAAGAAATAAATGCACCTTCTTCATCAGGAACGCTGTCAGGCGCTCTAATTACACCTTTAGCAATTGATAACAATGTTTCCTCACTCAAATTGTCACTATCCGCAAAAGACAAATCCCACGCACTATATGATATGGTATTTTCTTTAACTCTTAATTCTGTAAGATTAGTGCAATGGGTAAACGCATTTAATTCTTCTGCATTTGAGAAGTCTAAAGGTGTGCCTAATATTTCTTTTACACCTCCCCGTCTTGTTCCTCCTGCAAAGCAGTCATTAAAAGAACTTACATTTCTTGTATTGATATTAAGTGTTAAAACGCAATTCTTATTTGTAACATCAAAGAATGTTGAGTCCATACTACTTATATCTGCATTACTTTCAACAGTAACAGTTCTCTGAGATAAGTTCATAAATATTTTATTCCAATTAGTTATATCCTTAGGTACAGCATAGTATGATAAGTATGCTTTAAATTTAAAACTGCTCAATTGCGAAATATAAGATTTATGTATTTTTAATTCATCAATCAATGCCTGAACTTTTGTTTTTAAGGTTGCTAAACTCATACTTTATCAACCGCCTAACTCTTATATCCCATAAGTAACTTAACACCGACTTTCAGCGTTTTCGGGTCGCCTTTTCGACTAAAAGCATTAGGATTGTTTTTTATAACCCAACTTTCGCTTTTGCCTAAAGATTTATAGTTTTTATTCACTAATTTATAGACTGTATCGCCTTTTTTAGTTTTATGATAAACCGCTTTGCTTTTCCCGCCTTTAGTCTGTTGAGTACCGCCGTTTGATTTTGATTTAGTCGTACTCTTAACAGGTAAGCCCTCAATTTTCGATTTATCAACCCAACCATAAACCCTCTTGCCGTCCGTACTTTTCAAGTGGTATTTGTGTTTAGCCTTTTTTGTATTTTTTATTTTTGTGATTTTGCAGGTGGAGCGCCCACGCTTCGCCGCCGCTTTTTTTGCTTCGGAAGAAGCGTAGACATTACCGCCCTTAAAAACAACCTTTGCACCGACTTTTAAATTAGGCTTTGACTTCTTTGTCTTTGCCTGTTTTTTAGCGGTGCTTGATTTTGATTTTTTGCTTTTATAAGAAGATTTCGCAATGCGTACTTCTTTAAGTTCCATTGAAAAGGCAGAACCACCCTTAATGTTCTTATCGTCCGTACAATCAAATGACTGTATCTGTAAGTTTTTAAGGGTGTTGCGTCCGACATAAGTAATCAAAGAGCCTGCATTTTGCAACTTCTCAATTTTTTTAACTATATCGGACGCTTTATATTTACCGTTATCAACGATTTTACCGTCAATACTTAAAGTAATTGCCTGCTTTTGAATGTTGCTTGTAATCGGCAAGCCTGTTTCGGTTGGGTGGTCTGTGCTATTAATTGAACGCTTAACATTTTCGCTTTCAACAAAAATCGCTATTCCGTTTATAGTAGCCATATATTAGACCTCCTTAACCTTTGGGTTTTTAGTTGCAATGCCCTCGAATACTTCCTCCATTGCTTCCTGTACCCATTTCTTAACTTTTCTTGCCGTTGTCCTGTCGTCACTTGTTCCGCTAACGGTCAAGTTAAATACAGGCGCATACGTGTTGTTCTCGGTGCGGTTTGCACCTTGCTGTGATGTACCGCTTTCGGGGCTGTAATTAGCCGTGCTAACACCGAGCGAATTTCCTGCCTGTTGCCATAAGCCTATGCTTCGTTTTCTCTTTGCAGGGTCGGTCGGTATTACCCATTCAGGCTTATTCTGTTCAGCAATTAAGCCTGTTTTGGTAACAAGACCGCCGTTAGAATAGCCGTGTCCTTGATATGCTCTTGCTAACGAGCCATATCTTGATACCGCATATCTAATTGAAGCAAGAATATTACTCAAAGGGTCATAGATATTTTTGTTATAACCCTTTCTTGCATACGCTCTAAATGTCGGGTCAATTACCTGCATTAAGCCTTTTGACGGTGTGCCTTTTTTAGCGTTGCTATCCCAATTGTTTATTGCTCTTGGGTTGCCACCGCTCTCGGTTTGCATTTGGTAAAGTGTCCTTTTAACATTTGCGGCGCTGTACTGCCCTTCCATTTTCAAAGCACGAATAACGGTTGTGCGCCATTGTGCTACACCTTTTGAAGCGTCATAGTTTGCAAGGCTTAACGCTCCCATTTCGTCAAATTTCTTTTTGAGCCAAGATGTCATTGCACCGCCTGTAATTTTATTAACAACACCTTTACCAACTTTAAGCGGAAAACCGCTCTCGTTGCCGTATGCGGCATTTTTACGCATATAGCTTGTTAGTCCTTTAGGGTTGTCAATGTATTCCCAAGCGTCAAAGTTGCCTGTACCTTTAGCGTAATTATAAGTAGTTGATTTTCTACCCATAATTTGAGCGGTACGTTCAGCAGGTAACACTTTCATTCCTTTAGGTGCGTTCGGTATAAGTACATTTCTGCCCTTTGGTATAAACGATTGTCCGTTAGGCATTTGTACTAATTCAGCACCTCTGCCGTCGTTTACAAGGGCGTTACCGCCTTTGTGTCCGTTTGTACCGTTTGCATAACTTACAGTTGATAACTTGCTCTTTGAGCCGATTTGTCCTAATACACCGTTTGCGGTGCTAATAACTCTGTTAGCACCTCGTATAGAAGCCTTCGCCGCTCTATTCCATATTGCAGTTATCGCATTTGCTAAACTGTTGCCTGTACTCTTAATAGCATTACCCATTTTGTTAGGTAATTGTTTAGCCGCACTCACCATAGAATTACAGTTTTTAGTTACTGTTTTAAGCGAACTTGATGTAATCTTGCTCGGCTGTTTTAATGACCTCCAAAGTCCGTTTAAATTGCTAAGATTGATTTTGTTTACCTGTGAAATAAAGCCTTTGATATTTGTACCAAAGTCTTTAAGTGCTGTGCCGATACCTGATATATCGTTCTTGCCTGTGAATAGCTGTTTAAGTCCACCCTTTTTAGGCAAGCCGTTAATGCTCTTTAAGGCTTTGAAAAGTGACGATATTTTACTCATATCCTTAATGCCCGATATTGAGCTGTAAAACTTCGCCATTGCCGTGCCAAACGGTGGCAACTTTGAAGCGATACCCGACAAGTCAGTTTCACCTGTAAACCATTGTTTGATACCGCCCGACTTCGGCAAATTACCAATGTCGGATAATGATTTAAACAACGCTTTAGCATTTGTAAATCCTGCTTGCGGCAATTTCGCTACTTTGGTATAAAAACCTATAACGCCCTTACCTGACATTTTCGACAATCCACTTGACAATGAACTAAAATCGGTTTCACCGCCAAACCATTGAGCAAGTCCGCCTGTTTTCGGCACATTGCCTATATCTGCAAGTGATTTAAACAATAACTTTGCATTAGTAAATCCGTTTGCAGGTAATGTAGCAACTTTAGTAAAGAAGCCTGACGCATTATTAATAAAGGTTGTTAATTGAGTGCCTACATCACCCAAATTTGTACCGCCTGTGAGTTTACTCAAAAGGTTATTTCCTGTCATTTTGAGCATAAAGCCACCAACGGCACTAAAAAAGCTACCTATTCCGCTCATATCCACGCCTTTAAACAGCGTAAACATAGGGGCTACCGCTCTTGCAAAAGCGGTTAAATTCTTGCCTATCGTCGGTAATGAAGCTGAAATACCCTCACCAAGTCCACCAACTAACGCACCAGCGATTTTGCCAATTTGATTAAACAAATTAGCGAGAGTGTCGCCGCCTTTTGATATAAACTCGTTGAATTTAGGTATTTGTGCTAATGCTCCATAAGCAGTAATTAAAGCTGTCATACCGCCAATTACTAACGCTATGTTAGCAAGTCCTTTCAACACTATCGGTGTAGGTATCATACCTACCAATCCTGCAAAGGCAGTCAATGCCGAGCCGACTGTGCCTAAAACACCAATTATAACGGCAACTTTTGTTAATCTTGTAAGGTCAAACTCAATAAGTGAAACCGCACCGATTAACAAATACAATGCCGACATTCCTGCAACAACCAACGCAATGTTTGCAATTCCTTTAAGCACGACTGCAATAGGTATTACGCCAACTATGCTTGCTAATTTCGCAAGCCCTGTGCCTACCAAACCTAAAGCACCGATAATAGCGACCATTTTCAAAACGGTTTTTCCGTCCGCTAATTGTGATATATACGGTGCAACAGCCATAAACGCCGCTGTTATCGCCGTCATTCCACCGATTATAATTGCAAGATTTGCCATACCTTTTAAAATGGGACTTGTTTTAGTCTGTGCAAGTCCTTTAAATATGTTTGTTATGCCGTCAAACAGCGAGCCGCCCTCGCCACCTTTTCCGCCAAACATTCCTTTTAGTGACGAAACGCTCTTTAGAACCTTTATCACCGCTACTACACCGAGTATGTAAGGAATAGCTTTTGTAAGTGTTTTTGCACTATTTTTGAAAAGATTTGCAACCTTTTCAATAGCAGGAAATTTAACGCCGAAAGCCTCAGCAAACGCTTGACTTAATTGCTTTGCGATATTTGGTAATTCAGCAACAATAACCTTGATTATGTTAGGTGTTGCTACTATAAGTCCTTTGACTAATGATGTCGCCGCTCTTAATAACGGTGGTAATAATTCATCAACAAGTTTTGGAAATTCCTTTTCAATAATCGGTGCTAATTCTTCAATCAATTTGCCTATTCCTGTTAATGATTTGATAATTGCAGGCTTAATATTCTTCACAAATATTTTTGTAGTGTCTATAAGATTATCAACACATTGGTCGAAAGCGTCACCGCCTTGTATCAATGCAGGCATAAGATTGCCCCACGCCGATTTCATAGAGTTTAACGAGCCTTGTATGGTGTGTTCCGCTTCTTTTTGCGTTGTACCATAAATGCCTGTTTCCTTTTGCACGGCGTGAATTGCTTTAACGATATTACCGTATGACAAACTGTTGCCGTTGATACTCTTATCAAGTTTAGAAGCGTCCTTAACAAGTCTTTGCATTTCGGACTTTGTACCGCCGTAACCTAACTTCAAGTTGTCGAGCATTGTATAGTTCTGCTTTGCAAAACCTTGATAAGCCCATTGAATACTGCTCATATCAGTTCCCATTTTGTTAGCGTTATCTGCCATATCCGATACGGCTACATCTGCAAGTTTCGCCGCTTTTTTAGTATCGTTGCCTGTACTCTGCAACAAACTTGCCGCAAAGCCTGTTACGGTTTCCATATAATCATTAGCGGAAAGTCCTGCCGTTTTAAATGCGTTGTTCGCATTTTTAACAACAATCTTTTGACTTTCGTTTAACTTCTTATATTCGCCTTTGACCTTGCCAACCGATTTACCTGTTAGCTTTGCATACTCTTGAACGCTTTTCGCACCTTTAGCACCTAACAGCGTTTCAACACCGCCAATAAGTTGCTCATAGTCTGCATAAGCTGTTACCGATTTAGCGGTAAGTCCACCTATTGCAGTTGCACAAGCGGCGATACCGCCTGTTATAGCTTTAAGGCTTATACCTGCTATCTTTTTAAGTCCTCTAAACGCCGCTCCTGCGGCTTTTTTGCCGATTGTAGATAGTTTGTTTGATACGCTTTGTAAACTGTTTTTCAGCTTCGCCATACTTGTATCGTCAATGCTTTTTAGCTTTGTTTTAAATTTGGTAGAGCCACGAACACCGTTAGCCATACTCTTTTTTAATTTTTCAAAGCCTGATAATGTTTTTGAAACACCAACTTTGCCGATATTCTTAATAGCGTTTTTAAAGCCTTTTGCGCCTTTTTCACCGTCTGTTAATGTATTCTTGACTTTGCTGACATTCGATTTAAGTTTGCTTAATTTTTCTTTTTGCAGTCGTTTAAACTCTGCCCTTGTTTTGCCTGCCGACATTTGAAGTGCTAACACTTTATCGTTAAGTGTTTTAATAGGGTGGGAAGTAACACCTTTAATTGATTTTTTTAAGGAATTAACTTTATCCTTTGCAACATCAATAGCCGCTCCGCCCACTTCAATATCTTTTTTAAGCTTGCTTATGCCTTTTTCTTTGCCAAGAGCCGATATTGATTTTTTTGTACTGTCCGCACTTTTTTTAAGCTTACTTAAACCGCCGTCAACATCATTGCTAACAGACTTTTTAAGCTTATCCATTCCGTCATTGATTTTATTAAGAGTTCCTAAATCCGATTTAAAGCCTATTTCAATAACATCTTGACGGATAACATTTGCCATTATATACCTCCTTTCTTACAGGAAGTAAAAAGCACCCTAATCAAAGGGTGCTTAATTTTTTGCTATTTGATTTTTTTCATTTGTTCGTTTACTATATCAAGGGCTATATTAGCCTTTAAAACTTGTTGCGGTGTCATTTGATTAAAAACGGTATTGTAATCAAAGTTTGCAATATCACAATATATCAAACGCCAATAGTCCCACTCATTCAATACCTCTCTTTTTAACTTTGCCTTTGATTTATTTTCAAATTCGCCAAAAAATACGCTTCGTCCAAATTCAAAGACTTCGTTATAAGTTTGCATATCGTCAAAATCGTCTACCGTTACTTTTGGGTTTATTATTATTTCATCAAAAACAACGGCTGATAATTTTTCGTTGGAATAGTGTTTTTTATCTTGTAATAGGCACTCTTTCATTCGCTGTGTAGTATAGTTGTAACCTTTATACACGGCGGTATATTCAACACCGTTTATAACCTTTTTTATAGTTTCCATATCAAATAAAAATACTATAAATTAGTCTTTCTTGCCCTTTTCGGCAGGCTTTAATTCGCCCTGCATAACATTACGAGCAAATTCGATAACCTCGTTAAGTTCGTCCATACCGTCAAAACTGTCAACGGTAAGTCCTTTCGGCTCAACAATGACATTATCAAAAAGGAACTGTGCCATTTTTTCGACGCTTGTGTTGTTTGAATTTTCAATATAGCTTTCGTCAACTGCTCTTAATGCAACCGATAAGCCATTAAACTGTGCCTTGTAGTCATTTCCTTTGATTGTTTTGTCAACTGTATAAAACTTTGCCATTTTATAACCCTCCAAAATAGATTTTAATAATATAAATAAGGCGGCAATTTATGCCGCCTTTTAGTTGTATTTACGCTGTTGCTTCGCAAACGTAATCAAATACGCCAAATTCAAATTCCATATCTTCGGCTTCTGCACCTCTTGTGATTTCAGGTGCTTTTTTAAGCAATGCCTTTGTGCCGCCCATACGCTCACCGAGAACCTTGTTTGTTACCCAAAGAGGAAATGGGTCTCTTATCTTTGCAAGGTCAAGAAGAAAGCCCTTTTGTGGACTTGTAGGCTGTACGGTAACAGTAATAGTGCCGAGTGGGTCGTTCTTCATACTGATACAAACATCACCCTGTGCGCCTACGGAAGTTTCGTAATTATCTTCGTCCTTTTCGCCTGTTACCATATCTTCGCCAAGACCTGTAATATACACGCCATTAACCATAATGGTGCAATCTTTTGCGTCATAAGTTGTCATTTGTTAGCCCTCCTTATACATACTTAACTGTGCCGTTAATCTTTGCGTAATGAATTGCACCTGCAAGTACAAATCCAAACGAGCCGCCGACATATTTTCTTGCCTGAATATCCTCTGCCTTTGCGTCCTCACGCAAGCCGTAATTAACGCTATATGCAGGGCTACCGTCCTCATTATCCGCAATCATACCGTTGTCGTATGCTTCTTTGAGAACATTAACGGCAACACTTTCAAGCATTGCAATACCGTTGTTCGTGTACGGCACTTTCTTTTGATTGTTAAAGGTTTTCTGTGTTTGGTATTCAATCTGCTGAATAACCCAATCCATACTATCAACAACATCAATAAACTCACCGATAAATGTTTTACCGTCCGATACAACGGTATCGCCTGCCTTTTCAAGAACGGCAAGGATATTCGGCTGTGTTTTGATAAGTGTTTTATAGGTATCGTTACTCATAGTAACGCCACCGTTGACAATCATATTCTTGTATGTAAAGCTACCAACATCAAGTCCGCATACTGCTCCAAGAATAGCCGCAATATTTGTTGTTGCTCCGTCTGTATCGTCTGTACCGTTTGCGCCACATACTACAACAAGTCTGTCATTTGTTGTATCGTTGAATGAAGCAGGTAAGAGAGTAATAGGAAGAAACAACATTTTGTCTGCGGTTGTCTTAATATAGTCAATAGCGTCCTGCGACTTTGTATTGTCGTCGATTACATCAAGAAGTACAAGCTGTCGCCAACCGTTTTCCTCAATTGCTTTAATTGCTGTAACAAGATTTGCTGTTGTTGTAGAAGCGGCTACACCCAAGCAAGCAATTTTTTCAGGTGGATTTTCGCCTGCCTGTAATGTTGATACAAAGGCATTAAGTGCTGTTTCACCTGTGTAAGTGTCAGCAATTTCGCTTAATTCGATTTCAGCATATTTTTGATTGCCTGTTGTTGCTGTTTCAAAAACAACAAGAGGAAAGCCAAAACCTAATTTGCCGACTACTTTCTGTAAATCAATAGTGACATTTACATCTTTAATCATTTCATAACTCCTTTTTTAATTATTTCAAGTATCAATCTAAAACCTTACTATCATCAATTCGTTTTTCAGCGTTTGTTATTGATTGTTCGAGATTGAGTATAGTAATTGCTTGCTCGGCTATTTTCTTTTTAAGCTCATCTATCCTTGTGTTTTCATCAACAATAGTAGTGCTTTCGCCGTTATAAGTAAGCGTTGCTTTATCTATGTTACCTGATTTGTTTATATTGTTTTCTGTTTCGTCGGAAACAAAAAAGACAACATCAAAACCGTTTTTGTACTCATACTCAACGGTTAAAATGTTATCCCTGTTGGTTACATTTGTGACGGATTGAACGGTTACGCCGTTATCTTTTAAATACACCCTACCTGCATAGTCAAGCCATTCCCTCGCTTTAAGTGCAAGGTTTACGCTTTCGCTCTCTTTGTTAGATTGCGCTGTAATGCTCCAAGTCTGCTTTAACTGTTTTCGAGTAGTTCCGTCTGTGTATTCTTCATAAGTGCCGTTATTCGCACTTGCAAGCGTTGTAATCGTATAAGAAACATACGGATAGGCAGGCGGCTCGGCATTTTGATTAGTTCGTATGACTGTGCAACCTAAATATTCCTTTAGACCGCTAACAACGACTTGTTTTAGTTTGTCAATATCAATCAAATGCACTCACCCACCTTAAAACATAAGCGTAAACGCCTGTAAACATAGCGTTTTCGGTTGCTTCTTCTATCCTATATTCGTTGCCATTATCAATAACTGTCGCTCCTATCAAAGCACTTTTAAGGGGTTGCAACATAAATAATCTTTTATCTTGCGTTTTGAGTGTTCCCTCTGCCCGATATATCTTGCTTTCTTTGAAATTGATAATTGCACCTGTCAAGGTTTCTTTGACAACTTCACCGCTTATATAATCGCCTTTATCATCATATCCACCGCCACTTGTTTTGTAAGTAGCGGTAAACTCACGGCTGTATTTTTTGATTAGGCGTTCAAAATTGTAATATTGCATTTATTTTGTCCTCCAAGAAATACCCTCAATCATTCCACCTGTATTAACAAGCGGGTTGCTACTGCCTTTTTGTTCAACAGTATAAGGGTGATTAGGGGGAGTTGATAAATCACGAGCGTAAGTTTTTATGTTCGTTGCCAATACTTCACCGATTAAATCAAGTAATTGTTGGTCGGTCATATATCCGCCCGCTACCTGCTCAACGGCTCTATCTGCCTGTGTCATTACTTTATCAATATTCTTGTCGTGTCCTGTTCGTAAAAAAGACCTTTCAGGAATTTTGATTGTTGTTGTATTCGGTGATAAATGCAAACCGTGATAATGTAAATAGGCTCTCATTTTTTCGGTTACGGTGATATTACAGCCGTATTCGTGGATTGCGGCTAACCATTGATGTTCACCCTCAATAACGCCAACCTCAACCTTTTTACCGTTTAATGTTTCAATGCTTTTCATCATATTAGGCATTTTATTAACGGTTGTTTTCCACTTTATACCCATAGCACCGCCCCTTTTTTATTTCCACCTATCAACGGCAGAAACAAAAGAAACAGGCGAGATAAGACAGTCACCGAGTAAACTGTACGCTATATCCCATAAGAGATTGTTTTTATCACCCGTATTAAATGATTGTGATAAACCCTCTATGCTTTCGCTTGATACGCCTATATCCGTTGACATTACTTCTTTGTATTTAACGACAAAAAGCCTTACATTTGCGGGCAAGGCTTTTAAATCGTCGTCTTTGTTAATATCAAATTGTAAAGTAGTATTATCAAGCACCCATTGTAAAGCACTTTCAACTATAAGCAAGGCAGTATCGTCAATCGAAAATCCGAGTTTTAACAATTCTGCTTGTTCTTTTGTCATTTAATCACCTGCTTATGCTACTTCAAGTGCGTAACATTCATTAGCACGCTCAAAGGACGGTAATACAATTTCCGACGCTGTGGTCTTTGTATTAACAGGGTCGTCCGTAATTGTTACGGCAACTGCAACGCCTGTATTTACGATAGATACGCTTGCGTCTGCTTTTGTTGCAAGTGTTCTTTCTTCAGGAGTAGTACCGTACCAAGTGTTACCGAGTGTACCCGACGGCAACATCATAATGATATTGTCAGGATAAAATTTCTTTGCTGTGCCGCTTTCGTCCTTATACTGCTTGTTGTAAATAACGATTGAGATATTGAGTTCTTCCTCAATATACGCTTTTACCTTTGCAGTAGTGTAATTTACATTTGCGGTAGTATTCTGTGCAAGTACACCGCTCTGTACTTTCTTGCTGTTCTTGATAAGGTTAAATGTAGGCTTTGACATAAGAAGAACGGCAGGGCGATTACCTGTTGCCTGTTCTTGTGCGTCAAGTGCGTCCTCAATATCCTTAACGGGGTCGCAAGTATCAGCAGCGGACCACTTATTAGCGGAAGTAGTGATTTTCTTGTAGTGTTCTTTCTTCCACGAGCCGTCAGGGTCATAATTGTATGTATAATCAACGCCGTTTGCTTTGATAGCAATACCCATTGAGCCGTTGAGAGGTGCAAGCAACTGCATAATCATTCTTTCAGGAACAACATTAGCACCGTCAATAAGTGTCTGTGTATCGTTGAAAATGTTGTTGAGTATCTGTGTTGCGTAAGGGTCGTTTGCGTCCTGTACTCGCATAATTTCCTGTTCGTCTGCTTCTTTTACAAGCATACTTTCACGGAAAAATGCCATTTGTGTTTCATTGATTGAAATACCTACACGGTCACGGAATTTTGACTTTGCGTCAAACGCTGACGGTGCAAGAGATACAGGCAATCCGTTGTGTCCTTTTATCCATTTAAGGTCAAGACCTGCCTTTTTCTGTGCAGGGAAAAGACCTGCACCAAAATACGGAATAGCATTACTTGCTGCATTAGTATAATTAAGAGCAATAGCGTCCGCATTAAATACTTCTGATAATCTCATTAGTTTGCCTCCTTAAATAAATGTAATTTGTTTAAGCACGGTTGTAGCACCTACTGTTGTAGTACCTTCCGAAGTGGTGTCTACTGTCGGTGCAACAGGCAATTTTGCCTTTTCAATAAATCCGTGAATAACAATAGTACCGTTTGAATTTTCTGCGGGGTACACATCATTAAGCAATACGCCGATTGCTTTATCATCATTTGACGGAATGATAGTACCCGCTTTAATAACGCCGTTTGTTGCTGTGATTTTTGAACAATCATAAGGAATTGCAACATAATGGTCGTTAGCAAGAATAGTTACGCCCTGCGTAACATCTTTTGTAGTAAACTTCATTACTTGTTACCTCCAATATAATAATTTAAAATGTCATTTGACTGTTTCTGTTGCTCTGCTTTTGCTTTACCAAGTTCAGCGGCAACATTTGTGTTTTTATTATCAGCCGAGCCACCTTTTCCGCTTCCGTTTGGTGTTCTGCCGTTAGCCTTAAAAGTAGCGTCAACTTTTGCAGTAACAAATCTATCAACAAGGCTTTTGAATGATTTTACTTTTTCATCAATAGCGTTTTCGTCCTCGCCCATTACAAAGTCAATAAGTTCAAGGGATAAATCGCTGCCGTCGTCAAGGTCTGCTTCTTTAATTGCCTTAATAGCATACAGTCTATTTTCTCTTTCAAGTAAGGCTTGTTCCTTTTCTGTCAATGCTTTTTCTTTGTCAGCAATTTCAAGCTTTTTAATCTCGTCGTCAGTCAACTTTTCTTTCTTAAGATTATCAAGTGCTTTTTGTAATGTTGCGTTCTTTTTACCGAGGTCCGCCGTGATTTTGTCAACTCTTGATTGAATAAGTTTGTCAAGTGCTTCGGTTGATATTGGTGCATTTTGATTTTGTGCGTTATTATCGCCATTATTACCGTCACCGCTATCGCCTGCGTTGTTTCCATTGCTTCCGTCTGCACCGTCACCGTTGTCACCGTCACCGTTGTCACCGTCACCGCTACTTGCCGCAAATAACTGTAAATTGAGCGGTAAGCCTCTGCCCGTGCGTACTGCTTCGTGCGTGCTGTTCGCAACTTCGATTTGTTCTGTTGTCATTGTTTTGTTTCCTCCTAAATCCTTATAGAATTTTGTTAGCTTCCATATAGAAAGCATTTATAAATATAAAAAAGAACGCTCCATATAGAAGCGTTCTTTTAAATTCAAATTAACAATAGCGGGGGCGTTATGATTTATAAGGGAATATTTGTATACAAAAGGTTAAATAACCCCCACTATTGTAATTAACTCCAATAATCGAGCATACCTGCAAGTGATACCGCACATTGCCACGGTGATTGCCCTTTGTAGTCTTTTTGACTTTCAATGTATTTTATATTCTTTTTAGTTCGCTCAATTTCTTCTAAAGCGTCCTTATCGTCTTTGTAATCTTGTTCAAGGCGTTCAATAATCTGTTTTGCTGTCATATCGCCGACTTCTTTTTGTGTCAACATATATTTTCACCTCTACAATATTATAACGCAAAATACTTTTTTAGTATATTGACATAATGCACAAAATTTAATCAAAATATTTGTAAATATTTTACATATTAAATATTCAAAATTATATTGACATTGTATCACTTTTGTGTTATACTATAATCAACAAAGAAAGAAAGGCGGCAGCCTGTAAATGCAGAAAGGTTAAAATTATGAGTAATACAGTAAAAATTGATAAAACAACTTATTCAAACTACGGCGGCGTAATTTTTAAAAACATACCCGCTAAAGACAGAAAGAAACTTGATAAAATCTTTAATGTTGATACAACAAAAACGTATGAAACAGTTGAAGAATTTATCACTAATCACAATGTAAAAACAGAAGAAAGAATAAGCAAAAAAGGTACATTGATGATTAAAGTTTACTACCCCAACGGCAATGTAAGAGAGTATCAAAAGTCAATGATAAATCAGCGACTTGCCGAAATTATGATAAGTGAATATCAAAAGTACAATATTTAAAAGGGGCATAGCCCCTTTTTTTATTTACTCTCTTGCACTTTTAACAACTTATCACGGTAACTCAATGCTTTGTCGTAATCTTCGATTGTTTTTAGTTTGTCTAATTCCTCTTGCATTGATAACTTATAAGCTTTTTTTGCGTTCTTTTCAATAACTGTTTGCAAGTCGTCTGTATTTTTCATCATAACATAAACATCAGGGCGTGTTTTGAGTAAATACGGGTCGTCAATGTATTTGTCATTAAATGGTATTCTTGCAACAGGCACATAGCCGCATTGCTCATACCTATTAACAAGGCTAATACCGAAACAGTCCATTTTTGTACCGCCGTTTGCCCTTGCTGTAATAATCAAGTCATTAACTGCCCCACGCTGTTTGTATTCTGCATTTTTGAATACCGCTGTTATATCGCCGTCAGGCTTAACCGCTACACCTGCCATTTTATTCTCGGACAAATACAGTTTATAACTTTGTAATTCGTCCAACGGGTGAGCGTCTACACAAGCCCCCACGGGGTGTGATTTAATCGCTTCTTTAATAGAGGTATCAAAACCCTTTGCGTCGGTTGTTCGCTGTAAATTAACGCTTGCAATACCGTTGTCGTTCATTTGTTTTTTTATGCTTCCGTGAACGCTTGCAGTAGTTACGGGCTTGCCTGTTGCCTTTTCAAATTCGGCAAAGGTCATTAGATTGTATTCAAGAAAACAACGACAATTACAGTCGTGTCCTGCTACACCACTATGTGACGGGGCTTTTGTTTTAACGCCGTCGTCAAATTTAAAGTAGTCGCCTGCTTTAACTGTTTGCCCCTCCATTTTAACGTGATTAGGCTTGCCAAAATACGCCCTTGCACCTGCTGTATATTTCTTTCGTGCCTTTACCCCTGCTTTTCGCTTATATGCTGCAACCTGCGGGCGCACTCTTTCATCTTTCATAGTTCGCCAAGTAGCTGCGTAAATGTACTCACTACCGTCAAAGCATTGTTGCAAATCAACGGCACAATCCATAAAACCGCCCTCTTGTACTCGGTGTGTTTCTGTTCGTGCTATTGTAATTGCTTTTCGATAATCAATATCAAGCCTGTTTGACAATTTCTTTGCAACTGTTTCGTACCTATCCCCTGTAACTAAAGCCATATTCAACTCTTGTTTTATGCTATATATGACTTCTGCCCTGTGCTTTTCTAACACATCAGGCAAAGTTAAGCCGCTGACGGGATTGTCAACGGCGTTTTTCATTACTTCGGGTCTTACTGACAAGCCTTGCAAATTTGCGGCAAGTTCGGCATTGTTATTTGATTTTTGTACCGCTTCAACCATACCCTCATAGCAAGTCTTATATGTTTCCTCTACGGTATCTTTTATAAGCTTTGCATATTTTGGGCTTAAACCGTCAACCTGCTTTTCGACTTCTTCAAGAAAACGGGCGTAACGGCTTTGTGATTGCAACAAGGCAATACTTAAATTGCCGTCACTATCCGCATATTGTGCGTACTCATTGCCAAGAAAACCTATTAACTCTTTCATAAGGGCTTTGTATAAGCGTCTTATTTTCTTTTCTGCTCCCGCTGTTCTATGGGCTTCAATTCGCCTTAATTCAGCAAAATAGCGGTCAAGCGTCTTTTTTGAAATCGGCATTATTCATTATCCTTTTTTGCCTTTTTTTCTTTGTCTGTTTCGTCGTCTGTTTCTTCATCTTCGGGTATGTCTTTTTGCAACGGTGTTATATCGTTCATTTCCTGCTCTTTAAGTGATAGAACATAGTCAACATCATCAATAAATGACAACTGACTGTAAACTATTTCATCAGGCAAGCCGATAGCCTTTAATGCCTGTGCCGTTGTTGCCTCGTTTGCAAGGTCAAGCGGGAAGTTACGAACAAAGTCCATATCAGCCTGTAACGGGTCAAATGCAATTTGCTTTTTAGACCAAGCACTCGCAAGAACACGCCACATATATTGTCCTGCGTCCATCATTTTTGCCTCAAACATACCGCATTTTGTTTCAAGCCCGTGTAATTTGAATTTAAGTGATACACCGCTCGCCGCTCCGAAAGTTTCATCATTCAAATTCGGTGTTTTACTAAAGCGATAGATATTATCCTGCACACGCTGTAAATGGTGTTCTGTAAAACTGTCGTTTATATTCTTTGTTAGGAAATAAGCCTTGCCCTGCTGTGTTCCTGTTGGTGGGAATACAAAAGAACCACTCTTTTGACCTTTTTTTATTGTTTTGTCATTTATCTTTAGATTTTCAAAAATCAAATAAGCGTGTACGAACGCTTCAACCTCGTTTGAATTATCCGACAACACTTTGTCGTAATCATCAATCAAAGATAGCACTTTTTCAGCGTCGCCCAACATTTCTTTATTGTTTGCTATGCCTTGCAGCGGGCATAAGTCGAACAAATGCGGTTTAGGCTCACCGTCCTGCTCTAATTTGGATAGATAGCCTTTGTATGTATAAATGTTTTCATTGTCGTAAAATTCAACTACCCACGACTTTACATTGTTTATATCCCATACAGGATAATAGCGTATTGCATATTTCGGCTCGGATATGTCAGTCTTTGACAAAATGATAGTTTCAAAGCCGTGTACGGGCATTACTCTTTCGTTGCCCTCTGTGTCAATATAAAAAAGCCTGCCCGCATAACCATATATGCTTGCAAACTTCGTTGTTTCCATATCCACGCCGTACATATTGTTACGGGTTACAAAGTCGCTTTGTGCTTTTGTAGCCTTTTCAACTGCTTCTTTACCGCCCGTTGCTTCTTCTGCCTCGTCATTCTGTCCGTAACTGTATGTAATCGGTCTGCCTGCAAAATAGCCTGTCTTAAAATCTACAATTTCACTAAAAAAGTCATTGTTGATTTTGTTATTTATCGGCTTTTCTTCTTCTTCAAATCTCGGCTCACGCTTAAAGATAGGCACGCCACCGTCCATAGTCATATAGCGGTCATACAATTTCTTGTTGTAAAGTGCATTTCCTCTGTGTTTATTGATAATCTTGCTTAACAATTCGGGTGTTATGCCGTTTTTGTCAATTTCATCAATAAAAGCTGTAAAATCGGGATATAATTCAGTTATTTTCCTTGCCATTTCTTGCCTCGCTTCTTCTTTTTAGGTTTATAATTTGCTATTTTTCTATCAAATAGCACTTTGTTATCAAAAGTAACGGTCATACCGCACCTTTGACATACTCTTACATCATTAACAGTTACAAAATTGTGATTACACATTATATTCTTATTCCTGCCTCTACCTCTGCTTCTAACATTTCTTGTTCAAGTGCATATCTCAAAGCGTCTAAAAGGTGATTGTTTGCGTCAACAGGCTTTGCCATTGCATTACCGTACTTATCCTCTTGCCAATGGTATTGCTCTATCTCATTTTTGAAATTTTGACAACGCACATCAACAATTATTTCGTATGTTTGTAACCACCTTATACCACGGTTGATACTATCCGCACCCTTTACAGCAGGTGTAGCATTTACACCGTGATTTGCTAAATAGTCAATCGTTTTCGGCTCTGCACTATCGCAGGTGATATAATCGTCTTTAACAAAATTGCGTGATACCCTCACGAGTTCATCATCATTCATTCCCGCTTGATAAAATTCATCAAGTATATAAATCTTTTTGCGGGTCTTATCAATATGTACCTTTATCAAAGCATTAGGGTCGGAGGAATAACCAAAGTCGCAACCATAATATAAATGGTCGAATGTCTTTGATTGTTCGCTTAAATCCTCTGTGTGCCAATTCTTAAAGATAATGTTTCCGAGTATGCCCCAATTACCGAGTGAATACACATTATAGAAATATGGGTCGCTCTCATTCTCTAATTGCTCTCTATCTTCGGGTGTCAAAAACAAATTATCCTTGTAGGTGGTCTTTAAGATTAGTAAATTATCATCTTCGTAACAATTCTTGTCGTCTTGCCAACCGCCGAAAAATGTTTGATATATCCAATGTGATTTTAAGATAGGGTTAAATGCTAAAATAATGCCTTTGCGGTGTTCACTATAACCACGCAAACGCTTTGTCAACTGCTTGTAGGCGGCGTATTTTATCTCTGTTGCTTCTTCTACAAATATCCTTTCAAGCACGCCCTCAATCGGTGTAATTGACTTGACTTTTTCAACATCATCAAGCCCCGCAAATAGTATTTGTTTATTATTCAGGGTGTTAGTAATAACCATATCCGAGCGGTTTATTCTGTAATACTCGCTCAAATTCATTTTGATTATTGCCTTTGTTACCTCGTTGAATATACTGTTACGCATTGTTTTAGCAACATTACGACAGCAAAGCCAATTAACGCCGTGCATATTATCAAGTACAATCTTTTGTCCGTTGAAATAGGATTTACCACTTGACGAGCCGCCGTAAAATATCTGTACAAACTGCGGTTTATCAAGATACGGGAAATACACGGGGTTTATCTTTACATCAATATCTATTTTTACCACCGCCCTTTACATCATTAAAAACAACACAAAAAAAGCGACTGCATTTGCAATCGCCTTTTGTCTATTGCCCTTTTCATTTCGCCGTTATAATCGGCTTGCCCTTTCTTATATCTTCGCTTATGTTTTGTTGCTCTTGAACACCGTAAACAGTAGCGTCGGGTTTATACGCCCTGAAAAACTGCTCTGCGTGTTCTTTAGTTTCTGCCTTGACTATAATTGCCTGATATACGCCGTTACGCTTGTAACTGATATTGTATGCTTTCATTGCTTTTTACCTCTCTTACGCTCTTTCAACTGTATATTTATCAAATACGCATTTATCGGTTTTAGCGTATGGGTGAATTATTAAATACTTTTCTAATGCTTCTTTTTTATTCTTTGCAGTAACAAAAGCACCGTCTACAATAAAGCCCTCATAATCAACTAATCTACAAATGTATTCTTTCATTGTCTTACCTTTCTGTATGGGGGCTATTTATTATTGCCTGCCCCTCATTACATTTATATAATATCACAAATGTGTTATAATATCAATTGACATAATGCACAAACTTTTGTATTGATATTTGTGCATTTTTTTACTATTTTACTATTGATTTTATAGCACTTTTGTGATACAATATATACAAAGATAAGAAATAAAGCCGACGGGCTATAATCGCTGAAAGGTAAATACTATGACAGATGATGAAAGACTTGCAGCAATTCGCAAAGAATTAAAAGAACACGGCTACAATAACCGCCGTGTCGGTGTTAGATTTGACGGCTATGCAATTTGGGTAAATATTAAAGAATTAGCCATTGACAAAAAAGAAATTGAAAGCATAGCAATGAAATATGAAAATTACGACCGTGACGAGTATACAGGCGAGATATTGCAAGGCGGTAATACATTTGTATTTGTTGACTATGATTACCGCTTGACAGCTTAAAGGGGGTTTAAAAATGAAAACAACAACACTTGCAAATGATATTTATATTCAGGGCTATGGTACATTGCCCAAAGGCTTAAAATTGAATGTAAGCCGTTTTAACAGCCGTTATATATACGCTGATTTAAACGGGTGCACATTGCAGTTGACATATAAAGATACAACATCAAAAAGACCAAAAAAGACAACATCAAGGGTAGTATAATAACTACCCTTTTATTTTGCTATTCGCATTATTTTATCAACAGTCAAATATTCCTCACTCGGTGGCGTGCTGATTTTCTTGTAAAAATCGGTGCGTTGCTTTTCGTCCTCAAAAACAATGATAGAATAAAAGTTAATGTTATTCTTATCTTGCATACGCTCTTTGCCCGCCTGCCTTGCCGCCTTGACTTCTTCAAGCCCTTGTTTGACTTCTTGTGCTTCAGGTGTTTCAAATAGCTGTGTAAACTTCTCGTCACCGTCATACATAAAGTCCACATCAAGTTTAGTAAAGCCCATATCGTCAAAGTCAATGTCAAATTGCTCTGTCATATCGGCTAATGCGTCTAAATCCCAATCGCCCTGCATTGACGGGTTGTTTAACTGCACATTCAATATTGCTTCTTCTTGTTCGTCAACATCAATCACGCAAACATCAAGTGTATAATCTTTGTTACGCTCTAAAGCGTCTAACTGTTCAAGTCTTTGGTGACCGCCTACAAGGTTGCCCGTTCGCTTATTCCAAGTCAAAGTTGATACAAGCCCGTGCTTCTTCAAGCCTGCTTTTAATCGCTTCTTTGCCTCTTTATCCATAATGCGTGGGTTGTAATCTGCGTTCTTAATATCGGACCTGCTGATTGTTTCAATCTTAAATTTTTGATATTTGCTTTGTGCCATTTATATTAGCCTCCACTACTGCCGCTACCTCTTACCTTAAATCTTTTTTTTGATAATGTAGCCTCTTTGTCTATAACATTACCCCTTTTGTCTTTTGACTGATACCAATAAACATTTTCGCCGTTTACCTTTCTCATTCCGACAGGGTAACTAAATCGTCTTGCCACTCAATCACCTGCTTTACTTGCCGTACTTCTCAAACCTTTCAACCGCTGCCCCTGCAAATGGATAAACCTTTAATATCTTTTCATAGTCTGCGGGGTACATATTCTTAATTGTTGCCAACTCGCACCCTGCCAAACTGCGAAAAGAAAAGCCGATTTTCTTTTGTTCAGGGCTTAAATACAGTTTCTTGTATTTGATGTACTGTAATACTTCTTGTTTGTTCCAATATGCAATAGGGTAAAAGCGTCCTCGCTTATAGTCTATGCTACCGCTCTGCTTAATCATTGCATTACGCACGATACTATCGGCACATCTTTCACCCGCTGCTATCCAATGTATGCCCGTTCTCTGCCTTAAATATTCGTAAGTGTCTGTAATACCTACAATATCAACAGTCGGGTCAAACATTGTAAAACTGCCATACTTTAAGAAGTTTGAACACTCAAAGTGTGGCAGTCTAATAATTTCTATGCCGTATTTATCCTCATACCGCTTTAACATTCTTTCTTGAAATTCTAAATCGGGTACAAGATACATAAAGAACGGCACAACATTTTTAAAATACTTAACGCACAAATCAAGCGTTACTATGCTATCCTTACCGCCACTAAAGCCGACAAGTACGCTATCTGTAACGCTTGCCTGTGTTTTAATGGGGTCAAATAATAAATTGCTCATTATTAACCACCCATTCCGCCGTTAGACTTTCTTCTAAAGCCGTTGTAAGCGTCACGACGAGTACGACCAAACACACCCGCCATACCTCTTGACTGACCTGTCGCCTTTGCAATTCGTGACTGCATAGGTGTCTGTCTGTTTCCGTATTTATTCTGTCTTGCCATATTCTCACCTCCTTATAGCTTTACTCCATATCCTCAACATCTTTTTCAGTTGCAGGCTGAACATTGATATTGATTGTGGGTGCTGACTTTTCGGCGGTGTTTGCTTCTAAGTCGCCCGCTATTTCAAGTATCTTTGCTATTGCACTTGCTTCGCCTGTCGCTGCTGCTTTCATATACATACGAGCCATTAAAAGCATTATGTTTTGTTGTTCTTCGTCCTCAATGCCGAGCTGTGCCATAAATTTTTTATTATTTTCGCCTGTAACATCAAGTGAAAGTATCATATTTAAACATTCTTTTGCTTTTCTTCGCTTTCTTTGTACCTGTTGTGACTTTTTACCGCCTTTTCGTCCTGCTTCTCTCGCTTGCTCCGCGGTTTTAAAGGGCTTCAAATTGTCAATATTGCCCTTGCTCTTTGCCAAAGTGTAGCCCTCCTTTTCATTCTCATATAAAACACGAAAGCCGCCCCAAAAGGACGGCTCTGTGCGAAAGGTAAAATTCAAATGAATTACAGTGAAACATATTAAATTATTTCACAATATTATTTTATCTAAATAATAACTTTTTTTCAATGCACATCATTTACAATAATTTACGCTGATTTTTCGATTTCTTTGTTGATTTTGCACAATATAATACGGTGAACACGAAAAGTTTTATTTTCGTTCCACTCTCGCCCTGCATAATCACGCATTTTATTTGTTACAGCTTTCCAAGATAGACCGTAATAGTACCGATACATCAACAATTTAATTTCTGCATTGCTTATGTGAGCATTATTGCAAACCTTTTCTACAATAGCCCATTTGTTGTTTAACGCCTTTGTTGCGTTTAACTTCATTTGTTCAAGCTTGCTTTTTTTCGTTATCAACTTATCAATGATACTTTCACCGTTTCCCTCGCCTTTCGGCATACCTGATAAGTCTTGACATTTTGGTGTATATAAAATTGCTTTGATTTCTTCAATCTTTTCGTCAATTTCTCGAATTTCACGGTGCAAGTCAAAACATTCTTTTAATAAGTCCATAACATTGCCCTCCTACATTTGTTTAAATGCACAATATATAACTGTGCCAACTACTAAGCCAATTATTATTGTTTCAATAACAAAAAGCGTCATTATCACACCGAACAAAACAGGGTTAATAGTCATTACTTCTCACCTCTTTCCTTTTCTAACATCTGCTTTAAGACATTTATTTGTCTTTCGTATGCTTCGCACTTTGCTTTATAAGCATTTTCCATTTCGGAACATTCTTTTTTCCAATCGTCGTTTAAGAGTGTGTAGTTTCTTAATAAATTATCGTAATCGTCTTTTGCTTCTTCTGTTGCTACCTTAAAGCCTGTGTTATATCCACTATTGTTAGCAACAATGATACAAACGATATAGCCGATAAAAACAACTGCGCATAAAATTACTGTTTTCATTCTTCTACCTCAATTAGTTTTACAATTACAAAATCTTTTGTGTCCTTAACAAAATCATCTGTAAAACCTTTTATGTACTTTTGATTATCGTTAGGAATAATGCCCTGCTTTTGGAGTGCGTCAAGTATGTATTTTTTTGCACTCGCTATGTTGTCGCAATCACGCTTTGCCGTCCTTTCGTGCCATTCAAACGCCACCTTACAAGGCTTGCAAGTGGGCTGTAACATCTTTTTTGTCTTTGCTTCGATAATCGCCCACCCTATTAGTTTCTCAACATCACGCTTGAATTTAGCGGCTTGATACTTGTTGCGCCTGCAAACATTGATATACTCGTTAAGGCTCGGTAACTTTGCATTTATCATAAAATAATACTGCATTTAGTCGTTATTCCCCTTTTTGTTTCGTTTTGACGCATTAGTTCGTTTAATAAGCCTCGCCCATTTAATTTTCGGTAGGTCTTTTATGTAGTTCTTTGCATAAGGACAACGATACACTGAACATATAGCCTTGCCCTCGCCACAATCAACACGCCAAATACAATGTTTTTTCTTGCATACTATCATTTTTTCAGTCCTTTACTGTCACTTGCGATAAATCAACAATCATAATGCTGTTTGCATTTGTATCTTTGATTTCTGCTTGATAGAATATCTTTTTTGTTTCCTTGTTACGCCGTAAAATGCAACCTGTTAAATAGTAATCTGTTGCTTTGCTTTCTTTAGTCGGCTGATAGATAACAAGTTTGTTTAAGTTCTTTTTTACCTCGGATATATCCATTATCTGCCTGTGCTTCCGAAACCGTTATTGCCACGCTCTGTCGCTTCAAATTCATCAACAACATTGAGTTCGGGTATATCAATCTTCATAACTACAAGTTGAGTAATTTTGTCGCCCCTCTTAACCTCATAGTCCATATTAGAGTGATTATACAGCTTACAAACGATACTGCCATTGTAGCCGACATTAATAACGCCCTCGCTTGTAATGCCGTACTTAACATTCAGTCCGCTTTTTGATTTGAGAAAGCCTGCGGTATTTGGCGGCAACTCAATATGTACGCCTGTATCAATGCTGATACTGCCCTTTGCAGGAACGAGCGTATCAATCGGTGATAACAAGTCAAGTCCTGCGTCTGTTGCGTGTCCTCTTTTTGGCATTAAAGCCTTTTTGTCTAACATAATGTTCATATTTTTTTACTTCTTTCCTTTCATATCCTTGTCTGCCACTTCGTCCATTTTCGCACCACAGGTAGGACAATAATTGTATTTATCTCTATCAATATCACGATTAATTGCCGCCTTACAGCACGAGCAAATGTCAATTCGTTTAGCATTAGAATTAATACTAATATCATTCCAATGAGCGTGTCGCTCTGTGTTGTTATTTATGAAAAATTCTTTTAGAAAATCACTAATAACATCAAGACTACCTGATGAAAAACCTTGATGAATTTCACCGTCAGTTTCATCAAAATATAGAATTGAATAATAGTTTTTACCGTCCACTTTTTTACTTACAAGTTTTTTGAATTTTTGCATTATTTTTCCCCCCTCGCCATTTTGCAGCCGCATTTCGTTATCTAACAAATAATCTATTGAAACATTTAATTGATTTGATAATTTTATAAGGTTTGGTGCTGAGGGAAACATACCACCATTAAGCCAATTATAAAGTTGTGCGTGTTTCCATTCATTAGCCAAACAAAATTGATGCACATTTGGATATTGAGAAACAATCGTATTGTATAATCTCATTGCAAATTCTCGTTCTGTAATCATTTTTCCTACCTCTTTTCTAAATTTCGTTTATAAATTTCATTTCTTTACCTCACTCCAATCTAAAGCCTGTCCGCATTCAGGACAAAATTTATAATCATCATAATCAAGTTCATAATCTGTTTCACAACAAGGGCATATCCAAGTGTCGTAAATCAAATAGCCGTTATCGTCATAACCGTCACCGATAAGGTCAGGCTTTTTCGGTATTTGCTTTTTTACAGCAGTTTTAATAGTATTTAAAGCTTCAATAATTATTCTATTTCCCTGTGGTCTTACATTTTCAAAAATTTCCAATGCTTCTTGTATTCTCATTTCTCTACCTCCAACAATTCGGGGTTATCGTGTATGTTGCCGATGACTTCCATATTCTTCGAGCAAATATCCTTAAAATTATAGTTTGAGCCGTCAACAGCAAATTTGCCGTTTTTAAAATAAATAACACTTTTATGTCTGCCTCCACCATATTTCGGCATAGTTACGATGTCGCCCTCAAATATCTTTTTGCCGTTTTTATCGGTCAAGCCTGTATATTGTCCTACTGTTTTAGGGTCAACAAAAATTCTGCACTTGTTACCAAATCTGTCGGGGTAAATCATTATTGTATATTCATTTTCAGTTGTATCTAAACTGCCAAAAATCCAAGAACGATTTAAAACACCCGAAAAATCCTTTCCTCTGAATAATATTTCTCTCATTCTTTCACCTCAATCAATATGTATTTGCCGTTCGGTAGCTCACAAGGTTCACTACCTCTACCATTTCCGTCACACCAAGAATAATATTTGTTAAAAACACAATCGGTACAATTATTACATTTATTACAATATTCTTGATTAGCCATAGCCCTAAACTTACGCTTTTTCTTTGGCTTTTCGAGTTCTGCAACTCGCTGTTTTAATTTGCTGTTCTCTTGCTTTAATTCCGTTATTTTATCTATTGCTTTAATAGATAAATCACATACCTTGTTGACAAGGTTATATATACGCTCTCTATCTGTCATTTCTACTCCCTCAACTCATATTTTTTTTGTAATCTTGTATTGCTTTTTCAATACAATTTCTAACACTTTGTTTTGATAACAAACATTCCCTTGAAAAGAAATTAACACCATTTTTGTCAACCCATTTGCCAACTAAAAACAAACTTGCATTTGCCATTAAAACAGGCGTATTGTGTTCGTAAATATTGATATGAATTTCATAGCAAGCACTCGTGCCGAATACAAAGCGATACAATCCTCTTGTAATTTCTTTCCAATTATTAAGGTCTTTCATTTGTTTTAATTCAATATCTTTAATATCTTTCATTACCGTTCAGCTCCTTTAACTTTGTTTCTGCTTCTTCTTTAGTAAGAAATACAGTTTTTCCAAAATGTTCATCAACAAACCTCCAGCAAGTTCTTTGAAATTCAAAACATTCAATCACCATAACAACTCTTGTACCTATGAATTTGTATTCTTTTAGCCTATGATGTTGCATTATATTATCACTTAAAAATAATTCTGTGCCTATTTTGCAAGGCAACTCAATAATTAGTGATTTATCTTTGAAATTGTCGCATTGCCATTCAATAGGGTCATATTCTTCAGGTAAATTTTTATTATTAAATTTGCAAGCTTCATAGCTTATACAGTCTTTACAAGTCATAATTCATCAAAACACCTTTCGTGACAATATTTTGTTAATTTTTCTTTAAATCCGTTTGTAACCTTACACGGCAGTTCAATAATGCGTGATTTGTCTTTGAAATATTTACATTTTTTAGCTATATTGTAGAATAGCATAACTCTATGGTCATAGTCCTGACACACTTGATAGTGAATACAATCTTTACAAGTCATTAAAACTCACCTCTCAATCGTTCAGGCGATAACAACAGCCCTGCGTTATACCTCAATAACATATCGTTGCAACTTTCCCATTCTCTCTTTTGAGTTAGGCAATATTGCAACAAAGGACAATTTACACAACTTTTCATATAACTACCTCACTTTTTGTTGCCCAATGTCTACCTGCTGAAAATTAAGCGGTGGAAAGATTAACGCCTACTACTACTAAAACATCAATCTTTTTTATATATGAATAATTAGTCGCTCGAAGAAAAAGTGTTTATTTTCAACATTTAAAACCACATTAAAAATCAGTCAGGTAGCACATTGCTTTAACCGTTTAAATACTTTTGAGTTCCGCCGTTGAGCATTTCTGTAAGCTTCGGCTCAATTCCACTTTTGTGTTTATATTTGTTTGTTATGTCGTAAATTCGTTGATACTTTGCTTCATCTTCCTTTGACAAGTCGTTGTGTATATCAGCAATCTTCTCGTATGCTTCCCAATGTAAAGTGCTAAACTTGCTTTTCACTTCACTTATAGACGGTGGAAATTGATTTGTACTTATCAACTTATTTATCGCCATTAACACAATGTCAGCAGGAATATCGTCAAATTGCATAGTCCATATTGCAATCGTTCCCATTGCTTCGTCTTTTGTCATTCCTTTATAGCTGTTAGGATATGCCGCTTTAAGTATCGCTAATATCTTAATTGTTTCGTCCTGTGTCATTATGTATCACCTCAATTAATCTGTGTCCTTGATATAAGAATAGTAATAATCAAAGCTAACGCTACAATCGAAATAAAGCGTATTGTTTGCTTTATAAAATCGTTCATTAAAACATACCCCTTTCGTTAGCAAGGTCAAGAAATACATTACCGCTCGGCTGTTGTTTTTGATAACCGTGCTGTGCTTCGTTTGGTGTGTTATCGCTGTAATTACCCTCTAATACCTTTGCAAAGTTAGCGTCCTTGATTAACCAATCAAAATTAGCGCTCCAATTTCTATTGTTCGCACCCTTTAAAAACGAACTTTGTTCAGCCATTTCAAACATCTGCTTAAACTGTTCAACGGAATATGTATGTAATCGTGCTTTTATTGCTTTCTTGCGATTATCGGATAAGACGGTAAGACGAGGGAACGATATGCAAATATCGTTATACAAATCTTTGATTTGTTCGTAATCTATATTCTTCCTCTTATCTTTATCTATATCTTTCTCTTTATCTTCTTCTAATCTAATCTTATCTGTATCATTACATTGCATTACATCATCATTACTGTAATCATTACATCTCTCTTGTAATGCAAGTTTCTTTTGTTTTTCTCTGTGTCTTGCTACCCTTTGCCTGTTCTTTTCTTTTGCCTGCTCCAACTTGTCTAAATTTTGGTGCTTTTCCCAATTTGGAATAGTTATAGCACCGTCAACAATCTCAATCATTCCGTATTGTTCAAATACCTTTAGTGCAAGCCTTACGGTGTTAATAGGTCGCCTAAAAATCGTTGCAAGCATTTCATCAGTATATGCAATTCGTTCATTCATCATAAAAACGCCTGAATTGTTTTGTTTTCCTGCCATACAAAGCAACTTAAACCATATAACTATAATGCCGTCGGCTTCGGGCATATTTTCAATGAGTAATATTTTTTCGTCGTCAAATATGTCTGTGCATATTTTTATCCACTTTACATCACTCACTTATATCACCTCGCAATATTTCCATATCAATTTTGTGCCGTCGCTTAATTTACCACCATACTTGCTTTCATTTCTACAACAAGACGATATTGAGTTTCTGTGTATTCCTGTTGCTTTTGACGCTTCAATAGTGGAGTTGTAAATTATATTAGTTGTTATGCAAATTACCTTTTTTGAATTTATACCACTACAACCTTTTCTTATATGTTCTTTATGTTCTTCTGTAAGTCTTTTACCTTTGTGCGATTTTGAAAGTTTTTCTTTAACTTCTTTCGGTCTATGAGTTCCACAAAGAGAGTTTCGTATTTTTTCTCTCGTTTCGGCTGTTGGAACAAACCCACTTTTGCCCTCTCCGCCTGCACTATGATTATATCCATAATTAGCATTGTTGCTTTTGTAAAGTGCTATAAGGGCTTTTTCGCTATTTTGTGCTTCTTCTTTTGATAAATTAGTTAATAATATTTCGTGTTTAATATTGTTCCAACCGTATTTATGTATTGCATTTGAAAAATGACGGTTTAATCTATATCCATTGCCATTATTCCACCTGTCAATAGGGTTTCTGCTTGTAATACCGATATAAACTTTTCCATTAGGACAAGTATGTTTATATATGCTCCAATTATTATTCATAAACTTACCTCAAAATAAAAGCCTTGCTTGAAAGTGTGTCAGCACTTTACAAACAAGGTACGGTTGATAATATTCATTTGTCCGTTGACGACATCTGACACTATCACCAACCAATGAATATTATACCAAAATAGTAATTATTTGTCAATATCAAATTTGTTTACTTTGATAACAAAGTGACGCACTATGCGTAAATATCAAGCACGCTGTTATCAATCAAAATTAAGTCACTCGGATTGCACTCGTACAATTCCGCAAGCTTCATCAACTGATACGGTGTAGGCAAGCAAAATCCGTTTTCAAACTTTGACAGCATAGGCGTATCAAAGGATAAATCAAACTTACGCATATACTCAACAACTTCTTGCTGATACAAGTTCTTTTCAAGCCTAATTGCTTTCATATTGTTAAAAATGCTTGTCTGCAATGCTTCCGTATCGCTGTTTAGTATTCTGTTGATTTTGCCGAGCGGTGCAAAGTTGCTTTTTGCCTTTGCCATAATCTCTTTTTTATAGGCTTTTATTTCGTTAATATCGTCGGTCTTGTAAAATCCTTTGCCGTGACCTCTCCGAATAATAACAAAGTTATCGCCACTATCGTACTTGCTCAACTCGTGTAGTTTTCTTCTTACTTGCCTTTCACTCATTCCCCATTCAACACATAGTGCAGGATATGTAACGGCATTTTCACGCCCAATAGGGATAGAATTATAGTAATATTCAAGCATTTTTTATCACTCCTAACTTGATTAAAACATATTGTCAAGACTTGCGTTCTAAAATGGGAGGTCATCATCCGTATCGTCCACAATTTCCTCAAAGTCGCTGTTGTCAGCACTTGCGTATGTTGGCGGTGCAACATTCAAATTTGAATTTGAGTTACTTTGCTGTTTGCTTCCACAAAAAGAAACATTGTTTGCAACTACATCAACCGACTTTCTTTTGTTGCCGTCTTTGTCTGTAAAGTTGCTTGTTTGAATACTGCCCTCAATGCCTATCATATCGCCTTTATGAAAATATCGGCTGATAAATTCGGCTGTGCTACGCCAAGCCATACAATCTATAAAGTCGGCTTGTCTTTCTTGTCCTTGTGCTTGATAATTTCTATCAACAGCCATTTGAAAACGAATGACTGATACGCCACTCTGTGTTACTTTGAGTTCAGGCTCGTATGTCAAGCGTCCTGTTAATGCTACTGTGTTAATCATCTTTGTTCTCACTTTCTTTAATGCGTGTAAAGCGTGCTAATCTGCCACACTCTGCACATCTTGTCGTGTCGTCGTCTGTTTCAAATTCTGTACTTCCGCAAGTACATTGTTTTATAACCCACATAGTTATTACCTCACAAATAATTTTTACCGAATATTTTTATAAAATCTTCCTCGCTCCAACCGTAATAATTCATTGCTTTTTGCTGTGCAAGTGCCTTTAGTCTGCTGTTGACCTTTGCATTTTGATGTACGGAATTTTTACCGAATATATGACACTCGTTATGATGTATATAAACAAATAGTCCGTATTGCTCCGATTTATAACGGTTGCTTGCTCCAAATATATGATGTTTGTCTAATGGGTCATTAAAACCATTACCGCCGCATATAAAACAATGTTTCTTATCTTTTTGAATAATGCTGTCAATCGTTATCACCCCACAATGCTTTTAATCTTGCGATTTCGTCAGGTGTCATTGTTTCTATGCCCTGTTCCTTACAATCAAATATCACGCTATCTAACAACGCACTCATTTGTTCCGTATTGTAGGTTGACGAGCCGTAATAACAACAAACATTTGTATAGCCCTCTATTTTGCTATCACCTAACGGCTCACATATCCAACCAAGCCCTTTAACGCTCCAATTTTCGCACCAACTATTTACAGCGTCGTTTCTTATAGGTACAATCTCAAAATTATCCCCTATTTCTCGTATTAACTGCTTGTAAATGTCTGTTTTGTTTTGTCTTGTTTTAAGTGCCAATTTGCCACACAAAACCCAAAAATAAGCGTTTGCGTCAAGTGACCGCTTTTTCTTTTTTTGCGTGATTTTTATTGATAATTCCTTGTCTTTCAAATCATCATAACCCTGTAACAAGTTGTCTTTTTCATTGACGGCAAGCGTTAATTTCGGTTGTCCTGATACAAAGTCAATATTGCAATCTATCAATTTACCTGTTAATTCAATCGTTCTCACCGTCCTGTTCTATTTCATAGCCGTTTGCTTCACAAACGCCATTGTCAATATTTTTTAAAATTTTAATGATTGTGTTGTTTTGCTTTTTAATGTCCTTTAACAAATTGACAATTTCCTTATCAATGTTCATTTAATCACCCCATTTCAAACGCTGTCCGCAATAAAGGCAATAATGATATTCGTGTGCGTCACGAAAGACTTTAACTGCATTACGGCAATTCGGACATCTATCGTGCGGAACGCTGTCATAATGTATTGGCTTTTTAGGTATCTGCTTTTCAACCGCTTCTTTAAGCGTCATTCCTATTGTGAGTTCACACTCTTTCATTGCCTGTTCAACACCGCTTTCTACGGCTTTGTCCAAATCCTCTTTTGGCATTTTAACTGTTACTTCTATATTCATTTAACAAAATCCTTTCTTTTGCTAACAAACCGACACATTATGTATCTGCATACTCCCACTCTTGCGGTTTTTTCTTGTCTTTGTGACCGTGCAAGAATACATACTCACTGTGAAAGCTCATATTTTCCATAAGCCATTCACTCGCTTGCTCGTGGGATAGGTGACGGCTTGCTACATTCAGTTCATAAGAATACTCGCCTGCTTCAAGCTTTGCATTGATACGCTCTTGCAAGTCCTCGTCAGTGTAATTCGCTTCTATCATATAAAGGTCATAATCTTTTGCCGTTATGCCTTGCAAGTGTTCTGTATCTGTTGCATATATAGCCTTTTCGCCGTTTGCAAACACTCTATAACCGCAATTTGGCACATTGTGATATAACTTGATAGGTGATACCTTAAAAGCCTTGTAATCGTAAATCTTGCCTATTTTCAACACATCAATTTGTTGTTTTGGTACTCCTGCTTCTACAAGGTCATTTACCAACCATTCACAACAACCAAAACGCAATGTAGGGCGTTCCTCTGCAAGCCGTTTTATTGTTTGCGGTTTGAAATGGTCTGTATGAATGTGAGTGAGTAACACTATTTGCAAGTCCTTATACACACCTTTTAGTGCCTTAAAGCTAACACCGCAATCCACTAAAATAGTATCGTTAATGACTACGGCGTTCCCTTGTGAGCCTGTTGATATAATGTTACAATTCATTTATCTCACCATTTTTTGTTACAGAATACTTAAAGCACAAAGGACAACACTCCTCAAAACAATCACCACTTGTTATATCACACGTATACTCGCTGTAACCTGTATCGTATTCGTAATAACAGCGGTGTGTATGTTTACAACTGCTAAAATCTTTTATTACTTCAATCATTGCTATTTTCGCTCGCTATCATTTTTACTTGATTTGAAATATTTTTATAAGTTTCTGTTGCAGTGAGCATTTGTAATACTGTTTCGGATAATGCGTTTTTAATACTGTCAGTGAATACTTGATTGATATTTTCGCCAACATCTTTTCTTATTTCTTTTACAAAGCCTTGTAGTTTCTTTTCAATTTCGTTATTCATATTGATTTGTTTTTTTACAAAATCTTCAAATGATATGTTAGAAGAACCCCCATAAGTGTCCTTTGTTTTGAATGTACGAGTTTCTAAACATTCATTTATTTGATTTTGTAAGTATTCTTTTACTGTGAAAGTTTTAAATTCTTCGTTCCAACCTCCACCGATAGCTATTGTTGCAGTTTCAATATATTGTCTGATATATTTTGAAATTTCTCTATTGACTATTTTCTCAATAATGACTTTCGCATTTTTTTGAACGGCATTTTCTGCAAGTGAATTTACCGAATTTGTTATCACGGTTTCAAGATTTTCATTTAATGCAGTTTCAACAATCTTTTCAAGATTTTCAAGTTTTAATCTTACTTCCATATTTTGTTACCTCTCTTAAATTTCGTCCATATTAACTACATTCTCAACAGGTGTAGCGTCAACCTCAATAGGCTCGTTCTGCTGTATGATTTCTTGTTTTTGCGGTGCTGTTTCATTCGGCAAGTCAACGCCCATTTCTTCGGCTTCATACATTCCGCCCAAATCCTCAACAAATGTTTCTCTTAACGCTCTTACCATTGCAACCTTTTCAACCATTGTTGCACCTTTGCCACCCCAATTAGAATTTAGGTTGCCGTCTTTTGTTCTTTGTGCAACTTCATCAAATGATACACTCGAATATGTAGGGTGTTCCCAATCCTTACGGTACACTTTCGCCCAACCACCTACTAATGTTTCTTGGTCTTTGATGTAAAATGTACCTTTTCGCTCTATAATTTCGCCTGTTTCTTTGTTTTGAACGATAATACCGTTTTCCTTGCCGTCATAGTTAGGGTTTCTTACTGCTCTCTTTAATACAGCGTCTTTACCTACAACGATTTGTGCAGGGTTTTTGTCGCCGTACTTAATGCAATAAACCTCTTTCAAAAACGGATTTAATCCTCTTGCTTTACACAAAGATGTGAAAAACTTAAATTCAGGCAATGTAATTTTGCCATTGTTTTCACCTACAATATAATTTTGAACGATAGACGGTGATAGTTTTACTTCTTCGCCGTCAACCTCAAATGTTACTGCTAATTCCTTTTTTTCTTCTTTCTTTGTTTCTGTATTACTCATAATCGTAACCTCCGTTATTCAAAAATTCTTTAAGTGCTTTCAACTGTGGCATTGTGCCACGCACAGTAAATTTCAATGTGTATGTCTTTTCTTCCTCAACAGGCGGTGCAATCGGCTCAACTGTCGGCGGTGCTACTGCTTCAACAACTTCCTCAACCTTTGCGACGGCTTCGGCTTCTGCTTGCTCTCTTGCTTTGCGTTCTTCCTCTCTTGCCTTTGCTTCCTCAATAGCCTTGTATCTGTTTGCAACCGTTGTAATGGCGTTTGATACATTCAAAGACTGCTTGTATTCGTACAAAATCTCGTCTTTGTGTTCCTGCGTGTCAATCAAATTAAGGTCGCCAACAATCTTGTCAACAAAGGCTTTTGCCTGCTCTTTAAGGCTTTTCATACTTGCCGAAAGTGTTACATTGATGTTTGCATTTTCAAAGGTAATAAAATCAAGGCTGTTTGCTTCGCACAATTCTGCAAAGTAACACAATACCTCTATGCGTTTTTTCTTTTTCAACTCGTTTTCAACACTGTCAATCTTGCCCTTTAACTCGGTATCAGCCTTTTTGTATGTATCGGAAATACAATCTTTATATATTTCTTCAAAGTCGTTATACGGCTTCATAATAGCCGTTTTTACTGCTTTCCTGCGGTCTTCATAATCTTTCAACTCTTTGTTGAGGTCTGACCTTACCTTTTTGACATCTTTAACGGTGTCCTCTGTGCAAACAAGGCTTAAAGCCTGTTCAACCTTTGCCGTTACTTCCGCTTTGACTTCTTGCAACTGCTCAACAATAATCGGCAACTGCTTTACTTCGATAATTCCCTTATCCATTTTTTAGTTTCCTTTCTTAATGTCGAAAATATCTTTTATATCATCAATGTTTGAATAACTATCCTTTTTGGATAATGCCATTTCCAACATTGATAATTTCTGTTCTGCCTGTATCAGTTCTTCATAACGCTTTAAATCAACCTCAACAGTTACTTGTCTATCAAGTCCTGTTACAACTTCTGCCATACTCTACACCCCTTTCCTTTGCTTTATTTGCAAAGTATTCTATTAACCTTGCATTATGTACTTGCTCGCTTTGAATAAGATTTACAACTACTTTCTTTGGGTTTCTCATTGTTGCTACTCCTTATCAAGTTTTTGAAGTGCATACATATCCTCGTCAGGCACATTAAACACATCTTGAATTGCCTGCCAAAATTCGTGTGTTCCACCTCGCTGTCCTGTTTCAACAAAACTATATGTTGCACGGCTTACGCCTATTTTTTCGGCAAATTCCGCCTGCGTTAGTTTTGTGCCTACCCTGAATTGCTTTAGTTTAGTTCGCAACTTTATCACCACCTTTCAATATTACAATCTTGATAACCTAAACCTGTTAATGCGAGTGCAAACTGTTCAGGAGCAATTAGAATGTCAATATCTTTTTTAAAGTTATCATCTGTAATAGATATAATAATTTGATTTATATTATTGCTATTACGAGAAATAGTTATTTTTGCGTTAGTTTTCATTTGTTCACTTCCTCTCAATGTTATAAACATAAGTTCTATAACCTCTGCCCCAATATTGCTCTGTGTATCTGCCTACCACTATATCGCCTATGCCGTTATATGCTCTTGTAATCTTGTAATCGGGATAAGCCTTTTTCGCCGCTTCAAGTGGGCTGTTTGCTTCAATCGTTTGCACATTTGAGCCTGCTCCAAAGTTTCTTATATCATCAACATTGTATTTAGTCATTGTTATCACCCCTTTATATACTGCTCAATATGTTGCATAACAGGGTCAAATATTGTTACCGTCGCATACTGCATTGTTTTGTGTATCGTGTGAGTGGGGTAGCTTATTATTATCATTTCGCCACCGTTCTGCCGCTCTACCCATTTTTTTAAGCGGTCAATTTCTTTTCTAAATGTTTCGGCTGTTTCGTAATGAGAATATTTACTTATTTCTATCGTGTAACCTGTAGAAAAGTTTTCATTTTTGCCACTTAAAGTGAAATTGTATTTTGCTCTGTTCATCAGACCTATTACATATTTAGGTATCTTCATTGTTTTCAACCTTTCTAATAATGTTTCGTTGTGACGCATAAGGGGTGTGCTTTATTTAGTCGTTTCGGTTATCTCGGCTATCTGTGAATTAACAACTGCCATAAAGTCAGACCAAAAGCCACCACATAACAAGTCACCGCCCTCGTTGTCGTATATCTCTTTTACCTTTTCAAGTGTTTCTAATGCTTTTAGCTTGTTTTTGCTCATATTTATTACCTCTTTCAATAATGTTTCATAGTGACGCATAAAATGTTTTTTAATAGGGCTGATACGCTCAACCGCTCTGTACGGGCGCTTGTAGTTCTTTGTACCCCCTCATTACAGTTACTATTGTACTATTTTTTACATTATTTTACAATTCGCAAAATACACAAACATTTACAAATTGTTTTGTTAAAGTTGTACAATATATACAAATGCAAACAAAATGACACATCAAAGGCAAAAAACAAAGGGCGGTTGCCCTAAATTATTTCAAAAATCTTATTTATGTATCTTTCAAACTCTAAATATGTAATTAGTCCAAATTCTACGGCTATTTCTACTGCTCCGAGTGCTTGAAATGCTAACGCCTTTTTATGCTCTTTATTCCTTGCATTTTTCGCTAATTCAATATCAAATTGCAATCTATCTTGAATGGTGCTTCCTGTAGTATTCAAATGCTACACCTCGTTACATTATTCAGTTTATTGCCAACCTTGTTTATCATTATACTAATATATCTTTTCATAATCAATAGAAAAAAGCAACAAATGTTCGCACATTGCAACTATAATGTTGCACAAAGATACACATTGTTATCAATTTATGATAAGATGTATAAAAATGGGGAGGTGATATATCCAATGTGTTCGATAGGTGAAAAACTAAAAACATTAAGAAAGGGGCGAAAATTAACGCAGCAAGAGTTATCCGAAAAATTAGGGCTAAGCCGTGCGACAATTTCAAATTATGAAGTCGGCAGAAGAAGTCCGCATTTAACAGACTTGCGCAGACTTGCTGAATTTTACGGCGTTGGTCTTGATTATTTCGGCGTGAATACAACAGATGAAAGTTTTGAGTTGTTGAGCCGTGCAAAAAGTGTTTTTCTGAATGACAATATCCCAAAAGAAGAAAAAGAAAGACTTTACAAAAGCATTATGAAAATTTATTTGCAAATGGACTAACAGGAGGGGTTTTGCTTGAAAGAGAAAAACAAACAGTATATACGGAAAGCCGTTGCTTATGCACGGTTTTCATCAAACAATCAGCGGGAGGAAAGCATAGACGCACAATTAAGGGCTATAAGCGACTATTGTGAGCGTGAGAATATTCAATTAGTAGATATATATTCAGATGAAGCACAATCCGCTAAAACCGACAACAGGGACGATTTTAAGAATATGACAGACGCAATATTCAAAGGCAATTATGATATTGACGCTGTATTAGTCCATAAGTTTAACCGTTTTGCTCGTAACAAGTATGATAGTGCGTTGTATAAGAAGCGTTTAAGAGATATAGGCATAAAGGTTGTGTCCGTTACTCAACCGATAGATGATAGCCCTGAGGGGCGTATTCTTGAAAGTCTTATTGAAGCAATGGACGAATACTATTCGGAAAACCTTGCTTTAGAGGTCAAAAAAGGAATGTTAGAAAACGCCTTGAAAGGCAAACATACAGGCGGTGGAAAACTGCTCGGACTGTCCGTTGATGATGAGGGTTATTATTATCCTGACGAAAACGCACCGATTATTTATCGAATATTTAAGGAATATGCGGACGGCGTTCCAAAGACGCAAATTGTTGAACGCTTAAACCGTGAGGGCTACCGCAACCAATACGGCAGGAAGTTCAACACTCGCACCATTACCGATTTATTGCAAAATGAAAAGTATATAGGTAATTTCATTTATAATCACACTCAAACGGAAATTATCCGTTTAGAGGGAATAATTAAAAACCCAATAGTTGATGACGATTTATGGGAACGAGTGCAAGAATTGAGGAAAAACGCAAACAAACCAAAACACCGAAAAAGAAAATATTTAATGACAGGTAAATTGCGTTGCGGTATTTGCGGCTTTACTTATTGTGGAAGCGGTGCAAAAAAGAAAAACAAAAACGGTGATATGTCCGCTTATTATAAATGTCAAGGCAAAATTAAAAACAAGAACGGCTGTACTAACCCGTCCTTGAACAAAGATTATTACGAAAAACTTGTAATTGATACTATAACAAAAAATGTCCTAACAGACAACGCCATTGATGAAATAGCGGTTAGTGTGACAATTCAACTTGAAAAAGAAAGAAAAGCACCGTTAATTCCAACGGCAAAATTAAGAAATCAACTCGACAAAGTGAAAGATAAACAAACAAGGCTAATGGAGTTATACCTTGACGGCGGAATAGAAAGAAAGGTACTTGATGAAAAGAATAACGCATTAAAAGAAGAAAGAAAACACATTGAAGAACAAATTGAAAGAAATCTATATTTAGAACAATCAAACATTCTTGATGTTCAAGATATAAAAAATATGATATTAGAGTTCCGTGAGGAATTAAGAAATAACCCTGACTTTGATTTTGCACAAGTCGTATTTAATACTTTTGTTGATAGTATCGTTGTTTACCCCGATACCCTTGAAGTTAATTTAAGGGTGGACTTTTCCACCCTCAGGGGTGATAAGAGGAAAAACAGGGGGGCAAGCCACCCGATAAACCCCCTTTTGATAAACAAATCTATTAAACGAAAAACGCACCAACAACCACTAAAATAAAAGGGGCTTGAAAAGATGAATTGTGTTTTATATATGTCTAATAATACAAAAATATCCATTTTTGAGCAACATAATATTTGTAACGAAAAAGCCAAACGGTACGGATATTCCATTACTCAAAGAATATTTGATATAAGAAACGATAGATTTACAGAAGCAATAAACAAGGTCATTGCTAATCAAGAAACAGAAGCCTTGATAATTTATGATAAGTGGACGGTCTTTGATAATTACGACGACTTTTTGTTTTACTATGTATATTTAAAAAAACTCGGTAAAAAACTAATTTTAGCAAAATAAGAAAAGGCGGGGTGTATTCCCTGCCTTTTTAACAGTTTATTTTACCATTTTATACCGCTTTTTCAGTTCCTCGTCGGTTAGCAAATCTGATATTTTACAGTCAAGTGCTATTGCAAGGTCACACAATGATTTTATATGTGCTCCGTTTATATCCCTTATTTCTTGCTCATAACACTGTATTGCCCTTTTGCTTACACCTGACGCAACGGCAAGGTCATTTTGTGAATAGCCTTTTTTTACTCGCCTTTCTCGTAATGTCATACGCTACCTCCGTTTGCCTAAAATTCAACTTAATTATGCCACAATGCGGGGCTTTTTCATACTGCACACGCCGTATTATAAGCCCCGTTTGCACTCAATCAAATAACGGCTTGAAATACTTGTTGAATACCTCGTCAAGTTCTTTACTTGTCATTTGCTCGTCGTCAATGTACTCAATTAAATTGTCGTCAACCTCGTAAAGATTTAGTTTGCCCTTTACAGGAAACGGCTTTATAGTTTTAAAGTCTGTCAGCCGCCAACCGTAAATAGGCTTGTCGGGGTTTTCATCAACGCCGATTTCTCTTAACTCTCTTTTACTTAACGGCTCAATGTCGTTCAGCCTGCAAACAATCAAAGCGTGACCGCTTATTGTGCCTTTCTCTTTCGGTGTTGCACTGCTGCATATAAGCAAGTTGCCTCTGTATTTTGTCTGCCAAGTTCTGTATTCTGTTTTTTTTGTGCCACACAATATTTGATGTGCAAAATGCGGCTTAATAGATATTGCTTTCATTAAATACCTCTTTCTTTAATTTAAAATGCTTCCGATACTGCCACAAATTCGGCGTATGTTTGTGTTTGCTTTCTGCGCCTGTATTCTCTCTTTAACTGCTTGATTTTACGCTTTCTAATAGCCTTGTTAATGCAATAGTAAGCAAAATAAAGTAATAGCGTTATTGCTATAAAGGCAAAGAAAACAAGCCCGCATAAATGGTATTCTGTCATTTTTACGCCCCCTTTCTCTCTTGTTTGCGGCTGTCGGGTTTGTGACCGTCTGCCTGACCGCATTACCCGCCCTTTTGGGCGGTCACTCTGCGTCTGTTGTTAAATACAAATCGTCGTCTATTTCGTTCTCTTTAATTATTGTTGGAAAACTGTTACCGCCGTTGCCTTTGTAAATTCTTATTACTTTGCCTGTTTCTTTATCTGCAACATAGGTTGTTTTTTTATTATTAGTATTTTGTAAGCCCCATAAATTTATCATAGCTCGTAAGCCCTCTAACTGCATTATCGGTTTACCTCTGCCGTCTACCTGTAAGCAAATACATACTTGTAACTTATCTTCTTTCATAATCTTTTACCTTTCTGTATAAGGGGCTTATTGTTTCTGCCCCCTCATTACATCTAAATTGTATCACATTTGCGTTATACATTCAATTCGCATAATATACAAATTTTCAAGTGCTTTTTTGTGCAATATTAGTAAATTTCACCTAACTCTTGTAACTGCTCTTGCACTCTCTTAACTGCATATCTTGCATTGTCTGTTAGTTGTCTTTGCCAAGCACTATTTGACGGCGACCACCTAAAGCCGTTACTTTTCATAATTTGTCTTGCTTCTGCGTTCGGCTTGCCGTCAAAAATCACTTGCAAACGCATTATTTCGGCATTTTCAACAATCTTAAATAAAGTTGTTTCTTTTTCGCTTTCGGGCTGTTCTGCCGCTTCTGCTGCTTCTTTCTTTAATCTTTCAATCTCTACAATTCTTGCCTTTGTGTTTTTGATTTTTGCATTATTATTTGTAAGTTCAAAAGGTGCAAAAGGTTTTTTGTACCAACTTTCCTCAATAGCCTTGTCAAGTGTTTCGGCTCTTTTGTCGCTAAAATCTTTAAACCCTTTCATTGTTTTATGTTTTCTGTAATATGCGTTTGCCTCTTTCATTTCGGCTTGCCACGCTTCAAGTTTTTCAACTTTCTGTTGCAATTTCTGTAATGCGTCTGCGTCGCTTGACTTGATGATATTTGTGCCTCTTAATAGCCCTGCAATCTTTTCGGGTATCTGCTGAATTTCTTTGTATAACTGATAGTGTCTATCCTGTGCGGCGTTCTGTTTCTCTTTCTTTCTTACGGGAAAATTACTGCCGCCGCTAATCATCACGGACGGGCACATCATTTCAATTCTAAATTGTTTGTTATACCACTCTGCAAGGCGGCGGGCGTATCTGTCTGCCATTGCCGCCCCTTTCTCTTTCAATTCTTCGGGTAGGCGGTCAACCTCTGCATAACATCTGTCAACCGCTGCCCTGTATTCTGCTGTTTTACTGCCGTGTTCATAATCGCTAAAAGACCACATTTGACGGGCTTGTCTTGCTGCTGTTTCGTTGATTTCATAGTATTTACTCATAATATTATCACCTTTCTTTTAAATGTTTCGTATTGACGCATTGTAGGGGCTAAAGCCCCTATCTGCTTAATTGCTCATCATATCGTATACTTCTTCGGTTTCATATCTTATAATGTGCACAAACTCATTATTTGCTTTTTGTTCTTCGGTACATTGCCACTCGCTTTTTAATTCGCCATTTACAATATATCTTTTGCCGTCATACATAGGTGGCATATAGCCGTCAACTAATGGCTGATTATCAAGTTCAGCCCTATGGCATAAAATGCCTTTTGCTCTCTGCTCGCTTAAATCTTTACTGTAACCTTTAATAAGATTTCTGATTTCAAGTGCGGCAAATTGCCACATCTTGCCGTTAAATTCACCGCCGACAAATTCATAGCGGTATTTGTTTGTGTCAAGTGTTTTCATAGTCATTACCTTTCTTTCTGTAATATATAGTAGGCTGTGTGCCCCTCTCTTTATTACACTTATATGATAACACAAATGTGATATAAAATCAATTAGCAAAACTCACAAATATTCATTGATTTTATTGTGTATTTTTGTTTAATATTATCACAAAAGTGGTATAATAATAATGTAAAAGGGGGGCGGTTATAATGAATGAAATTAAAATTATTGAAAAAGAATTAAATCAATCATTTAAAGACTGCGTTAATTCCCATTGGAAACCGTCAATAGAGGGCTATTATGTAGGGCAAAAACAAATATTAAACTTGTTAGGGTATGATGTTACAATTAGTAATGGTAAGCACAAATTATATAAAAAGGGTGATAAAAAATGTTAGACCAAAAACAAATCCTTGAATATGCTATTAAAGGTATCAACAGAGACATTGAAGAATTAGACAAGGCAGCAAGACAAGGCGGGAAAATGATTGACGCATACTACAAAGGCGAAGCCCTTAAAACAAAACTTCCAATTTATGAAATTGAAAACATTTACAAAAAGAAGCGGGCTGAAATTGAAAAACTTGAACAAATGAAAAACGAGTTAAAATGGCAACTGTCCGAGTTAGAAGAACAATAAAAAAAGAGGGGCTACCGATTAAGTAGCCCCTTTGTTATGCTTATACTCTTTTTGTAAATGCAAGGTTAATATAGCCGATACCTGATTTTAATTTACCCCAACCGTCCTTTTCTTCAACGATTGTGTAAACTTCATTGCGGTGTACGGTGGTTTTTAGCTTGTACTTCATTCCTGCGCCTGCTCTTACGTTAAGTGTAGTTGCATTGATTTTGACTTTATAAGGAAACTTTGACTTTGTTTCTGTCTTTGTGGCAGTTTCCTTTTTGATTTCTTTCAAGCCCCTAACACTTGCGATTGCCTTTGCGATTGCTTCACCGCATTTCTTTTGTCCTGCGGCGGTTTTGACTTTCACAAGGTCGCTGTCAGTATCAATAAATACCGTTTCAACAAGAACGGCACACGGCTTTGTACTGCGGATAATTCCAAAATAGTCATTGCCATTTGAGCCGAGTTTTGTTTTTGCCCCTCTGTTCTTAACATCAAAGGTGCTTGCAATGTTCTTAGTAATTGTTTCGGCGTATTTCTTGCCCCTTTCACTTTGGTGGTGGTAGTAACATTCTGTACCTGTTCCGCCACCTGCGTTAAGGTGAATTTCAGCGATAAAGTCGTATGTATCGTCTTTAAGCTTATTAATACGCTCTTGCAAGGATAAACCGCCGTCATAGTTCATCAAGTCGCAATGTTCGGCGTAATGCTCGTTATAATACTTTTGAGCATACTTGCCGATTTCCTTTGCAATTTTAAATTCGTGATACTTTTTATCCTTTGATACTGCACCACTGTCGTAACTCTTGCCGTCGTCTGCTGTACCGTGTCCGATTGTAATAATAATCTTTTTAGCCATTTGCTTCGTCCTCCGTATCATCTTTTACTTTCGGTGTTTGATAATTCAAAGCGTTTTTGCTGTCGCCTATTCCGTCTGTTGTTGGGTCAACTACAACGCCGAGAATGACAAGAATTTTGATTAACAAACCGATTGTATTAACGATTTCGTCCTGTGAAACTGACGGCACAACACCAAACATTCCCAATACTTGATATACAAAAGAAACACAAAGTGCAATCAAGGCTACAAGAGTTGTTTTATTCTGTAATCTCAATTTCCAATTAATTTTCATTTTCAGCACCTCACTTTAAATATTCGCTTGCTACATATCCTGTATAGGATTTGTATTTGACTTTCGCCCAACCATAGCCATTTTTACTTCCGCAATTTTTCTTTACAACATCAACGGAAGCACCGTCAGGAATGGTAGTAACCACTCCTGCACTTGTACCGATTTTTGAACGCATAGTTAAACCACCGTTAGCGTGAACGGTGGCTTTTGTTGTAGTTGCCTTTTTAGTTGTCTTAATTTTGCTTTGGTCTTTAGGTCTTAATACACCGTAAACGGCTTTGTATGAGTGCTTAACTTTTTTCATTTCCTTACTGTCCCAATTTTGGTCGTAAGAATAGAAATAAGATGTGTTGCCCTCACCTGTTGCAATAGCAATATGTCCGCAATCATTATTTGATGAAATATCACCGCTCCAAACAACAATATCACCCTTTTTCGGTACAAAGTCGGGTGTATTCTTGATTTTGGTAAATTTGCTTTTCAATGCTGAATGGCTGTTAAAACTCAACCAATAATCTTTTGCGTTGCCCCAAGCGCCTGCCTTAATTCCAAAAACGGAATAAAGATATTGCTTTGCTAAATCGACGCATTGAACGCCGCTTACCTTGTCATAGTCCGTTTTCTTACCTAAAAACTTTTTAACAAATTCTTTATAATTCATATTGCTACTTCCTTATAAAACATTTGTAAGTACAGCACCAATAACTGCACCTATTACCGTTGTAATAACACAACCAATAACAAGTCGCTTATAGTGCTTGTATTCCTCTGTCGGCTCGTGTTCAAGCCGTTCAAGGCGTTCACCTTGTTTCTGCTGTTCTTTTGCCATATATTCCATATTGACGGCAAGTGTCCTAACTGATGTTGTTAATTCAGCTAAATTTTTGTCTTTTTCCTCTTGCTCGGTCATACGGTGTTTAAGGCTTTTAATTTCCTGCTCGTGATTTTCAAGCCTTACTGCGATTGCTTCATCTGTCACATTGTTGCCCTCCTATCAATATTCATAGACGGCACGCAAAACGACATCATTTCGCTCGTCTTTATCGTTGTTGAAACTTCCCTTGATACAATTATCGTGAATATAAATACTCTTAATAATACGGCGTTCTGTGTCAACATCATTAACATTACTGCCCATATATCTCGGAATATCACAATAGAACGCTTTACCGCCCCAATCTCCGCCTGTTGGGTTTCTCTTTGGTATCATTGTTGTAACCCTGTTGCAATGCCGTTAAGTTTTGTTTTATCCTCTTTACTCATAAAGCCGTTTGCAGTAGTTGAAGCGGCACTATGGGTATGTCCTGTATTGGCTTTACCGCTTAACGCTGTTGCAAGCCCTGTCACATCACTTTGAGCGTGTGTATGTGCTGTCGGTGCCATACTTGTAGGTTTATCCGACAAATCGTTATAACTGCCTGATGTGGCTACATCTGCAAGCCCTGTAATCATACTTGCAGGGTGTGAGGTCGGGTGAGTGTATTTATTCGCACCTGTCGCAATTCCTGCAAGTTTGGTCTTTTCGTTAGTTGTATAATCGTTTGTTGAAAGTCCTTTACCTGAAACCTTGTCAACCTTATTACCCAAAGCCGAATTTACAGTTTTGTTTTGAACAGGATTTGTGCTTGTGCTTGACATTGCGGTGTCAACTACTGTTTTATTTGCTCCTGTGGCAATTCCGCTCAATTTTGTTCTTTCGTCAGCCGTCATAATCTTTTTAGCGGTTGTTTCCGAAACATCATCAAGTGAATGTGTGTGACTTGCGGAAGCCTTACCGCTCAAAGCCGTGTCAAGACCTGTGATGTCGCTTGTAGCGTGAGTGTGTGAAGCGTTAGCCTTATTGCCTAATGCTGTTGCAAGTCCTGTTATATCGCTCTGTGCGTGGCTGTGAGTAGCGTTTGCTTTGCCACTTAAAGCGGTTGATAAGCCTGTAATATCGCCTTGTGCGTGAGTGTGTGTGCTGTCTGCCTTGCCTGCTACTTCCGTTTCAAGTGCTTCAACATCATCATTTGTCGCATACTGTGAGTGAGTATGATTTGCGTCTGCTTTTCCTGCAAGCTGTGAAGCTGTTGCAAAGTATGTAGTATCGTGACCGTCAAGCATATCTGCGTCAAGTCCGCTGTTTTGACCGTCAACAGTCTTTAACTTTGTCAATATCTCGCTTGCTGTGATTACTGCACCGCTCTCGCCTTTGTCGCCTTTCTCACCTTTGTCACCCTTGTCGCCTTTATCGCCCTTTGCTCCTTTAAGGCTTGCTACCCAATCGGCTTGTGTTCCGACAAAGCCGTTATCAAGGGCAATTTGATAAGCACTTTTACCGTCTTGACCGTCTGCACCTGTTGCACCTGTGTCACCTTTAACGCCCTGAATACCTTGTATTCCCTGTTCGCCTTGCTCACCTTTATCGCCTTTGTCTCCCTTATCACCTTTCACACCTTGAATACCTTGCTCGCCCTGCTCACCTTGAATACCCTGTATTCCTCGCTCACCTGTGTCGCCCTTGTCACCTTTTGCACCTTTTAGGCTTGCAAGTTGTTCCGCTGTAAAATCATCATAAGTGAATGGGTCGCCCTTATCGCCCTTATCGCCTTTGTCACCTTTTGCACCGTCTACACCGTTAGTGCCGTCTATACCATTAGTGCCGTTTGCACCGTCAGCACCCTTGATAATTACAGGGGCAGGGTTAGCAAGTCCTTTGTTGTTGCTCCAAGACAAAACGCCGTCACTTGATACGCTCGGTGTAAAGGTTGCACCGTCCTCACCGTCTGCTCCTGCTGTGCCATTATCCCAAAGTGATACCTTTTCGGCTGTGATACTGTCAAGCACGGATTTGTTTGTATGATTGTGTAAGTCAGTTGTATTTGCTTTACCGTTAATATCTGCTTGCAATTCGTCAATTTTAGCAGATAAAACCTCTCCCGCTCTTTTGTACTGCATTTCATCAGTTGAACCAACCCAATAGTGAACATCACTAAAACCTGAGCCGTCAGTATTGTATACCATTCCTACAAGATTACCGCTTGTGTATTCACTTTCGGTGATTTCTATGTAATATTCATTTGTGATTGTTGTAGCACTTGAAATTAATTCAATAACTTCGAGATTGGTATTAAGATGTGCATAATACTTCATTACTTATTAAACCTCCTTTCTGTTGGTGGATTTTGTCTTTCGTTGAATGATTGTTTTACTTTTCTCATAGTAAAAACCTCCTAAAATTCAAATACAAAACACGCCGATTAAGGCGTGTTAAATGTTTAACGGTACAATATTTGAATGTGTGTATCATCAAGCCTTTTCATTACTCTATAACCTGTATCGGCTTTTGTTGCCTTGCCACCGTCAGCCACCTTGCAATATCCATTGACTACACAAGTGCCGTCGTCAACAATAATCAATTTACCCATAAGACCAACACAAGCCCATTCTTTCCTAAACTCACGGCTTGTGTATTCTTCATCAGGGTTATAGTCAGGGTTTACAACAAGTCTTGTAATAGTGTGTGCAGGAATGACCTCGCCTGTTTTATCGTCTGTGTTTTCGGGCACTTCTACTGTTTCTGTGAGCGGTTGACCGAACACATCTTTTTTATACATTCCGTGCCAATTTTCCGACTGAACATCACCAACAACAGAGGGGTTAGCTGAAATTACACCAAGAATATAATCATCATTAGCGTTTGCAAGTCTTATCTTGTCACCGTCTAAAGTAACAAATAAACCTCGTCTATCCTCACTGTTTTTATTGCCGTCTTGCCACTCAAAATATTCTGCGTAATCTGCCCCACTTGAACCAAAGGTCGACACACCCATACATTTGCCTGCGGCGGTAATTCTAAATGCGTTTGCAGGTTTTGAAGGTGCGCCATATCCAACAATAAAGAGGGAATGGTCGGCTGATTGGTCGCCGTCGCTTGTGCAACCTATTCTTGCTGCGTTGTGTTTTCCTATAACAAATTGATGATGATTAGCTACTGTATTATATCCACTTGCGTGTGACTCGTCACCTATTGCTTGCGTACGAAAACCCTCTGCGTGAGCGCTTTTACCACTTGCAGTTGTTTCTGCACCCTCAGCGTGGGAACACGCACCGCTTGCGGTTGTAGCACGTCCTTCTGCGTGGGAAAAATTACCACTTGCAGTTGTATCTGTGCCCTCTGCGTGGGAACATTCACCGCTTGCAGTTGTACCGCTTCCCTCGGCGTGGGAACACGCACCGCTTGCAGT
>ENA-UOJK01000306-UOJK01000306.1-human-gut-metagenome-genome-assembly--contig:-C116-NODE-306-length-50769-cov-8.474938_pt1 | contig 50769 bp, 44 predicted proteins | sample MGYA00242348_ERZ723895 | MGnify/ENA metagenome assembly ERZ723895
GGGGCACAGGTATGATGTCCGCCATCGTCAACCGCAACGATGGCTTGCAGAAGGGCGGCCTGCTGGAGTTTCTGGACCCGGATCGCATTTTGAAGCGAATGAAGGACTGCGTGAACCCGGATCTGCTGGACCTGCGGGAGCCGGAGGACCTGAACTGCATTCTGAGGATGCTCATTGTATTGATAGTCCCCATCATGTATAACGGCATTCGGCCTGAGACCGACCCGGAGGACCGGGAAAAGCTGCAGCACGCATTGGAGATCCTACGGCGGGGCATGGGGGCAAAGACCCACCCCGCACAGCGTTCATAAAGGAGTTGTCTATATGGAAGAACTGATGAAGGAAACGAAGGCAGGGCAGACTGTGCCCACATCCGAAACAGAGCCGAAGAAGAAATTCGGCTTTCCCAAGAGCAAGAAAGCGAAGAAATGGATGAAGATCGCCGCAGCTGCGGTCGTGATCGCCGCACTGGCGGCGGGGTGCATGGCCAGAGCATCCAAAAAGGCAAACGCCTATCTTGGCGGCAGCTATCTGGTGGCTCAGGCCACCCGGCAGGATCTGACGCTGTCTGTCACCGGCACGGCGACCCTGAAACCTGCGGATTCCTATAACGTCACCACCCTGATCTCCGGCGAGATCGAAAACGCGCCCTTTGAGTTGGGCGATTTGGTGAATAAGGGGGATCTGCTGTTTGCCCTGAACAGCAGCGACGCTCAGAACAATGTGGATCGGGCGGAGATTTCCGTGGCGCAGGCCAAAATGGCCTATCAGCAGGCCAAGGAGGCGCTGAACCCCGTGGCTTCCATCAGCGGTACGATTCAGGAGCTGTATGTCCACAACGGCGACAGTGTGAACGCAGGTGCTCAGATCGCCAAGATCACCTCCAGCATGGACCTGTCCATCGACTTCCTGTTCCCTTACGCCAGCCCCACGGACTTCTATGCGGGTCAGGCGGCCACGGTGTATATCGGCAATTATGACGCCCCGGTGAGCGGTACAGTGGATTCCGTGTCCAACTCCACCAGCATTACCAGCAACGGCCTGTCCGCCGTCAGCGTCCGGGTGAAGCTGGCGAATCCCGGCGCTGTCTCGGATTCCTTCACGGCCTCTGCCCGGATCGGCAATTACGCCAGCTACGGCCAGACGCCCATCAATCTGGGTGGAGCCACCATTGTCTACGCCGGTGCCGGCGGCACCATTCAGGGCTTGAATAAGCTGGCGGGCAGCACCGTCAAGCAGGGGGAGACCCTGTGCACTGTGGAGTCCGCCGATGCCCGGAACCGGGTGGAGAACGCCCGGCTGAGTCTGCAGAATGCGGAACTGGCGGTCTCTATGGCAGCGGACAGTTTGGATGATTACAACATCACCTCGCAGATCACCGGCACCGTGATCGAAAAGAATTTCAAGGCCGGTGACAAGGTGGAGGGCATGAACTCCGGTTCTCTGGCAGTGGTTTATGACATGAGCTACTTGAAGCTGGAAATGGCCGTGGATGAACTGGATATCAGCAAGGTGGAGGCGGGCCAGTCCGTCACCATCACTGCGGACGCGGTGGAAGGGCAGACCTTCACCGGAGTGGTGGACAACGTCAGCATCAACGGCACCACGGCGGGCGGCGCTACCAGCTATCCCGTGACCATCCTCATCAAGGATTACGGCGACCTCAAGCCGGGCATGAATGTCTCCGCAACCATCGAGGGCGACCGGGTCCCCAATGCCCTGTGCATCCCCGTGGACGCTGTGAACCGGGGCAACACCGTGACGGTCCCCGGCCCCGGCGCCATGAACGCGGACAATACCGCCGTGGCGGATGTCTCCAAGCTGGAAACACGGGAAGTGACGCTGGGCAAGAGCGACGGTGATTTCATCGAGGTCACCGGCGGTCTGGAAGAGGGGGACACCGTCCTGATCCCCAACCAAAGCACTAACATGATGGCTGAGATGATGGGGATGTAAGCCATGGAGCATCTCATTGAATTAAAAGACGTCTACAAGATCTACCACATGGGCGACGAGGACGTTCACGCCCTGGACGGCGTGAGCCTTACCATCGACAAGGGGGAGTTTGTAGCCATTGTGGGACAGTCTGGCTCCGGTAAATCCACCGCCATGAACATCATCGGCTGTCTGGATGTTCCCACCAGCGGTACCTACCATCTGGGGGGCGTGGACGTATCCACCATGGATGATGACCAGCAGGCGGAGATCCGGAACAAAATGCTGGGGTTCATCTTCCAGCAGTACAACCTGATCCCCAAGCTGACCGTGCTGGAAAACGTGGAGCTGCCCCTGCTGTACGCCGGTGTCGGCGCGGAGGAGCGGAAGGAGCGGGCTGTGGCGGCCCTGGGCCGTGTGGGCTTGGCTGACAAGCAGAAAAATCTGCCCAGCCAGCTTTCCGGCGGTCAGCAGCAGCGGGTATCCATCGCAAGAGCGCTGGCGGGGAATCCCTCTGTCATTCTGGCGGATGAGCCCACCGGCGCGCTGGATTCCCGGACGGGCCGGGAGGTGCTGGGGTTCCTCCAGAAGCTGAATCAGGAGGGGGATACCGTGGTGCTCATCACCCACGATAACTCCATCGCCGTAAAAGCCAAGCGCATCGTCCGCCTTCAGGACGGCCGCATCATCTATGACGGTGACGCCTCCGATCCCGCCGCCGTGGTGCAGCCGGAGGAGACAGGCGCAGACGGGGAGGTGGGCGTATGAACTTTACCCAATCCTTCAAGCTGGCGCTGAAATCTCTGAAAACCAGCAAGATGCGGGCGTTTCTCACCATGCTGGGTATCATCATCGGTGTCGGCGCCGTGATCGTGATTCTGTCTCTCGGCAACGGCATGACCAATATGATGAACAGCCAGTTTGAAAAAATGGGCTCCAATCTGATCCAGGTCATGACCTATGGCCGGGGGACCGGCGGCACCCGTGACGTGGATGTGGAGGATCTCTATGAACTGGTGGACAAATACCCCCAGTACCTCACCGGCGTGACCCCCTATGTTTCCGCTTCTGCCAAGGTGCGCTACCAGACGGATGACTATGACCGCACCTCGGTCTACGGCGTCAGCGAGGCGTTTTTCAAGGAAGACACCAAGGGCACCATGCAGGGGGAGACTCTTGCGGAGGGGCGCTTCCTCAGCTACATCGACGTGGATCGGCATCAGAATGTCTGCGTCATCGGCGATTATCTGGCGCAGACCGCCTTTCGGGGCGACGCACTGGGTAAGACCATCTCTCTGAGCGGTGTGCCTTACACCGTCATCGGCGTGTTGAGTAAAAGTGGCGACAGCAGCGAGGGCAGCGCCGACGATGTGATCTACATTCCCTATGAAAACGCCCAGCGGATGGGCACCGGCACCATGATGATGGGCACCGATGAAATGTTCCTGCTGACCTCCACCAGCCGGGATACGGCGTCCGCTGCCAAGGGCATTGTGGAAAAGCGACTGTATAAAACCTATCAGTCCTCGGACTACTACATGGTCATGACCTCCGCAGAGATGATGGATGCCATGAACACCATGATGAATACCATGATGATCGTACTGGTGGCCATCGCCGCCATTTCCCTGCTGGTGGGCGGTATCGGCATTATGAACATCATGCTGGTGTCCGTCACGGAACGGACAAGGGAGATCGGCATCCGAAAATCTCTGGGCGCCAAGCAGAAGGACATCCGGGGCCAGTTCGTCATTGAAGCGGGCACCACCTCCGCCGTGGGCGGGGTGCTGGGCATCGTATTCGGTTTGCTGCTGGCCAGAGCTGCCACCATTGCGGTGGGGGCCATCATGTCCAACTCCATGAACGGCATCACCTTCAGCGCGGTGCCGACTCTTTCCGACATTGCTGTCAGCTTCGGCGTCAGCGTAGGCATCGGCGTTCTGTTCGGCTACCTGCCCGCCAACAAGGCGGCCAAGCTGAACCCCATCGACGCCCTGCGGTACGATTAAGGTCGTATTATATGGAAAAAACCTGCCGGAACAGTCCGTGGACTGCTCCGGCAGGTTTCTATGTAGTGCTGCAAATGGTAAATCCTATAAACCCCACCCGTGGACAGGGAAGAGAATGTCCTTTGCTATCGGTGTATAGAATAGCTTTTCTACCTCAGTGCGGTCATGGGTCCGTCCCAGGATCCACATGAGCTTGGCTACCACAGCCTCCGTGGTCATATCGTAGGCTTCCAAAACGCGGAGGTTTGCTTTCAGACTGTGTCCAACGTGGTAAACGCCTACGTCGCTGCCCTCACTGGGGACCTGAGTAGTAAGAACCACAAATTTGCCTTGTTCTATCCAGCTTTGTAGACAATCATAGAACCCGCCGTGCTCCGGAAGACCGCCGACTCCAAAGCTCTCGATGATCAGAGCATCATTTCGTTCCAGAAAAAAGTCGGCGGCAGAACGGTCCTGCCCCGGTGTCAGCTTCAAAAGGGCCACTTTATTATCCAAAGTGTCAGAAAAAGTAGGTACAGTGGTACAGTCCTGGCGGATATACCGCAGCAGTACTCCATCCCGCAGAATCCCCAGATCCGGATAGTTGATGCTGGAAAATGCCTGAAAACTCTTTGTGCGGGTCTTGCGGGCCCGTGTGCCCAAAATCACGTGATTGTTGAACACGATAGACACACCGGGGAGATCCGAGGCGGCACAGCGAAAAGCGTCCGTCATGTTGATCTTGGAATCTGTGGAATCAAATCCGATAGGCTTCTGTGCACCGGTGAGAATCACAGGCTTTGGACTGCCTTGGATCAGATAGCTGAGACCTGCGGCTGTATAAGCCATGGTGTCTGTACCATGTGTGATGACAAAGCCATCATAGCGGTCATAGTTTTCCCGGATGCACCGCACCATATCCAACCAATGCTCAGGACGCATGTTAGTGCTGTCCAGATTCAAAAGTTGTATACATTCCACATCGCAGATACTGGAGATAGTGGGGAGATGGTTCAATAACTGCTCAGAGGTCAACTCTGGGGCCAGGCCGTCTTCCGTGACATCAGAGGCAATGGTACCGCCGGTGCCGATCAATAAAATTTTTTTCATAAATTCTCGCCTTATCCCAAATCCCTGTGGTCCAGCGCCGCAAGCCCAAACCGGGCGGCCATGGTGACGCGCTGGCGGTCCTCCTCCGTCTGAGCCTGCGCCAGCTGCTGCTTTAAATCCCTTAGAAACAGGCCCCGGAGGGAGTCCTCCTCCGCTTTGGCCCACAGGTCCTCCGCCAGCCGGGTCCGGTCCCGCAGTTCCAATGCGTAGAACCGGTCCGCCAGCGCCGCTTTTAGAGCATCTGTATGGACGCCGCCCTCGCCGGTTTCTCCGGTGAGTAGAATACGGTATAGGTCCTGTGCCGTGTCGGCGGGCCGCGCCGCCTCGATGGCGGCGCGGGGGTCCCGATCGGTGACGTCCACCGTCAAAATTTCATACCGCCGCCGGGCGAAGGGGACGAAGGTAAGGCTGACCTTGCCGGAATCGTCTATCGTGCCGGAATAAAAGCCTTTTTCCCCCAATTCGTCGAACCCCCGTCCCTCCGGGCAGCCCGGCCACGCGCAGACGGTGCCGCCATAGGTCAAAGGCTCCGTCCGCTTGTGGATGTGTCCCAGCGCCAGATAGGCAAGGCCGCTGGCGGCGATCTCCTCCTTGCGGATGGGATTGTACCGGGCCTCCGAGGGGTCGATCTCCCCGTGGAGCAGGCCGATATGGAGCTTCCCGTCGGCGGGGGCGGTGAAGCCAGTGAGGAAGCCGTCGGCTTGTTCCCCGTGGGTAAAGGCCGCACCGTGGAGCGCCAGATTTTTTTCCGGCCATTCCATCGTTTCCAACCGGGGCTGGGTGAAAATGTGTACATTTTCTGGCCACTTTACCGTCAGGTAGGGGCTGCCGGGGCCGTACCAATCATGGTTGCCGGGGGCGATGTAGACCTGTGCCTCCATCTGCCCCAGAGCGGCGGAGAGTTCCTCTGCCGTGTCCCGGTAAGAGGCGGCGCTGTCAAAGAGGTCCCCCGCCAGCAGCACCAGATCAATGTTATTCTGGTTGACGTAGTTAGCCAGTCGCACCGGTAGCTCCCGGCTCTCCCGGCGGCGGGCTGCGGCCTGCCGGGGGGTCAGGGCGGCGAAGGCACTGTCCAGATGGAAGTCCGCCGCGTGAATAAATCTCAGCATAAGCCCCTCAAGCTTCCTTTTCTTCCGGACGCCAGCCCTTTGCCACATCCACCCAGGAGACGAAGTTGGAGGAATACTTCTCCAATTCCTCGCAGGTCAGTTCAATGGCGCTGTTGCTGCTGCCGGCGGCGGGGAATACGGTCTCGAACCGCTTCAGGGAGATGTCCAGATAGGTTTTTACATTATCCGGCAAAGCGAAGGAGCACACGCCGCCGGGGTCATGGCCGATCATGGTATGGGCTTCCTCAAAGGTCAGCATTTTGGCCTTGGTGTGGAACTGGGCCTTGTAGCGGCTGTTGTCCACCTTGGCATCTCCCGCCACCACGATGATGATGGGTTCCTCTCCGACCTTGAAGCTCATAGACTTGGCGATCCGGGCGCCCTCCACGCCTACGGCCACCGCCGCCAGCTCCACCGTGGCGGAGGAAACGTCGAATTCCCGGATGCGGTCCTCAATGCCGAACTGCTTGAAATACTCTCTTACCTTTTGAATAGACATAGTGATTTCCTCTTTTTAGATTGATGTGACCGGAAGGTCATGAATGACCTCACTGTAAGGCTGGCCCCGCAGACAGGGGCGCAGCATGACCTCCACGGCAGTACTGGTATTTTCCGGAAGGGCCTCCGTGGGGAACCAGCGGAGCCCGGCGTTTTTCTCTGGCTCCATGACGGCGGGAGTACCGTTATATTTCCGAATGACGAAGCAGAGATCGTAATAGGTGCGGCCATCGCCCCCGGCGACCCGGTGGCACAGGTGGACAAATTCCATGTCGGCGGGGTTCACTGTAATGCCCAGTTCCTCCAAACACTCCCGGGCCACGGCCTGACGGGCGGTTTCGTTTTCGTCCACATGGCCGCTGCCGGCAAAGTCCCAGCAGCCGTCCATATAGCCGGTGTTCTGCCGCAGGTGCAGCAGCACCTCCTGCCCGTTGGCCCCCTCCCGCAGCAAAATGGGAAATACGGCGGAATAGGAGCGGTAATGCTCAGGTCTTGTCATACAACGGCCTCCTTATCGAATGTCCACCCGCTCCACGGCGGTGCAGAGGCCGGTGGCGCTGTCCAGTGTAAAAATAGCCCCCTGCAGCTTGCAGGGCCCATCCGGACTGCGGTAGCGCCCCGGCAGACCGCCCAAAAACGATTCTACCGACTGCGCGGACTCTACGCCCAGAACGGATTCGATGGGGCCGGTCATCCCCAGATCCGTGATATAGCCGGTGCCCTTGGGATAGACCCGCTCATCGGCAGTGGGGACATGGGTGTGGGTGCCCCACAGGGCGCTGACCCGGCCGTCCAGATAGTAGCCAAGCGCCAGCTTTTCACTGGTGGCCTCCGCATGGAAATCCACCAGGGTAAAATCCGCAGTGCCCTGCTTCAGCAGCTGGTCTGCCAGAGTAAAGGGATTTTCAGCGTTCCACTGGAGTGTGCAGCGGCCGATGAGGTTCACCACGCGGAACCGCAGGCCATTGAGATCGAAAATCTCGCAGCCATGGCCCGGCATTCTGCCGGACAGGTTGGCGGGGCGCAGGAGCCACGGGGTCTCATCCAGCATACGGCCGATCTCCATTTTGCCGAAGGTGTGATTGCCAAGGGTCACGGCGTCGGCTCCGGCGTCGTAGACCCGCCACGCCTGCTTGCAGGTCAGACCCACGCCGGAGATGTTTTCCCCGTTGACCACGGTGAACGAAATGTTTTTCAGCTTTTGCAGGGGCCGCAGATGGCGTTCCAAATGGGCGAGACCTGCCTCGCCTACCACATCGCCCACAGCCAGAACGGAATAGAGCATGGAGTACCTCCGAATATATAGGATGAGGGATCAAATCAAAAATCACTTTATTTTATCGTATTCTCCGGCTGTTTGCAACCCACCGCCTATGGAAAGCCGCCGAAAGCGGGGGGCTTCGGACATCAAAAATTTTCAGCGTGTCGAAAAAGCCTTTTCTCCCCGCTGAACTGGTTTTCAGAACTTTTATAAAAGTTCTGAAAACTTAGGATTTCAATGGCGCAGGACACCCTTCTTGGGTTTCCCGCGCACACCCTTCCTTACCGTCGCGGAGAATTTACCACTTTATTGACAGTCTAAATTTTACAGAAGAGACGATCAGTTTACGGTTGCAATTCCAACGGCGGTTGCTTATAATGCTGATTGTAGCAATAAGACCCGCTGATTATGGAGGAAGCGCGTATGGCAGTAAAACTGGAATTGTACCGGGTGTTCAAGGAGGTCGCGGAGACCGGCAACATCTCGGCAGCGGCAAAGAATTTGTATATTTCCCAATCGGCGGTGAGCCAATCTATTAAACAGCTGGAAACAGCCCTGCAGGCCCGGCTGTTTGCCCGCTCCCCCCGGGGCGTGACGCTGACGGGAGAGGGCCAGATGCTCTATCAGTATGTCCGCAACGCCTTGGGCCTGCTGGCCACCGGTGAGGACAAGCTCTCTCAGGCCCAGCAGCTGCTGTTGGGTACCCTGACCATCGGCGCCAGTGACACGGTGACGGGGCAGTTCCTGACGCCGTATCTGGACGAATTTCACCACCAGCACCCCGGCATCCGGCTGAAGATCGTCTCCGGCCGCAGCGCCAAGGTGGTGAGCATGCTTCGCTCCGGGGCGGTGGACATCGCCTTTGCCTCCTCTCCCAAGGACAGCACGCTGGAGACCTGGCCCTGCTTTACCACCCATTCCGTGTTCGTGGCGGGGAAGAATTACCACTGCGATTTCGACAAGATCTACACCCGGCAGGAGATGGCGGAATTCCCCCTGATCCTGCTGGAGCGGAAGGCCAGCTCCCGGGTCTTTCTGGAGCAGGAGTTTTTGAAGGCCGGCGTTACCTTGACCCCGGAGATCGAGCTGTCCTCCCGGCAGCTTTTAGTGACGCTGGCGGGGATCGGTCTGGGCGTGGCGGGCGTGACGCTGGAATTCGTCCGGAAGGATCTGGAAAGCGGCGATATCCGCCTGCTGAAAACGGACTTCACGATCCCGGAGCGCAGCGTGGATATGTGTACCTTGAAGGAAGTTCCTCCCACGGCCGCGGCTACCGCCTTTATGGAAATGGTGCGGAGGGGCATGTGAGACATGGAGACCTTTCTCTTTCTGTTTGAAATGCTGGGCACCATCGCCTTCGCCGCCTCCGGCGCGGTGCTGGGGGTCCGGAAGGGACTGGATGTGTTCGGCGTCTGTATCCTTGGCCTGACCACCGCCTGCGGCGGCGGTATGGTGCGGGATGTGCTGCTGGGCAACACGCCCCCGGCGGCGTTTCAGAATCCGACGGCCTCCGCGGTGGCGGTAGTTACCTCGCTGATCATGTTTCTCTCCGGCGTGCGGCACCTGCTGATGGGCAACCAGCGGCGGTATGATCTATTTATGCTGCTGATGGACAGCGCGGGCCTGGGCATCTTCACGGTCATGGGCGTCCGCGTGGTATGGAACTGCGTGGAAGCGCCGTCCCTGTACCTGCTGGTGTTCGTCGGCGTACTCACCGGCGTGGGCGGCGGGCTGCTGCGGGATGTGATGGCCGGAGATATGCCCTATATTTTCGTGAAGCATATTTACGCCTGCGCCTCTCTCGTCGGCGCGGTGATCTGCGGGGTGCTGCGGCAGCCGGCAGGGGAGATGACGGCCATGCTGGTCGGTGCGGCGGCGGTGTTTGCCATCCGGTGTCTGTCGGCCCACTACCGGTGGAATCTGCCCCATCCCAACGCCTGAAAAAACGGCGAAACTTCCCGGATATGGCGCGAATTTCCTGTGAAAATCGACAGGATGCGCCCCTTGACAATCCAAAAGAGCCGTGCTATCATAATTCCATTCTGAAAAAAGGCTTGGAAAAGGACGCTGTCCGGGAAGAACTTCAGAGAGACGCTGTCATGGGCTGAAAGCAGCGTCAGTCAGAACCGGAACAGTCACCGCCTTGGAGCTGCCCGCCGATATGTAGGCCGGGACGGGACCTCCCGTTACAGAGGACACGAGCGGCACAATGCGCAAAAGGACTTTCGCTGGCGGGAAGGAAGAATGTGTGCAAGAAACCCAGGAAGGGTGTCTTGCATGATTTCAATTAAAAACTCCGAATGAGTTTTTTACCCTGCTTGCACAGCGAAACAAATTTTGTTTTACTGTGCAAGCAGGGTGGAACCGTGGAGCTTTACGCCTCACCCCTGACCAAAACAGGGGTGAGGCGTTTTTGTTTTGCCCCAAGGGCGGAAAGACCGCCGCAGGAAAGGAGACATTACTATGTCTGAGGAAATCAAGGAATTCAGCTTTGAAAATGAGGAATACCGCCAGACCTACTGGCACACCTGCTCTCACATCATGGCGCAGGCCGTCAAGCGCCTGTGGCCCGAGGTGAAGCTGGCCATCGGCCCCTCCATCAAGGAGGGCTGGTACTACGATATGGACGCACCCTTTGCCTTTACCCCGGAGCACATGACCGAGATCGAGGCCGAGATGCGGAAGATCTGCAAGGAGAAGCTGAAGCTGGAGCGCTTCGAGCTGCCCCGCGAGGAAGCCATCAAGTTCATGGAGGAGAAGGGCGAGCCTTACAAGGTGGAGCTGATCCAGGATCTGCCGGAGGATGCTCCCATCTCCTTCTACAAGCAGGGGGAGTTCACCGACCTGTGCGCCGGCCCCCATCTGGACTCCACCGGCCGGGTGAAGGGCAACGCCATCAAACTGCTGGCCTGCAACGCCGCCTACTGGCGGGGTGACTCCAACCGGGAGACCCTGCAGCGGATCTACGGCATCGCCTTCCCCAAGAAGGAGGAGCTGGACGCTTATCTGGAGCGCATCGAGGAGGCCAAGCGCCGGGATCACCGGAAGCTGGGCAAGGAACTGGGCCTGTTTGCTTTCCGGGATGAGGCCCCCGGCTTCCCCTTCTACCTGCCTAAGGGCATGGTGCTGAAGAACACCCTGATCGACTACTGGCGTCAGGTCCACAAGAAGTGGAACTATGTGGAGATCTCCACTCCTCAGATCATGAAGCGGACTCTGTGGGAGACCTCCGGCCACTGGGATCACTACAAGGATAATATGTATACCACCGTCATTGACGGCGAGGACTTTGCCATCAAGCCCATGAACTGCCCCGGCAGTATTCTGGTCTATGAGCTGGAACCCCATTCCTACCGAGACCTGCCCCTGCGGTACGGTGAGCTGGGCCTGGTCCACCGTCATGAGCTCTCCGGCGCGCTCCACGGCATGTTCCGTGTCCGCTGCTTCACTCAGGACGACGCCCACATCCTGCTGGCCAAGGACCAGATCAAGGATGAGGTCATCCGCATCGCCCGCCTGTTCGACGAGGTCTACTCTCTGTTTGGCCTGCCCTACAAGATCGAGCTGTCCACCATGCCCGAGGACCACATCGGCACCCGGGAGGATTGGGAGAAGGCAGAGAACGCTCTGGCCGACGCCATTACCTCCATCGGCAAGGAGTATGTGGTGAACCCCGGCGACGGCGCGTTCTACGGCCCCAAGCTGGACTTCCACATTCAGGACTCTCTGGGCCGTACCTGGCAGTGCGGCACCATTCAGCTGGACTATCAGCTGCCCGGCCGCTTTGATCTGGAGTATACCACCAGCGACGGCGGCAAGGACGTGCCCGTGATGATCCACCGTGTTGTGTTCGGCTCCATCGAGCGGTTCATCGGCATCATCACCGAGCACTTTGCCGGAGCCTTCCCCACATGGCTGGCTCCTGTTCAGGTGAAGATCCTGCCTGTCACCGACCGTGCGCTGGATTATGCCAAGGATCTGTCTGACGCATTGGACGGCCAGGGCTTCCGCGTGGAGGTGGATGACCGCAACGAGAAGATCGGCAAGAAGATCCGTGAGGCCACTCTGGAGAAGGTGCCCTATATGATCGTTGTGGGTGACCGGGATATGGAGAACAAGACGGTCTCCGTCCGTACCCGCGCCGGCGAGGATCTGGGCGCTATGAGCCTGGAGGACTTCACCGCCAAGCTGAAGGAAGTTGTAGACTCCAAGGTGATTCAGTAAGTTGCTCTTAGTTAAACTGCACAAAACACGTCCCGCTGGTTTTCCTGGCGGGGCGTGTTTTTGCAAGACGGACATTTGTTTTGCAAGACATTTGTGGGAAAACGCAGAGAATAGCGTGAAAATGCAAGATGAATACTTGAACATTGCAAAAAATCACCAAAAAGAGAAAATGACCCTTGCAAAATGAATGATATACATGTATACTATGCACATGCTTACGGAAACACCCTTGAAAAAAGCACCGGGCGTTTCCACCTAATTCAACTGTGAAAGAGGGATTTGGAATGAAAAAAGTGTTTTCTCTGATTCTGGCTCTGGGCCTCATCGCTTCTCTGACTGCCTGCGGCGGCGGTAACGCCTCCGGCAATGAGACTGGCGACAGCGCTCCCGCTGCTTCTACCGCGAAGCTGCGCTTCGTCACCGGCGGCGAGTCCGGCACCTACTATGCCTTCGGCTCCGTTATCGCCCAGCACGCCACCAACAATACCGATGTGTCTGTCACCGGTCTGGTTGGCAACGGCTCCAAGTCCAACGTGGAAGAGCTGGCAGATGGCAACGCAGAGCTGGCCTTCTGCCAGTCCGACGTGATGGCCTATGCCTATAACGGCACCAACCTCTTTGAGAGCCCCATCGACTGCTTCTCCACCGTGGCCGCCCTGTACATGGAGGATGTGCAGATCGTCACCACCGATCCCAGCATCAAGACCGTGGCTGACCTGGCTGGCAAGAACGTGTCTGTCGGCGCTGCCGGTTCCGGCGTGTACTTCAATGCTGTGGACATCCTGAGCGCTTATGGCCTGGGCGATCTGGACGCTGACGGCAAGTTCACCAAGATCAACGCCACCTATCAGAGCTTCGGCGACAGCGCTGACTCCCTGAAGGACGGCAAGATCGACGCCGCCTTCATCGTGGCCGGCGCCCCCACCACCGCTATCATGGATCTGTCCACTACCAAGGCTGCTTATCTGGTGTCTCTGGATGACGCCCATATCGACGAGCTGCTGGCCGCCTCTCCTTACTACACCAAGCACGTCATCCCCGCCGGTACCTACAACGGTCAGGACGAGGATGTGACCACCGTGGCTGTGGGTGCTGTGATCCTGGCCCGTGACGATGTATCTGAGGATGCTATCTATGCTCTGACGGCTGACATCTTCGACAACGCCCCCGATCTGATCAGCAGCCACGCCAAGTACGGCGAGCTGTCCACCGAGTTCGGCGCTTCCATCACCTCTGTGCCTTATCATCCCGGCGCTGCCAAGTACTTCGCCGAGAAGGGCTTCGATGTGGCAACCAAGTAAAGATCTGAACGGGATTTTTACAGCATCACCGCCATTTCCTTACCCATAAGTATGTCATTCAGGCTGCGGCGGAGAAATCCGCCGCAGCCGTGAGTGGTTCTAAAGAGAAGCACAGCTCTCCGGAACGGAAAGGAAGGGTGTGTGCGGGAAACCCATCAGGGGGTTCCTGCACCATTAAAATCAGCCTTTCCGGCGCGATGCGCCGGAAAGCTGCGGCGGAGAAATCCGCCGCAGCCGTGAGCGGTTCTAAAGAGAAGCACAGCTCTCCGGAACGGAAGAACAGAGCGCTTGCTGCGGACCTATTTACAAGAATTTACCCCGATCCCCGGTTGAGAAGGACAGAGATCCGCTGCCCCTGTCAACTGCGGATGTGAGAAAACGATCAAGGAGGAGACCATATGGGCCTGTTCAAGAAAAAAGACCCCATTGTTGAAGTGGAAAAGGCACTCGACCACGAGGTGCACGAGATGGAGCATGATATCCAGGCGGACGTGGATGCGGTCATGAAAAAGTATGACCGGGAATCCAACACCCGTATCTGGGAGGGGGCTCCGAAAATCGCCCTGCGGGTGCTGATGTCGGCCTTCTCAATCTATTGTATCCTGATGACCCTGTTCAGCAAGGCACTTCCGGAGCGGCGGCTGTCCCTGTTTCTGGGCTTTATCATCATCATCGGCTATCTGGTGTATCCCGCCAGAAAAGGTGCTGCCCGGGTGAACCATGTGCCCTGGTATGACTGGATCCTGATGGTTCTGGGCGCTGGCAGCTTCTTCTATTTTGCCATCAACGCTTTCTCCATCATTCAGTTGGCCACCAAGCTTCAACCCATCCACATCATCGTCGGTGCCATCGGTATTGTGGTACTGATCGAGCTGTGCCGCCGGTGCGTGGGCCTGCCCATTCTGGTGGTGCTGGGCCTGCTGCTGATCTACACGTTCTATAACCAGCTCAGCTGGGACCCCAGCTTCTACAAGGCGCTGAAGAACATCGTCTATAAGCTGTTTTACACCACCAGCGGCGTCATCGGTACGCCGGTAAGCGTCTGCTACACCTACATCGTGCTGTTCATCATCTTTGGCGCATTTCTGGAGCGCACCGGTATCGCCAACTTCTTCATTAGCTTCGCCAACCGTCTGGCGGGCTGGTCCTCCGGCGGTCCCGCCAAGGTGGCGGTCATTTCCTCCGCCCTGTGCGGCATGGTGTCCGGCTCCTCCGTGGGCAACACCGTGACCACCGGCTCCGTCACTATCCCCATGATGAAGAAAACCGGCTACAAGCCGGAGTTCGCCGGCGCGGTGGAGGCTGCCGCCTCTACCGGCGGTCAGATCATGCCCCCCATCATGGGCGCAGCGGCGTTCCTGATGGCAGAGTACATGAATATCCCCTATGCGAAGGTGGCTGTAAAGGCCATCCTTCCCGCCGTGCTGTACTTCACCGGCATTTTCATCGCCGTCCATCTGGAAGCCAAGAAGCTGGGACTGAAGGGTATGCCCAAGTCCGAGATGGTCTCCTGGGGCGAGCTTGCCAAGCGTGCCTATCTCATCATACCTCTGGCCCTGCTGATCTTCCTGGTTTCCTCCGGCAGCCGTACCATGCAGTTCTCCGCGGCGGTGTCCATTCTGGCCGCCATCGTGGTGGGCTTCCTGAACAAGGATGAGCGGCTGACCTTCGGTAAAATCGTGGAGGCACTGGAGGCCGGTGCCAAGGGCGCCATCACCGTGGCTGTGGCCTGTGCCATGGCTGGTATGATCGCCGGCTGTATCACCGTCACCGGTCTTGCTTCCATCCTTATCAATGCCATCGTGCAGATGGCAGGCGACGCTACCATGATCGGCCTGCTGCTGACGATGATCTGCTGCATCATTCTGGGCATGGGCGTTCCTACCACCGCCAACTACTGCATCATGGCTTCCACCTGCGCCCCCATTCTGGTGCAGATGGGCTTCCCTCTGGTGGCGGCTCACTTCTTCGTGTTCTACTTCGGCATCGTAGCGGACATTACGCCTCCGGTGGCTCTGGCTGCCTACGCCGGCGCCGCCATTGCCAAGGCCAACCCTATGAAAACCGGCATCAACGCCACCAAGCTGGCCGTCGCGGCCTTTATCGTGCCCTACATTTTTGCGTACAGCCCCGCTATGCTGTTTGACAACGTGAGCAGCGCATTTGAAGTGGTGCAGATCGTGGTCAGCGCCCTCATCGGTCTGTTTGGCGTGGCTGCGGCTTTGAACGGCTTCGTCTATAAGAAGATCCCCATGCTGTTCCGTCTGGCGATGGCTGCCGGCGGTCTGTGCATGATGATCCCCGGCACCGCATCGGATGTGGTTGGCCTCGTGGTGGTCGGCGGCATCGTGCTGATCCAGCGCATGAGCGCCCGGCGGCTGGTTGCCTGATCTCCTGAAAACAACAAAAGTGACCGCACTGCCCACGATCCCGGGCGGTGCGGTCTGCTGTTATCAAAAAGTTTTTGCAAAAAAGGAAACCTTTTCGCAGCTGAATCCGTCTATTACAAATAAAAGCGGTTTTGATGGAATTTGTTACTGTTTTGTTGTTGATTTACCCTATTGGCTATATTAACATCAGTGAGCGAAGGTGAATATGCCTGTCGGCAGCCCTGTTTGGGCGCTGACAGCACTGGATCGGAAACAAGCGGGCCTCGGCCCGGAGAATCGTAAAAGGAGAATATGTCATGGCAGAGATCATGGAAGAGAAAAAGGAACTGACCCCGGCTGAGACAGCCGCTCCGGCGTCACCGGAGATCCCAGCGAAAAAGCCGGAAAAAAGCACGGCAGACAAGAAAAAGCGGCGGCGTACGATCCGGCGGATCGTTGCGCTGGTGGTCGTGGCCGCCCTGATCGCAGGCGGCGTGAAATTCTTCAAAAAGAAGGACGGCAGCAGCGAAGTGGGCACCGCCATGGTGTCCTACGGCGCTATCAGCTCCGAGGTGGACGGCAGCGGTCTGGTAAAGGCCAAGAACAGCGAGACTATCAGCCTGACCACGGCAGGCACTGTGATGGACGTGTTCGTGGAGGAGGGACAGAAAGTGGAGCAGGGGGACCCCCTGTTTACCATTGATTCCCCCAACGCCGCCACCGAGGTCCAGAAGGCCCGCGATGAGGTTGAGGGCTATCAGAAGCAGATCAATACGCTGCAAAAGGACATTGCGGGGCTGAATCTTTCTCCGTCCTACGCCGGAAAACTGATGGATGTTGTGACACTGAACCCCGGCGACGAGATTAGCAAGGGCACCAAGGTCGCAGTCCTCGCGGACGATACCCGGATGCGGCTGGAGCAGTATTACAGCTACGCCTACGCCGGGGAGCTGAAGGCGGGGCAGAAGGTGCAGGTCTCCATCCCTGCGCTGATGACCACCGTGGAGGGCACCGTGGAGGCAGTCCACATGGTCAGCCGCATCACGCCGGAGGGTTCTAAGCTGTTTTCCGCCGAGATCGTGATCCCCAACGAGGGTGTGCTGGCCAAGGATATGGTGGCTACTGCCACTACGATTGTGAACGGCGATACCGTGTATCCCTACGAAGCCGCTAAGCTGCAATATTACCGGGTGGGAGATTTGAACTCCACCGTCAGCGGCACGGTGATCTCCAGTAATCTGGTGGACTATCTCGCCGTAACGCCCGGTCAGGTTCTGGTGCGGATCGACGGCGAGGACAGCGAGACGGAGATCTTCACCGCACAGCAGAATCTGGAAGAGGCCCAGAAGAAGCTGGAGGCCGCCCAGAAGAATCTGGACAACTGCAATGCGGTGGCTCCCATTTCCGGTCAGGTTATCGGTCTGTCCGTGACGCCGGGGCAGGAACTTCAGGCAAACAGCACCCTTGTGACCGTTTCCGACACCTCCACCGTGACTGTCAGCGCCACCGTGGACGAGCGGAACATCAGCTATATCAAGACCGGCATGCCCGTGAACCTGGACCAGTGGGGCACCAGCGCCTTCGGTACGGTGGAGACGGTGAGCCTGTCCAGCACTGTGAATAATGGCGTGGCATCCTATCCCATCACCATCTCCGCGGACAACACGGACGGCAACCTCCAGGTCAACAGCTATGTGAACTATCAGATCCAGGCCAGCCAGAACGACAACTGCCTGATGGTGCCCATCCAGGCGGTGCGTACCGTGGGGCTGGAGGATGGTTCTTCCGCCACCGTGGTCTATGTGCAGGCAGACAGCCGGCCGGACAACGCGCTGGAGCTGCCCTATCAGGACGAGGAGATCCCCAGCGGCTTCTATCCCGTTCAGGTGGAGATCGGTATTCAGGATACATATAACGTGGAGATCAAGTCCGGCGTAAATGACGGCGACACCGTCTTTACCCAGATGATAACCGATCAGGCGTGGGGTTAAGCCATGGCGAAACTGATCGAACTGCGGGATGTCTATAAGATCTACGGCGAGGGCCTTGAGAGCGAGGTCCGGGCCCTGGACGGCGTTTCGCTGGATATTGAAAAGGGCGAGTTCGTGGCGGTGGTGGGACAGTCCGGCTCCGGCAAGTCCACTATGATGAACGTGCTGGGCTGTCTGGACATCCCCACCCGGGGCACTTACCGTCTGGACGGCGTGGACGTCCGGGAGCTTTCCGACAAGGAGCTCTCCCGCATCCGCAACAAGCAGATCGGGTTTATTTTCCAGCAGTACAACCTGATCCAGAACCTGACGGTGCTGGAAAACGTGGAACTTCCGCTGATTTATCAGGGCATCGATCCCATTGACCGGCGGGAGCTGGCGATACAGGCGCTGACCCGCGTGGGTCTCGCCGACCGGGCGCAGCATAAGCCTACCCAGATGTCCGGCGGCCAGCAGCAGCGTGTGGCCATCGCCCGGGCCATTTCCACCCATCCGCCCATCATCATGGCGGATGAGCCTACCGGCGCATTGGATTCCCGGACGGGCCACGAGGTGCTGGGCTTCCTCCAGCAGTTGAACAAGGAGGGCAGCACCGTCATTCTCATCACCCATGACAACGGGATCGCCGCCACGGCCCGGCGCATTGTGCGGATCGCGGACGGAAAGATCATCGAGGATCACCCACAGGAGGTGGATTGGTATTGAACATCGGGCAGGCATTTAAGATGGCCTGGCGGTCCATCTGCGGGAAAAAAGGCCGCAGCGCCTTGACCATTCTCTCTATTTTCATCGGTATTGCCGCCGTTATGACCATCGTCTCCACCATGGAGGGTATGAAGGCCAAAACCATGGAGCAGTTTGCCGCCATGGGCGCCAACCGCATTGAAGTGAGCGTGTATGCGTATACGTATGACGAGGACGGCAACCCTATCAGCAAGGACTATTTTACCGGATTGTACCGCTTTTGCTCCGGACTGAAGGAGTCCATTATTGGCATTACCCCCAAGGGCTCATCCAACGCTACGGTGGTATACGGTACGAAAAACAGCTCCACAATGGAGTGGAAATATGACCAGCAGTACAACGTGGTCAGCGGTCCCCCGCAGATCTACTACGGCTCCGATCAGTACAGCGCCTGCAACAACCTGGCAATCGCAAAGGGCAGAGACCTTGCGTGGCTGGACTGCGAGAAATACAATCAGATCTGCGTGCTGGGCGCGCAGGCGGCGCGGGTCTTTTTCGGCAGCGCCAACCCTGTGGGACAGATCATGAAGGTCAACGGCAACAACTTTGAAGTGGTGGGCGTGTATGGCGCCCGCGTGGAGCCAGATACCCCTTCCGCTTACCAGACGGATAACTTTATGATCCTTCCCTACACCGCTACCCGGCTGCTGGGGGATACGGCCCCCACAGAATTTTTGGTAAAGGCCAAGGATGACGCCAGCATGAAAACCGCCATCACCGAGATCGGCGGGTACCTCTCCGGCGTGGTAGATCAGAGTATGGGTGGCTATCAGGTGCAGAAGGAAGGCTACTGGCAGGATTATCAGAACCAGCAGCTGACTATGATCTCTCTGGTGCTGGGCGGCATCGCCGCCATCTCCCTGCTGGTGGGCGGCATCGGTATCATGAACATCATGCTGGTGACGGTGACGGAGCGGACCCGCGAGATCGGTATCCGCCGGAGCCTTGGCGCACAGCGGAGCAGCATCGTGGCCCAGTTCCTCATTGAATCCGGTATGCTCTGCGGCATGGGCGGCATTGTGGGCATTATCTTCGGCACCATCGGCAGTCTGGCTTTGGGCAAGATTTTGTTCCAGATGACCATTTTCCCCGCCACTTGGGTGACGCTGGCGGCCTTTGGCCTGTCGGTAGCTCTGGGCGTGCTGTTTGGCAGCTATCCGGCGGCAAAAGCATCGAAACTCCAGCCTGTGGAAGCCCTGCGGGCGGATTAAAGGAGAGAGACTTATGAAAAAACGAATTTTGACCTGGCTGCTGGCGATCAGTATGCTGGGCTCCCTGCTGACGGTGCCTGCCGGGGCGGCGGCTGTCACCAAATTTTCCGACGTCAGCGACAGCTATACCGCCACCGCCGTGGAGGCTCTGCGGCTCATGGGCGTGCTGGACGGCTACGGCGACGGCACCTTCCGCCCGGACACCATTCTGAACCGGGCGCAGTTCTGCAAGATGGCGGTCTACGCCATGGACGGCAGCGGCGAGTTGGGACGGTATTCCACCGTTACCATCTTCCCGGACGTGAAGCCCTCCCACTGGGCGTCCGCCTACATCAATATGGCAGCGAGGAAGGGGATCATCTCCGGCTTTGCCGACGGTAAGTTCAAGCCCGGACAGACCGTGACCGCCGGACAGGCGGTGACGATCCTCATGCGGGGCCTGGGCTACAAGGACGAGGACATGGGCGGCGTGTGGCCCCAGAGCTACATGGCGGAGGCCCAGACCAACGGCCTTTTGAAGTCCACCGGTATCACCTCCGCCTACGCGGGCCTGACCCGCGCACAGGCGGCCAAGCTGTTCCTGAACCTTTTTGAGGCCAAGCATGGCAAGAGCGAAACGCTCCTGTTCAACTACAACGTAGGTAAGGATGAGGTCTATCTCACTGCCGTGGACGGCGGCAAGGGCACGATGACTGCCGGCGGTAAGACGTATACCATGGCGCATCCCGTTGCCTCTACCAGCCTCATCGGTTCCAAGGGCAAGGCGGTCCTCAACAGCGCCGGCGAGATCCTGACCTTCCTGCCCATCACCGGCAGCAATGGCGTTTCCAATGCGGCGGTCATCATCGGTGCCAACGGCTCTGTTGCCGGACTGGATTCTCTGGCGGGCAGCACCAGCTACAACATTTACAAGAACGGTTCTCCTGCCACGGCAGCAGACCTCAAACGGTATGATGTTGCGACCTACGCCTCCGCTACCAATTCCATCATTGTCAGCGATACCCGTGTGTCCGTCTACTACGAGGACTGCAAACCCTCTCCCAGCAGCCCCGCCACCATTACGGTGCTGGGCGGCAAGGAACTGAATGTTCTGCCTACGGCAGTGGATTCCCTGTCCAAGCTGAAGCCTGGCAAGCAGATCGTCCTTCTGCTGACGGCGGACGGTCAGGTGGCCGGTGCCGAGGACGCCAACAACACCGGTGCCCGGGGCAATGCCATGGCGGTGGTGTCCGAAAAGGGTGATGTGCAGTTGGTCTGCGGCGGTGCGCTGCTGAACATCGGCACAGCGAGCGAATACGCCGGTCAGGTAGTGTCGGTGTATGCCGACAAGAGCGGCCTGAAGCTCAACAAGATCTCCGGCGGTGTCGGCGGTGACCTGCTTCCCAAGGAAGGTACGCTGGGCGGCAGAAAGCTGGCGGACAACGTTATGCTCTTTGACGGCGGCAGACAGATCGCCCTCAGCGAGTTGAGCCAGACCGGCGTCAACTCCGGCCGCATCTCTTACGCCCGGACCAACTGGGCCGGTCAGGTGGACTTGATCGTGCTGAATAACGGCCTTGCAGGCGATATGATTTTTGGCCGTGCGATTGTGGACAGCAAGTATGATCCGACAACCGGCAAGGAGACTGACCGCAAGATCACGATCGTTTGCAGTGATACAGAAAAATATACGGTTTATAGCGGTAACAGTGTCAGCACTGGTGCTTTTGTGGCTGCAAGTATCAAAAAGAGCGTGAATGGCAACCTCATGTTCACCAGCTTTGCTACCATGAGCAAGCTGAGCAACGTCTCTTCCAGTGCCTGGATCGGCAAGACGGCAGTGAACTTCGGCAGCCGGACCTACGAGGTCCCCTCCAATGTTCAGTGCTACAACGATGATACCGGCAAGTGGATGACGCTGGATGATGCCAAAGCCTACGGCGGCACCATGAACCTCTATGTTTATGACGGCGTGGTCCGCATCGTAGAGATCAAGGCGTAAAAAAACCTGTGGCCTGACGGCTCAGCCGTCAGGCCACAGAATCACCTGAAAAGTAAATGATTGAGGAATGCAGGAGGAATGGATATGAAAAAACTTTTGGCTGTTTCCCTGACGATCATGATTTTAGGCACTCTGGGCGGATGCGGCAAGCAGGACACCCAGGAGCCGCCCAAGGTGAAAATTGACTACGGCAATTCCGAACTCTACACCCAGGAGGACATGGACGCTGCCATCCAGGTAATTGAAGCGGAGTTTGCCACCTGGGAAGGCTGTGAACTTCACAGCCTGGCCTACGGCGGCGACGCGGCCTGCAGCGACGAAAACATTGAGTGGCTCAACGGGCTGGAAATGAAAGAGCAGACTGAGCCTTTTACTCAGTGCATCCTGTTTTCCAGCAGCTTTCACTCCCCCGTGGAGCAGCGGGACGACTGGGATGCCGATACGGAGTATGAGGGCTGGCAGTGGTGGCTGGGCCGCAGCGACGGCGGCGCCTGGGAACTGGTGACCTGCGGATACGGCTGATCTCCGTTTGTGCGCCCAATAAAAACCAATTGAAAAAGCAGCGCCCCGGTGCCCTTTGGCACCGGGGCACTATTTTAGGGGCAGAGAAAAAGGACTCGGATGCATCAGTATCCGAGTCCTTTTCGCAATATTCGACAGAATTTATACAACTTGGAATAGATAAAACTTCAGATAATCCGTTTCGTCCACGCCCCAGAGGATGGGGTGGTCGCAGCTTTGCTGCCGGGCTTCGATCTGCCGCAGCTGCACCCCGGCATCGTGAGCGGCGGAGCGGAGCATGGCCTCAAATTTCTCCGCTGTGGCGAAGTGGGAGCAGGAGCAGGTGGCCAAGTACCCGCCCCGGGGCAGCAGCTTCATGGCCCGGTAGTTGATCTCCTTGTAGCCGGTGATGGCATTGGCCACGGTTTTCCGGCTCTTGGTGAAAGCAGGCGGGTCCAGGATGATGAAATCGTACTTCACCGGCTCCTTTTCCAGCTGGGGCAGCAGGTCGAACACATTGGCCGCCACGCAGTCCATAATATCGGATACGCCATTGCGCTCCGCGTTGGCCCGGGCCATCTCCACGGCGGATTCCGACACATCCACTGCCGTCACATGGGCCGCGCCGCCCAGCGCGGCATTCAGGGCGAAGGAGCCGGTGTGGGTGAAGCAGTCCAGAACGGTTTTTCCCGCCGCCAGACGGCCCACCGCCCGCCGGTTGTACTTTTGATCCAAGAAAAAGCCGGTTTTCTGGCCGTTTTCCACGTCCACCAGATACTTGACCCTGTTTTCCACGATTTCCACCACCGGACTGTCCGGGGGTGTTTCGCCGGGGAGGGCGTACCAGCCCTTGCCCTGGGGCAGGCCCTCCTTGTCCCGGAGGGCCACGTCGTTCCGCAGGAACACGCCCCGGATGGGCTGGCCGTCCCGCCGGAGAATGTCCACCAGAGCGGGGAGCAGAAGGTCCTGTAAATTCTCCATGCCAACGGACAGCACCTGGACGCTGAGCAGATCGTGGAACTTATCCACCGTCAGACCGGGGAAGGCGTCCGCCTCGCCAAAGATCACCCGGCAGGCGTCCAGATCCGCCGGGTCCATGACGGACTTCCGGTAGTCCCACGCCCATTGCAGTTTCCGCCGCCAAAAGGCTTCGTCAAAGCGGTCATTGGCGTTCCGGGAGATGAGCCGCACCCGGATCTTGGAGTGCTGGGAGAGAAAGCCGGTGCCCAGATACCGGCCCTTTTTGCTCACCACGTCCACCAGCCCGCCGTTGACCGTTTCACCTTCTGTGTTCAGGATCTCCGCGTCATACACCCAGGGGTGGCCCTTAACGATGGCGTTTTCCGCCTTGGGGGTGACGGTATAAATGGGATAGCCACGCTCTATTTTCATAAGCAGTGCTCCTTTTAGGCTTGATTTCCGGGCCAGTATAGCACAATTCCGGGAAAAACACCATACCATGAAACAGACAGAATTTCACTATAACAAAAAACTCTGCACATTCATTATCTGTATGGGAGGGAACTCTGATGCCCATTGTGTTTTTAAGTCCGTCCACCCAGGACTGGAACCCCTATGTCACCGGCAGCGGCAGCGAGGAATACTGGATGAACCGGATCGTGGACGCCATGGAGCCGTATCTGCGGTCCAACGGCATCCGCTACCGCCGCAATGACCCGGACACCTCGGCGGGGGCCGCCATCCGGGAGGCCAACAGCGGCTATTATGACTTCTATCTGGCACTGCACTCCAACGCCATCGGAAACGGCTCCGCCCAGACCTCCGCCCGGGGCATTATCGCCTTTTACTATCCCGGCAGCGCCGGTGGGCAGCGGGGAGCGGAGCTGATCGCCAAAAATCTGCGGGAGATCTACCCGCTGCCCGACAAGGTTACCACCCGCCCTACCACCGCACTGGGAGAGGTGTCACGGTCCCGGTTCCCGGCGGTGCTGGTGGAGATCGGCTACCATGACAACTATTCCGACGCCCTGTGGATCGAGGGCCATGTGGAGGCCATCGCCCAGCAGCTGGTCCGGGCCCTGACGGAGTACTTCGGCCTGCCCTTCATCCAGCCCATGGACCCGAAACGGGGAACGGTCCGCCTGAGCTACGGCACACTGAATCTCCGCAGCACGCCATCCTCCTCCGGCACGGTGATCGCCAACCTGCCAAACGGCGCGGAGGTGACGGTTTACGGCGAGTGGAATGGATGGTATGTGGTGCAATACGGAGATCAGGTGGGATACGCCGCTGCGGCCTATATCGACGTATAGGGAGAAAGTCGGACCGGCTGCGGGGGAAAAGCTGATCCGGTCAAAATTTGCAGCAAATGACTTGACATAACTACGCCTTCTGATTAAACTATATAGGGATCATTATAGGCGGCAAAAGGGGTGTCCGCCTGTTTGTGTTCTGAACCGTACCGGCCCGCTGACTGGTGGGACGGACGGTGAATTTTATGGCATTTTTCGCCAAAGTGAAAGAAAGGAGTCACAGTTTATGCTGACCGTGATCATAGGCGTTGTTGCCTTAGCCGGCGGCTTTGCGGGTGGCTTCCTTTATCGCAAAAAAGTATCTGAAAAAGAGATCTCCAGCGCCGAAGAAGAAGGCCGGCGCATCGTCAACGAAGCGATCCGCAACGCCGAGAGCAAAAAGAAGGAAGCGCTGCTGGAAGCCAAGGAAGAGATCCTGAAAAGCCGTACTGATTACGAGAAGGAAGAAAAGTCCCGCAGAGCCGATCTGCAGCGGCAGGAAAACCGTTTGCAGCAGAAGGAAGAAAATCTGGACCGCAAGCTGGAGACCATTGAGAAGAAGGAAGAATCTCTGGCCCAGAAGCACGCGGCCATGGAGAAGGAACAGGAGGAGATCCGCACTATCAAGCAGAGCCAGACGGCTATGCTTGAAAAGATCTCCGGCTTCACCGCTGACGAGGCCAAGGAATACCTCATTCAGCAGGTGGAGAGCGAAGTGACCCACGAGACTGCCCTCAAGATCAAAGAGGTGGAGTCCCGGATGAAGGAGGAGTGCGAGACCCGCGCACGCGAGGTTGTGGCCCAGGCCATTCAGCGCTGCGCAGCCGACTCCGTGGCTGAGCTGACCGTCAGTGTGGTTCCCCTGCCCAATGACGAGATGAAAGGCCGCATCATCGGCCGCGAGGGCCGCAACATCCGCACCATCGAGACTTTGACCGGTGTGGATCTCATCATCGACGATACACCGGAGGCCATCACTGTCTCCTGCTTCGAGCCGGTCCGCCGGGAGATCGCCCGGCTGGCACTGGAAAAGCTGATCGCTGACGGCCGTATCCATCCCACCCATATCGAGGAAATGGTGGAGAAGGCCCGCCGTGAGGTGGAGGCCACCATCAAGGCCGAGGGCGAGCGCGCCATGTTCGAGTGCGGCATCCGCAACCTCCACCCCGAGTTGGTGAAGATGCTGGGCCGTCTCCATTACCGCACCAGCTATGGCCAGAACGTTTTGCAGCACTCCATCGAGGTGTCCCACATTGCCGGCATGATGGCCGCCGAGCTGGGCACCGATGTGCAGACTGCCAAGCGGGCCGGTCTGCTTCACGATCTGGGCAAGTCCATCGATCACGAGATGGAGGGCACCCATGTGCAGCTGGGCGTGGAATTCGCCCGGAAGTACAAGGAGAAGGAAGAGATCATCCACGCCATCGAGGCCCACCACAACGATGTGGAGCCCCGGACCATCGTGGCTTGTCTGGTGCAGGCGGCGGACGCTATTTCCGCGGCCCGTCCCGGCGCCCGGCGCGAGAATCTGGAGAACTACATCAAGCGGCTGGAGCAGCTTGAGAGCATCGCCACCTCCTTCCAGGGTGTTGAGAAGGCATATGCCATTCAGGCCGGCCGTGAGGTCCGTGTCATGGTGAAGCCCGAGCAGGTCAACGAGGATCAGATGGTGATCCTGGCCCGCGACCTGGCCAAGAAGATCGAGGAAGAGATGGAATATCCCGGCCAGATCAAGGTCAATCTCATCCGCGAGACGAAGTGCGTCGAATACGCAAAGTAATAAACCGTCGAAAAACTCCCCCAAGGAATCGTTCCTTGGGGGAGTTTTGCTGTTCCAAGTGAAATTTGCGGCGGTGCGGTCAGTTGGCACAGCGGCGGAGGATCGCTTCCATATCCGCCTCCTGAATTTTGACAAAGCCGCCGAAGGGGAAGCCGTTGGGCTTCTCACACCGATGGGCCACCATGGCAGAAATATCCTCCGCCCTGCCGCCTACTTCCTCCAGCGTGGCGGGCATACCCAAAGTGCGGAAGAAGTCCCGCAGACGGCGGATGCCAGCTTGCGCCGTGCGCTCCGGATGGGCGAAATCCATTTCACAACCGAATACGTTGACGGCGAACCGGGCAAAACGCATGACATCATGGCCGCAGACATATTCCATCCAGGCGGGCATCACCACCGCAAGCCCCGCGCCGTGGGCGCAGTCATAGAAGGCAGACAGCTCGTGCTCAATCTGGTGGCTGGCCCAGTCCTGATCCCGGCCGATGCCGCAGGAATTGTTGTGGGCCAGCATTCCCGCCCACATGAGGTCCGCATGGGAGGCGTAGTCACTGTGATCCGCCAGCGCCTTGGGGGCGGCGTCCACAATGGTTTTCATCACGGCCTCGCACAGCCGGTCGGTGAGGGCTACGTCCGGCGTGTTGGTGAAATAGCGCTCGCACAGGTGGGCCAGCATATCCACCGCACCGCAGGCCAGCTGATAATCCGGCAGGGAATAGGTGTAGATGGGGTCCAGCACGGAGAATTTGGGCCGGATGAGGTCTGTTTTGGGACAGCCCCATTTCAGATTGCCGTCTTCCTACGTGATGACGCAGCTGTCGGAGCCTTCGCTGCCAGCAGCGGAGATGGTCAGCACCGTGCCGATCGGCAGGGTGTGTTCAATTTTGGCTTTTCCGGTGAAGAAATCCCAGAAATCGCCGTCATAGGGGACGCCCATGCCGATGGCCTTGGCGGTGTCGATGACGCTGCCGCCGCCGATGGCCAGCAGGAAATCTACCCCCTCTGTCCGGGCAAGATCAATGCCTTCATACACCTTGCCGCTGCGGGGATTGGCCTGAACACCCCATAGCTCGCACCAGGGAAGTCCGGCCTCCTTCAGAGAGGCGGCAACAGCGTCATAGGCTCCATTTTTCTTTACGGAACCACCGCCTGCCACCAGAAGGACCTTGCTGCCGCCGAACTGACGGACCAGCGCACCCACGCGGCTGGCTTCCCCTTGGCCAAAGGCAAACATGGTCGGGGCGTAAAAAGTGAAATTGTTCATGGCTGACCTCCTGATCCTGTTATAGAGTTATACTTTACAGAAGCTTGCAGATCTCTTCTCCACAGCGCATCCCGTCCGCGGCGGCGGAGAGGATGCCCCCGGCCCAGCCGCCGCCCTCGCCGCAGGGGTAAAGCCCCTGAATGGGGGACTGGCGATCGTTATTCCGCAGCAGACGCACCGGGGAAGAACTGCGGCTCTCCACGGCGGTGAGCACCGCGTCGCTCTGGTCATAGCCCTTCAGCTTCCGGCCCAGGATAGGCAGCGCCTCGGCGATGGACGCCGCCACGAAGTCCGGCAGGCAGTCCCAGAGGTTCGTCCATGTAACGCCGGGGCGGTAACTGGGAATGACCCGGCCCGGCCCTGTGGAGGGACGCTTGACAAGGAAGTCCTCCACCCGCTGGGCGGGGGCAAGGTAATTCCCTTGTCCCGCCTGATAAGCGGCGGCTTCCAAAGCCCGCTGGAAGGCGATACCCGCCAAGGGGTTGTCCCCGCCGAAATCCTCCGGGGTGACGTTCACCAGCAGCGCGCCGTTGATGTTCTCTTTGTCACGGGCAAATTCGCTCATGCCGTTGGTCACCACCCGGTGTTCCTCCGACGCGGCGGCCACCACCTGTCCGCCGGGGCAGACGCAGAAGGAGAACACGCCCCGTCCGTTGGGAAGATGGCAGCTCAGCTTATAGGTGGAGGCAGGCAAACCGAGATGTCCGGCGTACTGTTTGTATTGGGCGGCGTCGCAATCGGACTGCCGCTGCTCGATGCGGACGCCCACGGCGAAGGGCTTGGCCTCCATGGGGACGCCCCGGCGGTAGAGCAGCTCAAAGGTGTCCCGGGCGGAGTGACCGGGGCAGAGAATCAACTGGCGGCAGGGCAGCGTGTAGGTCCCCTCCGGGCCGGTGACGGTGATACCGCGCAAAGCACCGTCCCGGATGTCTAAATCTGTCAGCTGACTTTCAAACCGGATGTCCGCACCCAAGTCCAGCAGCTCCCGCCGCAGGTTTTTCAGGGCGATGTGGAGATAGTCGGTACCAACATGGGGTTTTGCGTCATAGAGGATTTCCTTTGGCGCACCGCAGCGGACCAGCTCCTCCAGAATAAAGCGGTGCCGGAGGTCCTTAGTGCCGGTGTTCAGCTTGCCGTCGGAAAAGGCCCCGGCGCCGCCCTCTCCGAACTGAACGTTGCTGGTGAGGTCCAGCTCTCCGGTGGACCAGAAGCGCTCCACATCGGTAGTGCGGTCCTCCACGCGGCGGCCCCGCTCCAACAGAATGGGCCGTGCGCCTGCCCGTGCCAGTACCAGCGCGGCAAACAGGCCCGCAGGCCCCGCGCCCACCACCACCGGCGGTACTTCCGGCGGGGTCACAGGCTCCGGGAGTTGATAGACGGGCCGGGGGGCTGCCTTGGAAACGTGCTTGTCCCGGCAGCGGCGGAGCACGGCAGCTTCGTCCGCCGCCTCGACCTCCACGGTGTAGACCATGCGGACGCCCTCCCGGGCGTCGATGCTGCGGCGGAGAATGTGCAGCGCCAACAGGTCCTTTTCGGGGATCCGTAAAATGTGAAGAACGGCATTGCGCAGGGCGGAAGGACCGCCGCCGGGAGAGAGTTTCAGATTTTCGATGCGCAGCATGGCGGCACCTCCTGTTTTGATAGCTGTATTGTACCACAGGGACGGAAAAAGAAAAATGTATAAGGTTCACATTTGCTTAAAATTTTTTTCAGACAGTTTTAAGTTTTCGGTCCTATACTACAATCAAAGTTAAGGAAGTTCCCGGCGGAACGCAGATCAGCGCCCGCTTTTCAAGGAGGTTTGACTTATGTATAACGATGAACAGAATCTGTATCACTACACCTATCGCAAGGACGGCACGGAGCCGGGCCAGCGCTATGACGCCAAGCAGCCCACCGTGGACGAGCAGTTGGGCAGCTACCGCCAGCAGCAGGAGCAGCAGACTCAGAACTCCCAGCCGGTGTATCAGTCCCAGCCTCAGGGCGGGCAGACGCCCCACAAGAACGGCAAGAACCGTCTGGGTCTGAAGATCACCTCTTTGGCGCTGGTGTGCGCTCTGCTGGGCGGTCTGGTAGGCGGCGGCACCGCTTATCTGGTAAGCAACAGCTCTAACAGCGAGACCACGGAGGTGAACGTCTCCAACCGCAAGCCCACAGAGATCCAGCTGAAAACCGTGGACGGCAAGAATCCCATGACCGATGCGGAGCTGTACGCAGCCAATGTCAACAGCGTGGTGTCCATCAACATCACAGCCACCTCTGACCCTAATTTCTTCGGCCAGACCACACAGACTGCCGGGGCCGGCTCTGGCTTCATCCTGACGCCGGACGGCTACATCGTGACCAACTACCATGTGGTAGGCGACGCGGACACCGTGAAGGTCACGCTGTATAATGGCGACAGCTATGACGCCCAGTATATCGGCGGCGACGAGGACTACGATATTGCCGTCATCAAGATCGAGGCCACCGATCTGCCCAACGTGACTCTCGGCAACAGCGACAGCCTGAACGTGGGCGATCACGTGCTGGCCATCGGCAACCCGCTGGGTGAGCTGACTTTCTCCATGAGCGAGGGTATCGCTTCCTCCGTGAACCGGGCCATTGACGTGGACGGCACCCCCTTCAACATGATCCAGGTCACCGCCGCCATCAACCCCGGCAACTCCGGCGGCCCGCTGTTCAACGAGTACGGCGAGGTGGTGGGTATCGTGTCCGCCAAGTATTCCAGCTACGCCAGCCAGAGCGTGGAGGGTCTGGGCTTTGCCATCCCCATCAACGATGTGGCGGCGATGATCCAGGATATCATGACCAACGGCTATGTCAGCAACAAGGCATATCTTGGCATCACCCCTGGCACCATGAATGAGCAGATGGCCGCTCAGTACCGCTACGATGTGACCAAGGGCGTGTTCATCTACTCCGTGGAGGAGGGCAGCGCCGCTGACAAGGCCGGGTTGAAGATGGGCGACGTCATTATGAAGATCGACGGTACGGATGTGGACTCCTATCAGGAGCTGGTGGCCCTGAAGAAGAAGTATTCCGCCGGTGACGAATCCACCTTCACCATCTACCGGGGCGGCCAGCAGCAGGAGGTCTCCGTGACCTGGGGCGCTGTGCCTGCCGATCAGGCCACGGACAACAACAGCCAGTCCCAGCAGAGCCAGAACAATAACAGCAATTCCAACAACGGCTCCTATAACGGCGGCAATGGCTATTACAGTAATCCGTGGGATATCTTCAACTACTACTTCGGCAATCAGGGCTTATCAGCTCACGGTTTGAAAAATTCAGAAAAAGCAGGGCGCTGTGCATCGCACAGCGCCCTGCTTTTATTGTCCTCGTTTAAAATTGTTTTTACGAAGAATTACTGCTCACCCGGAAGGAAAGTACTGTCAAAGCCGTAGGGCAGCAACTCCCGGAGGGTCAGCTCTTTGGCTTCTCCCTTGCCGTTGAGGCAGATGACCTGCATATCCGGGGCAAACTCCTTCATAAACTGGCGGCACATGCCGCAGGGATAGCAGTAATCATCGCTGCGTCCGGCGATGACGATGCGGACAAAGTCGGTGTGGCCCTCGCTGACGGCCTTACTCATGGCGGTGCGCTCGGCGCAGGTGCCCACGGGGTACACGGCGTTTTCAATGTTGCAGCCGGTGAACACCGTGCCGTCGGAGCATTCCAGGGCGGCGCCCACGGGGAAGTGGGAGTAGGGGCAGTAGGCCCGGTCCAGCATGGCCACGGCGGCCGCCTTCAGTTCCTCAAGACTCATGGTGAATAGCCTCCTTTTCAGATCAGGACGCAGATTTCGGCGTCCACTTCACGCCCCGGTCCGGGCGCACGTCCAAATTTATGATATCCCGGGCATCGTAGAACTGGCTGTACCAGCCGATGACCTTGTCGCTGCCCCGAAGGGTGGTGCCGTCGGGATGGAGCCGGTCGCAGATGACGGCGCAGATGTCGGTTTTGATTTTGGAATAAGAGCTGATGCCCACGGAGGCAAACACCCGGAAGCCCTGCTCCTGCAAGTATTTGAAGATGGGGCCGGTCTGCTGGACATCGTCCCCGTCAGGCCGGGCGCCATGGGGATAGTAGAGGATGGTAGTGGGACCAACCAGACTGCCCACCTCGTCCAGCCAGCGCTTGGTGTCCGCCTGCACCCGTTCCAAAGAGGAGGAAGAGAGGTTGATATGGCCCCAGGTGTGGCTGCCAAAGGTCCAGCCGGTGCGCTTCAGCTCCGCAATAATGGGCTTCACCGCCTCGCACTCTTTCTGCCGGTTGGCTTCCAGTTCATCATTCCACACCTTGGTGTCCGTGTTGGTGCGGTAGCCCAGGATGCCCTGGTAGCCGGTGAGGCTCAGGCTGCCTTTGGCGCCGAAGGGGGAGAAGTCGGGATGCTCCCGGACGAACTTGTCCAGAATGGTGATGGCGTCCAGATCCTGGGAGATGACCTCGTTGCCCTGGGGGTCCAGGCCGTAGCTCCAGATCAGGCCGTCGTCACCGATGATGAGTTTGTAGGTGAAGCCGTCCTCGATCATATAATCGTAGTAGTTCACATCGTCGTAGGAGATGATGAGGGGCTTTTTGCCCTCGGGGATGTAGAGGGTGTTCCGCACCATCACCGGCTGGCCGCTGGCGTCGGTGCTTTCGCTCCATACGTCATTGATGTCCACCAGCACATAGCCCCGGTCATATACGCTTTGGAGAATTTTGTCATATTCGTCCACTGTGACCATCCAGTCATCGATGCCGTCGGCCTGACTGTCGCCGTCAAAGGCCAGCTCCGGGTAGGCCACGATGGGGTGGAAGAACAGATGCTCCACCACGCCGTCCCACGGTACATAGGTCACGCCGTCCACGGTGCCCCGGTCAACGGTGGGGGAGGAGATGACGTATGGCTTCTGCTGGGGTTCCTCCGGCTCCTCGGCAGGCTCCGGGGCGGTGTCGGGGGTCTCCGTCTGAGAAGCGTCATCGCCGGTCTGGGCGGGAGGGTTCGGCTGGGCCGTGCCGCCGCAGGCGGTGAGGGAGAGGGTCAGTAAAAGAGCTAAGAAAAGCGTGGTGATACGCCGCATAGAAACCAGATCCTTTCTGTCGAATCGTAGATGTAAGTCTTATTATATCAGTTTTTTGACAGAAAAAGAAGAACAATTCGGTGACAATTTGCGGACAATGCGGGAAAAACCGGGAGTGGCTATGCCACTCCCGGTTTTCTTATCGCTTGTTTCCCGGCTTGAAGATCAGGGCCATCACCACGGCGGAGACTACCGCTGTGGTGATGCCGCCTGCTGTGGCAGACAGACCACCAGTGAGGACACCCAGCCAGCCCTGCTCCGCCACCGCCTTTTCAACGCCCTTGGCCAGCGCGTGGCCAAAGCCCGTCAGGGGCACCGTGGCCCCGGCTCCGCCCCAATCTGCCAATGGCTGATACAGACCCACGGCACTGAGGAACACGCCGGCGACCACATAGCCCGTCAGAATACGGGCGGGGGTCAGCCGGGTGCGGTCGATCAGAATTTGCCCCACAGCGCAGAGAAGTCCGCCGCAGAGAAATGCGTTAAGATATGCCATACGCCCTACCTTTCCGTGCTGACGCACACCAGATGGCAGATGCTGGGAATAGACTCCCCCTGAAAACTGGAGGTGGGAGATAGCAGCGCCCCGGTGGGGGCGAACAGGATGCGCCGCCAGCGGCCCTGCTTCAGGCCAGTGAGAAGATAGCCGTTGAATACCGCCGCGGAGCAGCCGCAGCCGGAACCGCCAGCGTGCATATCCTGCCGGTCCCGGTCATAGAGGAGCATGCCGCAGTCCTCATAGTTTCGGGTCATGTCCACGCCGTCTTGCCGAAACAGGTCCATTACGATCTCGTGACCCAGCTCTCCTAAGTCCCCGGTGAAAATGGCATCGTAATCCGCCGGGCCGGTGTGCGTGTCGGCAAAGTAGGCCCGGAGGGTGTCATAGGCGGCGGGGGCCATGGCAGCCCCCATGTTGTTGGGATCGGTGATACCCTGATCCACAATTTTCCCGCAGGTGACGTGAGTGATATAAGGCCCCGGCCCTTGGGCGGAGAGAAGGGTGCAGCCGGCGGCGGTGGCGGTCCACTGGGCGGTAGGGGAGCGCTGGCTGCCATAGGGGACCGGCATCCGGTACTGCCGCTCGGCGGTGCAGAAGTGGGAACTGGCTTGGGCGGCGACGGTTTCCGCAAAGCCGCCGTCAATGAGCAGCGACGCCAACGCCAGTGCCTCGCCCATGGTGGAGCAGGCTCCGTACAGGCCGAAAAAGGGGATGCCCAGTTCCCGCAGACCGAAGGAGGAGCCGATACACTGGTTCAACAGGTCCCCCGCCAGTACATAGTCCACATCCCCCGGTTTCAGCCCCGCCTGCTCCAACGCCCGCCGTAAAACCCGACGCTGCATGGTGGCCTCCGCCTTTTCCCACGTTTTTTCGCCGAAAAAGGAATCGTCGCACAGCTCGTCGAAATATTTGGCCAAAGGTCCCTGGCCCTCCATCCGTCCGCCGATGTTGGCAAAGGAGAGGACTGAGGGCGGTGTCTGGAGCGCAACTGTTCGCCTGCCGATCCGTTTGCTGTTCATACCATGCCTCCCAGCTGAAAGTCATGCGAACAGTATGCCCCATTTGGCGGGATCTATGAGAGGGAGACGAGAAAAACCGGACTGCGCGCCGCACAGTCCGGTTTTTTCTTGCTTATGATATTTACGATTTTTTCTGACGGGCCTTCCGCAGGCGGCTCCGTATGGTTTGGCGGCCCCGCTTTTTGCGGATCCGGATCACCACCAGCATTAGAGCCAAAAGGATCAGAACTGCCAGCAAGACCCACAGCAGAGGACTGGCGGTCCGCTCCTGCACACAGAAGGTGACGGTTTCCCGGTCGGAGGTGAACAGCAGATAGCTGCCGTCCACGGTGCTGTCCTGCTTTTCCCAGCCGCTTTCCGTCTTGACCCAGAGGTCATAGCGCTTGCCGTCCTCCGGGAGCCGGTAGTGGACCGTGTAGGAGATAGCGGTCATATCCGGATCGTCCACCGTGACGGTAACGGCGGTGCCGGTGCGGGCAGAGCCCTTCGCATCTGTCCAGGAGACAGGTTCCGAAGTGTGGCTGACGGTGGCCCGGCTGCTGAAGCTGCCATCCACCAGGATCTGGGGAAGGGTCTGGGTGTCATCCGTCAGGGAGGAGGTGTAAGGTGTGTAGACGGCATCCAGTGTCTGACTGGCGGTGAGATGGGTATAGTCCAGATCAGGCCAGACAGCGGAGAAACCCTTTTTCGCCGGGATCTCCGGCAGGCTGTCGATCCCCCGTCCGTACTGGAAGGGGACTACCGCTACCTCCTTGCCGTCCGCCCGGAAGGTCAGTTCCATCTGGGAGAAGGTCTTGGGAACAGTGTCTCCTGCGCAGAGAGCGTCGAAGGCGGCGGGCTCTGCCTTCCTGGCGTAGCTGATACCGTCAATGGCACCCAGCGTTTCGTGGGTGAACAGGCAGCTGGTCACGGAGCCGTCCTCGTCCACGTCTCCCGCAATAGCACCGGTGTAAGCGCCGCCGTCCACGGTGACGAGACTGCGGCAGTCGGAGAGCGTTTTGCCATAACCGGCGATGCCGCCCACATAATCCTCGCCGGAGAGAGAACATTTAACCCAGCTCAGGCGGATGCTGCTGTCGGACCGGCCCGCAATGCCGCCGACATAGCTGCCGTCGGTGGAGACGGCGCCGTAGCTCTGGCAGCCGGTGATCTGACCGATGTACGCCTGTCCGGTGATGCCGCCGGCATAGTCATTCCGCCCGGTGACAGCACCGCTGTTGGTGCAGCCGGTCAGAAGGGCACGGGTCTGATAGTGGAAATTCAGGGAGTAGTCTCCCACCTTGGTCACATCACCATCGGGGTCGAAGTCAATTTCGATTCCTACGGAACCCACAATGCCGCCTAAATTTGTGCTGCCGGTAATCTCGCCTTTGTTTTCGGAGGCGGAGATCCGACCGTCATGCTGCTTGACGGAGTCGCAGGAATCGGACAGGTCCTGAAAATGATCCCGGATCTGATCCTCCTTGATCTTGCTTTGGTCCTGATTCCAGTCGCTTTTTTCGCTGCGGATCAGATTCGTAATGGAGCGGAACTGGCTGTTGATGGCCTTGAGGTCGGCGATGAGGGTGTCGGCAGAGTCACTGAGCAGTTGGTTCAGAGCTTCACCGCTGTCCAGAAGGGCATCCATGGCGTTTTGAAGCTGGCTGCCTTTTTCCGTAAGATCAGATCCGATGGGATCTATTTTGATTTCAGGCTTGTCAGCCTGCTTCCGTGTCAGTTCTTCCAGACCGCGGACCACCTGATCCAGTCGGTTCAGGGCCTTGTGGGCAGCGTTCTCCACATCCCCCAGATCCTCCAGCGCTTTTTTCAGCCGGGAAATATCTGCGGGCAGAGCATTCAGCGCCTGCCGCATCTGCTCCAGAGCGGTGCCGACCAACCGGAGGGCGGTGCTGTAATTCCCCAGTACGTCCTTCAGATGATCCAGAGCTTCCTGAGGATCCTTACCGCTGATGATGGCATCCAGAACATCTTTTGCTGCTGATGTGACTGCCTTATGGGTCTCCCGGGCAGCGTCCCGGGCATCCCGCAGATTGGTAAGGGCTTTCTGAAAATCCTCTGCCGCGTCATTGCCGCCGGTCAGATCCTTCCGAACTTTTTCCAGCGTATCCAGCAGAGCGTCCAATGCGTCCAGTGCACTGCCTGTGTCATCCAGAATGTCTGCCAGATCGTCCAGCGCCTGAGAGATCCGAGCGGAAAGTTCATTGATTTCGTCGATGTTGCCGTTGGCCCAGTCCGTCATGGCATCGGTCAGTTCCTTGGCGATGTCCTTGGTGTCCCGGACCTTGCCGGTGAGATCGCTCATCTGGGCGTGGACGGAGTCGGAAATGCTGTCAGCGTGGTTGGCGGTACGATCCATGATATCCTGAAGCGTATCCAGCTGGGCCAGCAGCTTGTCGAGGAAATCCTCGCTGAAGGTCTGTAAGACCTCCGGCTCCAGCTGGCCCACGATGCCGCCCACGTCCTTCCGTCCGTTGACGGAGCCGGTGTTGACGCAGCCATCCAGCCAGCCGGCGCTGCGTCCGGCGATGCCGCCGATGTTGTAGCCGATCTGGTCATAGCCCACGGAGCCGCTGTTGGAGCAGCTCTGGATGGTGCCCTTGGAATAGCCTGCCACACCGCCGACGTCCGTATAAGCCGGGACATTTTCCATGGAGTTCAGCTGGGCCAGATTTGTATAGTCGGTCTTGGGATCGTCTTCCAGATCGTGGGTGTTGATGCTGCCGCTGTTGGAACAGCGGGTCAGGGTCCCGCGGTTTTCGCCCACCACGCCGGCGGTGGAATGCTTGCCGGTAACGCTGCCGGAGAAGGCACAGCCCACCAGCTCGCCGCCGGTTTCATTGATACCTACCAGACCGCCGATGCGGTTATCACCCATGACGGTGCCGGAGGCGATGCAGTTCAAGATCCGCCCGGCGTTGCTGCCGGCCAGCAGGCCCAGTTCATCCTGATGCCCATTGGGGTGGATGGTGCCCGTCACCGTCAGATCCTGAACGGTGGCGCCGTTTTGAATGTAACGGAACAGACCCCGGACGTTGCCGCTGCCGGTGAGGGTCAGGCCGGAGATGGTGTGTCCGTTGCCTTGGAATGTGCCGCTGAAGGTGGGAATCGGAGTGAAGTCAACACCGTGGAGGTCAAGATCGTTCTCCAGGATCACGGTCTTGCCCTGGGACCAGGTATCCAGCGTGCAGTTCCGGGACAATTCGGCCAAATCCTCGGCGGTTTTGATGGTAACGGTGCTCTCGGTCGCCAGCGCAGCGGGAGCGGCCAGGGTAAACAGCAGGGTCACAGCCATGAGAAGGGCGGACCATTTTTGAATGCGTTTCATTGGGCGTCCCCCTCCTTTCCGGTGACAGAATCCGCAGGCGGCGTGTTCGGTGTATCCTCCGGTGACGCCCCTGCTTCGGGCGGTTGGCCGCTGCCTTCTGGCAGATCATAGCTGCCGGAGGACATGATGGCGGAAATGTCGCCCTTGACTACGCCGTGGATCTCCGCGTCCACAAAACCGGAGATCCGCCCCCGGACACGGCCATTGACAAAGGTGGTGCCGGAGAGACGCTGAGAGGCGATGGGCGTTGCGGGGAGCTTTACCTGGAAGCTGGTCTTTTCCACGATCCGGTCGCCCAGCACCAGGATCTGAGGCAGAACGAACATGACCAGGAACATGGAGATCAGCGTGCCCCGGCTAAGGCACTGGCCAATGCCTACGATGGACGGCTCCGTGGTGATCTGCCCGATGAGGAAGCCCGCAGCGGACAGGATGGAGCCGGAGGTCAGTACCGTGGGGAAGGAGAGATCCAGCGCCTTGATCAGGGCTTCTCTGGGGGTCATCCGGGTCTTGAGGTCGGAATACCAGGTGGAAATGACGATGGCGTAGTCGATATTCGCGCCCATCTGGATGGAGGTAACGATCAGATAGCTCATGAAGAAGATGTTGGTGTGCAGCACCGTGGGGAAGGTGAAGTTGATCCAGATACTGCCCTGAATGACCAAGATCAGCAGAATGGGCAGGCCCACGGACATAAAGGTGAACACCAGCACCAGAACCACGAATACCACGGACAGGACGCTGATCATCACATTGTCTCTGGCGAAGGAAACGGACTGGTCATAGTCGCTGGTGGAGTTGCCTACTAAGTACACATCGTCGGCATCGTAGTATTTCTCCACGATGCTGTGAACGGTTTTCAGGAAGGCGAAGGTATCGGTCCCCTCCTCCGGCAGATTCAGGTTCATGACCATGCGGGTGTAGTTGGGGCCCAGCATCTGGGTCTGGGCATCGGTGATCTGCGTATAGGCGTCATTGATCTCCCGCTCATCCTCGTCATCCAGCGTCACATAGCCCTTTTCCTTCTCCTGATAGATAAAGAGGATCATATCCATGGCGGATACGGTATAGCTGTCGATGCCGCCCACGATGGGGCCGTAGTTATCCTCCTGATCCGCTGTATAGGCGGCGTAGAGGATGCAGGCTTCCTCGTAGGAAAGACCCATCATCTCCGAGAACTGCCGGGGCGTCAGCTTGTCGGTGAGGAAGTAGCCGGGCTTGGCCTCCACATTGGAAAGACCCATGGCATAATCCACCTCATCCAGTCCGCTCAGCTCCTTCAAAACGGCCTTTTCACTGGCGGTGTCCCCCTTGGGGACCACCAGTGCCATGATATTCTGGGTGCCGAATTCCTTTTCCACCCGGTCCGTCGCTGCCTGATGCTCATTGCGGCGAACGGTCATGACGGCGTTGTCGCCATACACATAGGGGCACTGGTTGGAGAGGAAGAAGCCTCCCACCACGCACACGATGAATACGGGCACGCCCACATGACGCAGGGCATAGACCAGCTTGCCCCAGCGGTCGATCTGGGGGATGAAGTTCTTGTGGCGGGTCCGCTCCATCGCCTTGGAGAAGAGCATCAGCAGTCCGGGCATCAGGGTGAACACGGCCAGCATACTCAGCAGGATGGCCTTAATGAGCACCAGACCCAGGTCAAAGCCGATGCGGAACTGCATGAACATCATGGCGGCCAGACCGGAAATGGTAGTCAGGCTGCTGGCGGAGATAGAGGGAATGGCGGCGCTGACAGCGATGATGCAGGCCGTCCGGTCATCCGGGGCGTGTTCCCGCTCTTCCAGAAAGCGGTGAAGCAGGATGATGGAGTAGTCGATGGCCAACGCAAGCTGGAGCACCACTGTCACAGAGTCGGACACGAAGGAGATTTCGCCGAAGATGAAGTTGGTGCCCTTGTTCAGCAGCGCCGCCGCCACAAAGGTCAGCAACAGCACCGGCACCTCGGCGTAGGAACGGGAGGTCAGCAGCAGCACCAGCACGATGACCAGTGCGGCCACCACTAAGATAATGCCCATTTCCTCATTTAATGTTTCGGATTTGGAGTAGCCCACATCGGTAGAGATGTAAGTGTCATAGGGGGCCAGCAGTTCCTTCACGGCGGCCAGACCGTCCTTGGCGGACTGGTCGTCGTTTTCGCCCCGGAAGGTGACGGTGATGAGGGCGTCGGCACCCTGCATGTAATCCTCATAGGTCTTGTTGGCAGCGGAGGGCAGGGTGGTATCATCCGCCGACTTGTCCGCGTCCCAGAAGTCCACGGAGGAGATGTTGTTCAGATCTTCGATCTGATCCGCCAGATCCCGTGCGATCTCATACGTCACATGAGACACGATGATCCGGGCGGTGCCGTAGGTCTTCATCTCGTCTTCCATCAGCGTCAGGCCCCGGCGTGTCTCCGTGGTCTCCGGCAGATATTGGGTCAGATCGTCGCAGACCTTTACCCAGCTCTGGGTGATCAGGCTGGCGATGATGGCAATGGCGTACAGAAAAAAGATCAGGTTCCGTTTATCCACGATAAACGTGGCCAATTTTTCAAAAAAATTGCTTTTTTTCGGCTGGTCGCTCATGGGAGTCCCCTTTCTATGGCGCGTTTCAACAGCACATTCACATGAAATCACTTGTATCATATCCGCGGACATTTGAAATTGCAACAGTCAAATTCGGTCATTTGTCAGAATTCTGCGATTTTCCAGTTTTTGACTGGACAGATCCTAAAAAAACTTTTAAAATCTATGCAAACCGCCTGTAAATGAACAATGACAGCCCCCTTGACCTGTGCTATACTCTTAACAGAACTTAACGGAATGGGGCTGTAAGATGGGAAAAAGGTATAAAACCTCCGAGACCACTTCTCAGGCCATCAGCGCAGCGCTGAAGCCGCTCATGCCCCAAAAGCCGCTGGAACGGATCACCGTGGCGGAGATCATGGATACCTGCGGGATGCGGCGGCAGCATTTCTACTATTATTTTACGGACATTTACGATCTGCTGCGCTGGACCTTTGAAAAGGAAGCGCTGGAGCTTTTGCAGCAGCAACAGGGCGTGTCCCCCTGGCAGGACGGCTTTCTGCATCTGTTCCAATATATCAATCAAAATCGGGCGGTCTGCCTCTGCGCGCTGGACTCTCTGGGCAAGGAATCTTTGAAGCGGCTGCTGGAGGCGGATGTCAGCAGCATCGTGGACCGGGCCGTCCGGCAGGCGGCGGTGGAAAATGGCCTGCCAGCCCATTCGCCGGAGGTGGAAGTGGTGATCTGTCTGGTGACTATTATGATGGCAGGGGCGGTGGAGAGCTGGCTCCGGGGTGAGCTGACCCAGACGCCGGAGGAGCTGACCCGGCGGATCGATATGATGTTTCAGGACTATATTCGCGGCGTGGCCCTTCGGCTGAAGGCTCCTGCCGCTGTATACGCATAGAAAACGAGGAGGGTGTGTTCCTATGAGAAAGCATGTGATCGCATTGGGCCGACAGTTTGGCAGCGGCGGCCGCGAGATCGGACGGAAGCTCAGTGAGTCGCTGGGCTTTGCCTACTATGACCGGGAACTGCTGAAGCTGGCGGCGGAGCGGGCCGAGGTAGGGGAGGAGCTGTTCGCCGATAAGGATGAAAAGGCCGGCAATCCCTGGCTGTTCAAGGCCTTCTATCAGGGCGGCCCCAAGGTCAAGCAGGGGCAGTCGGCGGAGGATGTGCTCTTTCAGATGCAGAGCGAGATCATCCGGGAACTGGCTGAGAAGGAGGACTGCATCATCGTGGGTCGCTGCGCGGATCTTGTGCTGACGGGGCAGGATGTGGATTGCCTGAGCCTGTTTATCTGCGCTCCCTTTGAGTGGCGGGTCCATCACCGGATGGAACTGGAAAATCTGGACGAAAAGGCCGCCCGGGCACTGGTGGAAAAGACCGACGCCCAGCGGGAGAAGTATTATACGCATTATACCGGCCGCCCCTGGGGCCTGCCGGAGAATTACGACATCTGCATCAACAGCGCACGGTTGGGGATTGAACGGACGGCGGCGCTGCTGGCAGAGCATTGCCGGGAGCTGTTCAGCAACCCCTGCTGAAAGTAAAGTGAACCCCGTCAGCCGCATTGCGGCTGACGGGGGGGTTTCTTCATTCAGGGTTTCAGGCGGCGGCTCATTTCGTCTGCGGGGTGAATGACCGGCAGGGTGGTCTGTCGGAGGAGAGCCTCTTTGAAATAGGGAAAGTGGGTGCAGCCAAGCACCAGCGCTTCTGCACCCAACGCCTGATACCAGTTCACAAGCTCCGGCAGACGGTTCTGTTTCACCAGCGTATCGGGGTCCTCTCCGGCCTCGATCCCCAACACCACAGGCAGAAGTCCGGTAGAGCGCAGGGTCAGGTCCGGGTTGGCACTGAGCAGGGTCCGCTCGATTCCGGCGGTGCCCTGAGCGTTGGCGGCGATCACGGCCAGAGAGTGATATTTGGGCGCCAGCAGCCGGTAAACGTCCAGCGGCGTGACGATCTTCAAGCCGGTTTCCCGGGCAACGAACTGGAAATCCAGCGCGCCGGAAAGAGAATTGCAGTAAATGAAGGCTTTTTCGCAGCCATGCTCCCGCTGCGCCGCGCACAGAAGGGAGACTACGGTGTCAATCTTTTCCTCCGTGGAGGAGATCTGGAAAGCCGTCTGCTGGTTGGGGTCCTCTGATATCGGGCAAAAGACGCCGGGCAATCCCTGTGTGCTGAGGCAGTCCATGCCCATCTGGGTATCTACCGGTGTTCCGGCCATGACAATGATCGGTTTCATATCCATCGCGGTCTCCTTTTCAACCAGATTTTATAAGCGCGGGCGCGTATGATGTAAAATCAACGATTCTGACCCTATTATACGGGCTTTTCTCCCGGACCGCAAGACGGACCGCCTATAAGATTAACTGAACTGTCCTTATAAGGTATAACGCAGACACGCATAAAGCCGTTCTCTGGCCCGCTGAAGTGTGCGGCAGACGGTGGAGCGGTTCAGATGGAGCTTGGCGGCGATCTGCCCCATGGTGAGTCCCTGATCGTAGTAAAGCTCCAGCATCTGCTGCTGCCGCTTCGTGAGCACCTGCTGGCGGGCAAAGCGCAGATTCCGGCGCAGCCGCTCCAGATCCGCAGAGTTATCCGGGGCGCTTTCCCGCTGCCAGTTGGACAGATCTGCCAGAAATTGACCGCCCTTGGCGTCCAGACTGATCTGATTCATCGGTGAGCCTCCTTATCATAGTCATAATAATGAGCGGTGAGTCTGGCCAGATCCCGGGCCTCCTGCCATAAGGGCAGCAGCGCCGCCACCCGGCGTTTGAGGGCCTGGACGGCTTCCGGGTCCGTTTCCTGCCGGGTCAGACCGCGAAGCTCCACGATCCGACTTCGGATCACGGCGGCGTGTTCCGCGTAAACAACAGACATTTCCAACAGCGTCATAGTCTGTCCTCCTTTCCCCGGAGCACCCGACAGGGCAGGAGCTCCTGCCGGGCCAGGTCAGGTAGACAGTCGGTGCAGGCCAAGGTGCCGTTGCAGACCCAGTATTCCTCTCCTGACGCGATTTCCCGCCCACAAATGGAACAGCGTACCACGGCGGAAACGGAGCGCTTTTTTGTGCTCAAACAGATCCCTCCTAAAAAGAAATACGAAAATGAAAAAAAGTTGTTGACAAATTGGTTATGTTCTGCTAAGATAATCCTTGCTGTTGGGAACTGCTGGTGTAGCTCAGCTGGTAGAGCAGCTGATTTGTAATCAGCAGGTCGGGGGTTCGAATCCGTCCACCAGCTCCACAATTTCATATGGGGGAATTCCAGAGCGGCCAAATGGGGCAGACTGTAAATCTGTTGTCACTGACTTCGGTGGTTCGAATCCACCTTCCCCCACCAATCGAACGCAGACAAAGTCTACGTTCGATTTTTTTTTATGTCCGCAGTATTCGCCGCACGGTTTCAGCGGGTGAACCGGAGAAAGCGGAACCGGATGACTTGCATGGAACAGCCTGCGGCCCGTCTGCTTGCTGCCCTCCTTTCCATGTGGCTTTTGCTTATCGCCAGGACAAGTTCCCTGTCAACGAGGTAACATTATCACAAGAATTTTGCTAAGTCAAGAATAATTTTACAAGAAACTTGTTAAAATGGATTGACAGCAACACTTTTTTTCGTTATGATTAAGACACCTATGTCGAGAGTTGTCGAGGAACAGAACGAAAGGAGTTTTTTCCATGAGTTTTGGCGAACGAATTAAATTCCGGCGTGGGGAACTGAAGCTGTCCCGTGGGGAACTGGCGGGGCGGCTGGGAGTGTCCCCCTCGGCAGTGAGCAACTATGAAAACGGTCTGAGCTTTCCCAAGGAAGATGTGATGCTGCGGCTGTTTGACAGTTTGGAGACAGATCCCAATCAACTGTTTCGGGACAGCTTCCGGGGAGGCGGGCAGACGCTGAGTTCAGAAGAACAGACTTTGCTGCGGAAATTCAGGGAACTTTCCCCATTGGGACGTGAAACGGTGCAGTCTGTGACCGAAGCGCTGTGGGCCTGCCGACAGGAGACGTCCCCGCTCCCGGCGGAGCGGCCCGAGGGCAGGATCATCCCCCTGTACCACACGCTGGCGGCGGTAGGCTGTGTTTCCGCAGTGCCGGGAGAGGATTTTGATGAGATCTCCGTCACAGAGCAAGTGCCGCAGACGGCGGAATTTGCCGTCCGCATCAGCGGGGACGCTATGGCCCCCTATCTGGAGGACGGCGCGGTGGCGTATGTGAGCCGCACACCTCTGCGGGAGGGAGATGTGGGTATTTTCAGCGTGAACGGCAAGATCCTTTGCCGGCAGTATGACCGGGACGATTCCGGTACGGTATATTTGTTTTCCCTGAATCGCCGCCGTGCGGATGGGGATGTGACCTTGCCTGCTGCGGAGGCCGGGACGCTGATCTGCTTTGGCCGGGTGCTTACAGGGACCCTGTCAAACCGAAATTGGGAACCTCTTGCACCGGGACGGATCAAAACAAAAATCTTCTGAGTGCGCGATGGGGCATCCATCCGAAGATAGAAGATAAAAACCCCCTGCGGGAAACGGCATAGCCGCTTCCTCGCAGGGGGTTTTATTCAGTTAAGCGGTCAGCTCTGCCGCGTGGAGCTTACCGGCTCCGGCTTCACATAGAGCTTGACGCCCTCCATCCTCTCCGCGATCACGCGGGTCCCGATGGGCAGCACCGTGCCGTCGCTGCTGCGGGCGGTCCAGGTCTTGCCCTCTACATACACGGCCCCGGTGCCGGCCTCGTTGTCGATATCCTCTGTTACCCGGGCAGTACAGCCGATGACTCGGTCCAGATTCGTAGGGACGGTTTTTGCGTTGGCCCGCTTCATCAGGGGCCGGACCGCCGCCAGAATACCCACGGAGACCGCCAGAAACAGGGCAATCTGAAGCCACAGCGCCGCACCTAAAAAGGACGCCAGCAGAGCCACCGCCGCACCGCCTACAAACCAAATGGATACCAATGCCGCGGTAGCGGCCTCCAAAACGCCGAAGGCCACCACAGCCCCCAGCCAGATCCAGTTCATCATCAAAGAACCCTCCTTTTTTGCAAAATCCATTTCTGCTTGCAGTATAGCACAGTTTTTGGCGAAAAACCACTTCCAATTTGCGGTGGGAGCACGGTTTCCGGTTGCGGATCGGCGGACAGTCTGTTATACTGACCCTAATATAGTTTTGAAAGTTGAAAGGAGACATGGACCATGACACTGACGGTTCCCTGTCTGTTTGGTTTGGAAAGTCTGGTGGCGGACGAGATGCGCCGTCTGGACTTAAAAAATGTCCGGGCGGAAAACGGCCGGGTCCACTGTGAAGGAACTTTGGCTGACATTGCCCGACTGAACATCAACCTCCGCTGCGGTGCGCGGGTGCTGATGGAGCTTGGCTCCTTCCCGGCCCGTGATTTTGAGGCGCTGTTTCAGGGGGTCTACGCCCTGCCCTGGGAGGACTATATCCCACGGGACGGCGAATTCCCTGTAAAGGGCTATTCCCTGAACTCTCAGCTTCATTCGGTCCCCGCCTGCCAGTCCATCGTGAAAAAGGCGTCCGCTAAGCGGCTGGGGGAGAAGTACGGCGTGGAGACCCTGCCGGAGTCCGGCAGCCGGTATCAGATCCAGTTTTCCATCATCAAGGATGTAGCGACCTTGTATCTGGACACCTCTGGCGAGGGCCTTTACAAGCGGGGCTACCGGGCTAAAAACATGGGTGCGCCCCTGCGGGAAACGCTGGCGGCAGCGCTGGTGACCCTCTCCCGTTACCGGGGAAAGGATCCCTTCTGCGACCCCTTCTGCGGCAGCGGCACCATCCCCATCGAGGCAGCCCTTATCGCCAAGAACCGGGCGCCGGGCCTGGACCGCAGCTTTGCCGCTCAGAAGTGGAAAAACATGGACTCCAAGCTGTGGCTGGAGGCCGGTGACGAGGCCATGGATAAGGAATTCCACGGCCATTATGACATCTGGGGCGGCGATATTGACCCCGCCGCTGTGGAGCTGGCGCGGCACAACGCGGAGCTGGCCGGTGTGGAGGACTGCATTCACTTTGAAGTGGCGGACGCGGGAAAATTCCACCGGGACAGCGAATACGGCCAGCTGGTGACCAACCCGCCCTACGGCGAACGGCTGCTGGAAAAGAAGGAGGCCGAGGACCTGTATCGAATGTTCGGCGCGGCCCTCCGGGACCTGCCCCCCAAGTGGCGGGTGCTGGTGCTCAGCTCCCACACGGAATTTGAGCGGTGTTTCGGCCGTCCCGCCGACAAAAAACGTAAGCTCTACAACGGCATGATCAAGTGCGACGCCTTCATGTACGGAAGATGACCGGAGATCATGCCGTAACGGCGCAGCGCGTCGACGCCGCGTCAACGGCGCGCAAGCGTTTTGCCGCAGGCAAAACCTTGGACCGGGCGGGCTTTGCCTGACCGGTCAGGTAAGATCCGGGGCCCCCGCAAAATCAAAGATTTTGTGGGAAACATGATCAAGTGCGACGCCTTTATGTACGGAAGATGACCGGAGAATTTTATACAAAAAGCAATCATGCGGGCAAAAAATGACAATTTGTAATCAGAATTTGACGGTTTCAGTTGAAAGGGGAGCGGTCACCCGTGCAGCATATCTTCATCATTAACCCCCATGCCGGGAAAAAGGACCAGACGGGCCGCATTTATGAAATGGCGGACCGTCTGCGGCAGCATGGCCTGACTTGCCAATGTCTGCTGACCCAGCGGTCCGGCGGCGCGGAGGAGATCGCCCGACGGCTGGTGTCCTCCGGGGAGGAGGTCCGGCTTTACGCCTGCGGCGGGGACGGCACTCTGAACGAGGTGGTCAACGGTGCGGCAGGCTTTGACAATGCGGCTGTGACCTGCATCCCCATCGGGACCGGTAATGATTTCCTGAAAAACTTCGGTCCGGACGCCGCCAAGTTTACGGACGCGGAAAATCTGTGGGACGGGGAGGTCCATCCTCTGGACCTTATCGACTGCAACGGCCGCCAATGTCTGACCATTGCCTGCAGCGGCATTGACGCCCGGGTGGCGGAGAGCGTTCACGAGCTGGGGGATTCCCCCCTCCTCAGCGGACGGGGCAGCTATCTGGCCGCCGTGGCGGTGAATTTCCTGTTCCGGGGCATTGGCCAGCACTGGCGGGTAACGCTGGATGACGAGGTCATCGAGGATGGCTTTGCTCTGGTGTCCATGTGCAACGGACGGTATTACGGCGGCGGCTCCACGCCGGTGCCGGAGGCCCGGATGGACGATGGCGTTTTACATACGGTGCTGGTGAAAAACATCAGTCGCGTGAAGTTCGCAGGGCTGTTCAGCGCCTATTCCGCTGGCCGCTACCGCTCGCTGCCGCCGGAGGTGATCCGGGTGGTGACTGCCAAAAACGTCCGCATTCAGTCGGAAGATGACATTGTGACCTGTCTGGACGGGGAGACCATCCACAGCCGGGATGTGCGTCTGACTTTGTCGGAAAAAAGGTTGAATTTCTTCGGACCCAAGGGCTGTGATCCCAATTACGGTGCCGGTCCCAAGTGAGGGCGGGAACCGACGATTTTCCCCAATGGAAACTTCATAACTTATTTACAAATTACCCCTTTACAAACCGGGACAGTTGTACTATGATAACAGCGTTAGCACTCAAGTAGACTGAGTGCTAACGCTGAAATTGTTTATCATATGAAAATATACAAGGAGGAACCCAACATGAAACTTACCCCGTTAGCTGATCGTGTGATCCTGAAAATGGTAGAGACCGAGGAGACCACCAAGGGCGGCATCATCCTCACCGGCTCCGCAAAGGAGAAGCCCTCCGTGGCTGAGGTCATTTCCGTGGGCCCAGGCGGCATGGTAGACGGCAAGGAAGTCACCATGACCGTGAAGCCTGGCGATAAGGTCATCACCAGCCAGTATGCCGGCACCAAGGTGACCCTGGAGGACGTGGAGTACGTAGTTGTCCGTCAGAACGATATCCTGGCCATCGTCGAGTAACTCGTCACAAGCTGCACATCCCTCGCTTCGGCCTTGCGGCCAAAGTTTGCTCGTTCCGCTGCTCCTCGTTTTTCCGGCACAAACGCTTCGCTGGTTTGCGCCGGAAGGGGACGAAGGAACGGTGGGGCATGTGTCCTGACAAAATGCTTGAATTGATTTTTGCCGCGACATGTGCGTGGCAAGAATTCCTTGACCCCAGCCGTCCTGGACGGCGTCGCCAGTTCACAAACTGGCGAGGGGGAATCTACTGCGCAGCCGTTAGCAGCTTTGCTGCTTTACGGATGCGGCGTGCCCTTTACGGGCAAAGGGGGGACGCAGTCCCCCACTTTAAGAAAAATTCGGAGGTATGAATTATGTCTAAGCTCATTATGCGCGGCGATGAAGCCCGCAAGGCTCTGCAGGCCGGTGTTGATCAGCTGGCCGATACTGTTAAGATCACCCTGGGCCCCAAGGGCCGCAACGTGGTTCTGGATAAGAAGTACGGCGCTCCCCTCATCACCAATGACGGCGTCAGCATCGCCAAGGAAGTGGAACTGCCCGATCCCTTTGAGAACATGGGCGCACAGCTGGTGAAGGAGGTCTCCACCAAGACCAACGATGTTGCCGGTGACGGCACCACCACCGCTACCCTGCTGGCTCAGGCCATGATCCACGAGGGTCTGAAGAATCTGGCCGCAGGCGCCAACCCCATCGTTGTGAAGAAGGGCATGGCCAAGGCTGTGGAAGCCGCCGTGGCCGAGGTCAAGAAGCAGGCCAAGAAGGTCAACGGCTCCAGCGATATCGCCCGTGTGGGCGCTGTCTCCAGCGGTGACGAGGAGATCGGCAAACTGATCGCCGACGCGATGGAGAAGGTTTCCGCCGACGGCGTGATCACCATTGAGGAGTCCAAGACCGCTGAGACTTACAGCGAGGTTGTGGAGGGCATGCAGTTCGACCGCGGCTATATCACTCCCTATATGGTCACCGATACCGAGAAGATGGAGGCCGTCATTGATGACGCCTATATCCTCATCACCGATAAGAAGATCTCTGTGATCTCCGACATCCTGCCCATCCTGGAGCAGCTGGTCCAGTCCGGCAAGAAGCTGGTCATCATCGCTGAGGATGTTGAGGGCGAGGCTCTGAACACCCTGATCGTGAACCGTCTGCGCGGTACCCTGAACGTTGTCTGCGTCAAGGCTCCCGGCTTCGGCGACCGCCGCAAGGAGATGCTGCAGGACATCGCTGTCCTCACCGGCGGTACCGTTGTCAGCGAGGAAGTGGGTCTGGAACTGAAGACCGCTACCATCGACATGCTGGGCCGTGCCCGTCAGGTGAAGGTCACCAAGGAGAACACCACCATCGTGGACGGCGCCGGTGATGCCACCGCCATTAAGGACCGCGTGGCTCAGATCCGCAGCCAGATCGCCAACACCACCAGCGACTACGATAAGGAGAAGCTGCAGGAGCGTCTGGCCAAGATGGCCGGCGGCGTGGCTGTCATCAAGGTGGGCGCTGCTACCGAGACCGAGATGAAGGAGAAGAAGCTCCGCATCGAGGACGCTCTGAACGCTACCCGCGCCGCTGTGGAAGAAGGCGTGGTTGCCGGCGGCGGCACCATTTTCGTGAACGTCATCCCCGCTGTGGAGGCTCTGCTGAACACTGTGGAGGGCGATGAGAAGACCGGTGTTCAGATCATTGCCAAGGCTCTGGAAGCTCCTATCCGCCAGATCGCGGCCAACGCCGGTCTGGACGGCTCCGTGATTCTGGAGAAGGTGCGCAATTCCGGCAAGCTGGGCTACGGCTTCGACGCTTACAAGGAGGAGTACTGCGACATGGTCGCCGCCGGTATCATCGATCCCGCCAAGGTGACCCGTTCCGCTCTGGAGAACGCCGCTTCCGTCTCCGCAATGGTACTGACCACCGAGTCCCTGGTGGCCGACAAGCCCGAACCCCCCGCACCTGCTGCTCCCGCTGACCCCGGCATGGGCGGCATGTACTAAGAGACACCGCAAAGCCTTGAAATCGCTTGATTTTTTGAGTGGGCAAAAGCGGATTTACGCCAAACTTACGCCACTTACACCAAAAATTCAAGCGCATGATAGGATAACAGAAATCGGCACCTGCTTTTGAGGCAGGTGCCGATTTTTTGCTTGCGGGGGAAGGACAGCCGATTACGAAAGAAATTTCCGCGTCAGTCCGTCAGCTTGGCGCAGTCGGCGGGGCGGCCGGAGAGCATTTCCAGACCGTGACTGATGGCGGGCAGCACCGCCTCCAGATTCTCCTGAGCCGCCTTGGGGGAGCCGGGGAGGTTCAGAATCAAGGTCCCCTTCCGGATGCCCGCCTGCGCCCGGGACAGCATGGCCCGGCTGGTGATCTGCATGGAGGCATAGCGCATGGCCTCCGGGATGCCGGGAGTCAGCCGGTCGCACACGGCAAGGGTGGCCTCCGGGGTCACGTCCCGGGGAGCGAAGCCGGTGCCGCCGGTGGTCACAAGCAGTTGAATGTCACCATCGTCGGCCATCTGCCGCAGCGCCGCTTCGATCTGCGCCTGTTCGTCCGGCACCACATCGGTCCGGACCACCTCATAGCCCGCGTTTTTCAGCAGCTCCGCCACCAGCGGGCCGCCCTCGTCAGGGCGCTCGCCTCGGGAAACACGGTCGCTGACCGTCAATACAGCAGCATGATACATACGCTCATCTCCTCATTTCAACAGTAGAATATCCCTTGGCTGGATGGCGATCCAAAGCCCCTCCGGGCGGTTCAGCCGCCGCCAATCATCCCGTTCCAGTTCCATCCGCAGGAGGGGGGCACCGGACGCGGCCCCCTCCGGCCGCAGCAGGACGATGGTGGTGAATACATCCTGAATGACC
>ENA-UOJK01000325-UOJK01000325.1-human-gut-metagenome-genome-assembly--contig:-C116-NODE-325-length-49184-cov-97.397606_pt1 | contig 49184 bp, 34 predicted proteins | sample MGYA00242348_ERZ723895 | MGnify/ENA metagenome assembly ERZ723895
TCTCGCTTTGCTCAAAAAGATTTTTTGCCTATCTTCGTGGCATGGAAGTAAGACGAAGCGAAAAGATAACCTTCCGCTGCACCGCCCTTGAGAAGGGGGCACTTGCGGAGCAGGCATCCCGGTGCGGCTTGAGCATATCGGAGTATTGTCGTACCCTTTCCCTTGGCGGCCGTCCAAAGGAAAGATACACCGAGGAGGAACGGGAACTTCTCCGGGATATCGCCCGGCTGAAAGGGACTCTCCAACGGCTGAACAACTACTTCGGAGGTCGCCAGTACCGGGAGGTGTTCGAGGAGAACCGGGAACTAATCACCGAACTTAAGAAAATACTCTCACGATGATAGGAAAAGGAAAGAGCATATCACATGGTACGGCGGCACTGGAGTACGACCTTGCCAAAGAGATAGACGGACAGCCGGCAGCCACCGAGATTGTCCGGCACGAGCTTTACGGGCTTACTGGTGCGGAAATGGTGCAGGAGATGCAGCCTTACTTCGCTGATTTTCCGAACGTAAAGAATAACTGCTTGCGGTTTGAGGTCAGCCCATCGATAGAGGAAAGCGCCACCTTTACCGATGCGGACTGGGTGAAGATCAGTAACGATTTCATGCAACGTATGGGATTGATGAACCACCAGTACATTATCGTGAAGCATAGCGGAACGGAGAAGAACAGCAGGCAAGCCCACCTGCATATACTGGCAAACCGTGTGTCGTTATCGGGAAAACTCTACAAGGATAACTGGATAGGGAAGAGGGCTACGGAAGCCGCCAACGGTATAGCCAGAGAACGGAACTTGGTACAATCAAAGGACATAGGCAAAGCCAATAGGGAAGAGATAAGGCAGGCTATGGATGGCGTTTTGAAGGAGATGCAGGGATTTGACCTTACCAAATTTCAAGAGGAACTTGGTAAGCTGGGCTTCAAGACTCGGGAAGCCCGGGCAAGTACCGGGAAACTGAACGGCTACTACGTCACAGCCCGTAGCGGAACGGAGTACAAGGCAAGTGAGATAGGAAAAGGCTATACGCTTGCCCATATCGAAAAGACACAGAAAAACTTAAAATACAGCTCAATCAGCAGGAATTATGGAAACACCATCAAATCCAAAGACGGAGGATTACACCTATAAGCAGGGACAGTACAGCCCCCGCAAAAGAAAGGACACCACGCCCAAAGTAAATCCGCAGCTTGCGGTAGAACTGGTGTACCAGGAACTGAAGCGGATAGAAGGCTATACAAAGCGCATAGAGGACGCAACGGCAAGAAAGGTGCAGATAGACGGAAAAAGCCTTGAAATTGCCGAAAATTGCCTTAAAAGTGTATTAACGGACTTTGAACAGCAGGAGAACAGAATGAAAAAAGGCGGTTATGTGGATAAACGGATTTCATTTTATTCTATTCTTTGTGTCGTTGTTTCCCTTTTGTTCGCCTGTCTCATGTGCTATTTGTGGGTGGATGCAGCAAAGGAAAAAGATAAGTATCAACAGTTTTATGAATACTACAAACAGCAAATAGAAAATCCAAACGGCAAATAATCATGATTATTTGCCGTTTGGATTAAAACTAAATTACAGCGCTTCATAGACGCCGACCAATATTGTTACGACTTTATCTATGTGACTTATTCAAGAAATAAAGTTATTTCGTCTCCAAAGAACTGTTCTTTTTCATATGGTCCAATGATAGAAAATCCAGCATTATCTATTCGATCTTTTTTTAAAGAACCAACAAAATTTAAAATATAACTGTCTGTTGTTTCATCTGGTTCAAGTCTTTTTCCATAAGGGCTTCTTATTATGATCTTGCCATTATCTATTTCATATTTTGATTTTCCTTTTAAAAGATATAAAGTGTTTTTGGTTCGGAAAGATACAGAATCGTTGCCTTCAAAGGTAAGAGAGAGGCTTTGATTGCTAAAGGTCTTTCCAAGAATCATTGATTCAATACCTATCTGTTCTTTTTCACATGAACATAAACAGAAACACAATAACATTAAGATACTAAGAGTCTTCATAATTTTTTAGAAATTTACAGATCGTGAAAACGCATCACTCATTGGACTTATTGTTATTGATACAGTACCATTACTAACGTTTTTAGGACGATATCCTTTTTGGGAGTTTTTCTCGACGATAATGGCATCGTAAAAATTTAGAGTTAATGTCCCTAACTGATCGCTTGTTTTCGTCGTTTCTATTGTTATAGTAGAACTGGTAGAGGTGGATTTAGTAGTGTCGTATCCTAATCCAACTTTGATACTTCCTCCATTTTCCCCTATTGGAATATTACCATCTGCACTGGATTTAAAGTTTGCAGCAAAAGTGGTTGTCTTGTTTTGGACATAAGTAATCTTTTCATCTACATCTCTTTCAAAAATATTAATGAATCTTTCTAAGGACTGTGTAGCAATATCCCATTTCGGTAGTCTTGTATCATGTCCTTTTGCTCTGGGATAATACCATTTTCTTTCTAATTTATGTGGATCTATAGTATAATAGAATTTAGAATGCCTAAACATTGTTTTATGTCTATAAGATTTTTCTATAGGAACATTAAATAGTTCTTGAGGTTTAACATTAAAAACATATTCGTGTGCTGTTAATTCTTTTATATTTTTAACTCCTGTAAACACTTGTAAGATGATTTCGAAATTTCCGTCAATCCAAAATCTACTTAAGGCTTCATCATCGGAAATTTCACCTTTTTTGTTAGTAATGGTTCCTTTGTCTTTTCGGGTAGGGTCTCCTTCTTGATCTGCCATTGTAAAGTAACTACTTGGGCTTATTTGAATTCTATAAATATATTCATCTATATTCATATTGAGACTTCCTTCTTTATTATTTTCAGTTAGTCCATAATATATATTGTCACGTTGTAGAGATGGATTTTCTTTCATTTTTTCATAGGCACTTTTCACTATGGGATCTACAATGTCTTCAGAAAGCCAATCTATATTATCTGGTTCTGACATACTACGTGTTAATGTGGTATGTTGTTTGCTATTTGTGCCATCAAACGCTTTGTCTATGAATTGATAACTGTTTGCAATGCCACGAGTGTTTATTGATACAGGAATAACTCTTTCATTATTTTTTACAACGAGTAAATGAAATCCAGGAATACTGTTTTGGGGGATTTCTCCGGATTTTTCACCATTAAAATACAATAACATCTTAGAGGTTTGATTCTCTCTGAAAGTAACAGGAATCTGATCGTCTGTTATATCCCAATTATAAGGAGTTATATTTGTAAATAGAGATAAGTCTGGAACATAAATATTCAGTAAAGGTAAAGCTCTTTCAATATTGTTTAATTCCTCTTCCGTTGTGTACTTCAATAGTATATTTCTAAATGTTTCGCTGTTTCCTACTTCTTCATTTTTTAAAATAGGATAGAAAACGTCAAAGTCATTGTCAAATTGTTGTATTGCTTTATCCTTTATGAAGCTACGTAGGTCTATATTTTCATATATAGCCTTAGATAAAATCTCGGCAAATTTTTGTTTGGCATCATTTTCGGTCAATGACATGATTTTCAAACTGGGGGTGGTTGAATCTTGTGCACTTTGATTTTCAGGAAAATCCTCAGTACAAGAGAAAGTAAGCGCACATAGCGCAATAAATAACAAAGATTTTCTCATATTTTTTTTATTTAAAAGGTTGTTATCTGCAAATATAAAAAATATATTTTTAGATATTTATATCCTTGATTATTTTATTTGAAATTCCTCACATGTGATTTTTAATAGTAGTTTTTTTTTGTGTCTCTTGTTTTGCATCCCACTACATATCCTGTTATTATAGTAATGATATTTTTCGTAAATCTCTTTTAATTTCCCAAATAGTTGAGTTGATTTTACTCTTGTAATTCTTTAATCTTTCTTTTGATAGCTCCAATAACATAACCTTTTGAATTTTCTGCCAGTCGTGCGCCTTTTTTTAGTTCTCCAAGAAATCCTATAAAGTCGGGGATACGATTTTGCCCCTCGATAAGTGTCTTTTTGTTTTTGTTTATTTCTTCTGATTTAAAACCAAAGGAGTAATGAAGATATTCATAGACGTTGTTTTCCACTTGAAACCGGGCTGTAATTCTTGCCATTTGTGCTTGTTGTTGGAGAGCAGGATCTTCTCGGTTTTCAAAGAAAGTGGGGAATAGCGTCCACCCAATAATTTTCTTACCTTCTTTCTCTTCCTTCGCATAGAAGGAATATGGGGAAGATTCATCAAGTTCTTGTTGTGCTGCTTCGAGAACATAGCGTTTGAAGTCGTTTACCATTTTGTATTTCCCTTGCAGACAGAATCGCTCTCGCAATCCGTTAGGGCCCTCTAAAGGAACAAATAGAGGTGTAGTTTGTCCGGATAGAAGTTCGTAAAATCTCATCGCATAGACACTTTTGAAATTCATTGCAGTGACAATTTCGTACTTTTTGAATCCCCTGCTAAAATCAAGCAAACATTTCCAAATATCATCAAATACATAAAATTTAACTAAACCATTTCTCTTTGTGATTTTTGGAGCAGTGATAATGGGAGTGTATTGCCACGTTTCGTCATCTTCATATTCGATACACTTTTCTGACAGTCGCTTGAATGCTTTTTTTGCAATCCCGTAGTTTTCATCGTTTTCATTCTTGAGTATATCTGAAACAGGCATTATGATTTCTCTACCAAAAAAGGTAGGAGTGATTTTTCGGAGATTATCTTTAAACTTGACCCCTTCGATTTCCTTTTGAGCCAACTCAATAAGACGGTACATAATACGCTTTTCATAAGCTGTAAAATCATACTTTGCTGCGGTCAGTACGTATGATTGAAAAACTTGTTTGTTTTCTTTGACTGTTCTTGGCATAATTCTGATTTTAAATTCATTGGCAAATATATAGATAAAATACGAGAAATAAAGCTGTTTCTCTTGTATAACATTAAATTTCTCGTATTTAAGAGTGAAAATAACATTAAATTTCTCGTATTTAAGCATTAAATTTCTCGTATTTGAAAGTGCTTTTTCTCGCATAATGCGCGCGCGCGAGGATAGACATAAATAGACGATGTAAAGATAGAAACAAGCTTATACGTTTGCGAATGCTTTCCTGCTTTCGGAAAAATGGCTGTGAAGAACCAAAGGGAAAACAAAGACAATCCCCCTTGTGAAAGGGGGAAGGGGGATCGTGTCTTTTTTAAAGTTTTTTTTGCGGTGTACCATTTGGTAGCACTATGGTTTTTGCTATCTTTGCAGAGTGAACTTAAAAACAGTATATTTATGGCAACATTCGATTACACAACAAGAGAGCTTCGGGAAAAACAAGCTTTAATTTTGGATAAAGTTGATGCAGGTGAAGATATTATTATTCATCGAGGAATAAAGAAATCTTATATGCTTATTCCAATTCACGAGGATGATTATACCATTAGCGAAGAGTTTAGAGAGAAGATTTCAAAAGCAAGAGAGGATTATAAGGCTGGTAAAGGTACAACTTGCAAGACTTTTGAACAGTCCATGTCTCTACTTGAATCGTTGTAGCTCATGTACAGTATTACATATAGTGATGAAGCTCTGTCTTCCATTGCAAAATTCAAAAGGTCTAATCCATTATCTTACAAGAAGATTTTGAAACTGATTGAAGAACTACACGAGCATCCTCGCACTGGAACTGGGCATCCTGAAGCCTTGAAAGGTTATGGCGGAAATGTTTATTCGAGAGAGGTGAACAAGAAAGATCGATTGGTTTATGAAATCTATGAAGATGGCGTGAATGTGTATATTATATCAGCCGAAGGGCATTATAGCGATAAGTGATTTTTCTCTTTTCCTGTTGCAAATGTAACTTCACACTCCGGAACCGTCAAGGGCTTCGCAAGTCCGGTTCCGGAAAAATCCTGCGCTCGCAAGCTCGTGCGGTTTTTCCGTCCCGTCCCCTTGACAGTTCTCCGTGTTCCGTTGGGTGAAGAGCATGGAAAAGAGAAAAGAAGTGTGTGCCTATGCAGCGTGTTACCGTGGATGTAACCCCATGCGGAATGTGTAATATAGCAAGAAGTGTCCTTGTCGGACAATTCTTGCTTTTCTCGCTTTGCTCAAAAAGATTTTTTGCCTATCTTCGTGGCATGGAAGTAAGACGAAGCGAAAAGATAACCTTCCGCTGCACCGCCCTTGAGAAGGGGGCACTTGCGGAGCAGGCATCCCGGTGCGGCTTGAGCATATCGGAGTATTGTCGTACCCTTTCCCTTGGCGGCCGTCCAAAGGAAAGATACACCGAGGAGGAACGGGAACTTCTCCGGGATATCGCCCGGCTGAAAGGGACTCTCCAACGGCTGAACAACTACTTCGGAGGTCGCCAGTACCGGGAGGTGTTCGAGGAGAACCGGGAACTAATCACCGAACTTAAGAAAATACTCTCACGATGATAGGAAAAGGAAAGAGCATATCACATGGTACGGCGGCACTGGAGTACGACCTTGCCAAAGAGATAGACGGACAGCCGGCAGCCACCGAGATTGTCCGGCACGAGCTTTACGGGCTTACTGGTGCGGAAATGGTGCAGGAGATGCAGCCTTACTTCGCTGATTTTCCGAACGTAAAGAATAACTGCTTGCGGTTTGAGGTCAGCCCATCGATAGAGGAAAGCGCCACCTTTACCGATGCGGACTGGGTGAAGATCAGTAACGATTTCATGCAACGTATGGGATTGATGAACCACCAGTACATTATCGTGAAGCATAGCGGAACGGAGAAGAACAGCAGGCAAGCCCACCTGCATATACTGGCAAACCGTGTGTCGTTATCGGGAAAACTCTACAAGGATAACTGGATAGGGAAGAGGGCTACGGAAGCCGCCAACGGTATAGCCAGAGAACGGAACTTGGTACAATCAAAGGACATAGGCAAAGCCAATAGGGAAGAGATAAGGCAGGCTATGGATGGCGTTTTGAAGGAGATGCAGGGATTTGACCTTACCAAATTTCAAGAGGAACTTGGTAAGCTGGGCTTCAAGACTCGGGAAGCCCGGGCAAGTACCGGGAAACTGAACGGCTACTACGTCACAGCCCGTAGCGGAACGGAGTACAAGGCAAGTGAGATAGGAAAAGGCTATACGCTTGCCCATATCGAAAAGACACAGAAAAACTTAAAATACAGCTCAATCAGCAGGAATTATGGAAACACCATCAAATCCAAAGACGGAGGATTACACCTATAAGCAGGGACAGTACAGCCCCCGCAAAAGAAAGGACACCACGCCCAAAGTAAATCCGCAGCTTGCGGTAGAACTGGTGTACCAGGAACTGAAGCGGATAGAAGGCTATACAAAGCGCATAGAGGACGCAACGGCAAGAAAGGTGCAGATAGACGGAAAAAGCCTTGAAATTGCCGAAAATTGCCTTAAAAGTGTATTAACGGACTTTGAACAGCAGGAGAACAGAATGAAAAAAGGCGGTTATGTGGATAAACGGATTTCATTTTATTCTATTCTTTGTGTCGTTGTTTCCCTTTTGTTCGCCTGTCTCATGTGCTATTTGTGGGTGGATGCAGCAAAGGAAAAAGATAAGTATCAACAGTTTTATGAATACTACAAACAGCAAATAGAAAATCCAAACGGCAAATAATCATGATTATTTGCCGTTTGGATTAAAACTAAATTACAGCGCTTCATAGACGCCGACCAATATTGTTACGACTTTATCTATGTGACTTATTCAAGAAATAAAGTTATTTCGTCTCCAAAGAACTGTTCTTTTTCATATGGTCCAATGATAGAAAATCCAGCATTATCTATTCGATCTTTTTTTAAAGAACCAACAAAATTTAAAATATAACTGTCTGTTGTTTCATCTGGTTCAAGTCTTTTTCCATAAGGGCTTCTTATTATGATCTTGCCATTATCTATTTCATATTTTGATTTTCCTTTTAAAAGATATAAAGTGTTTTTGGTTCGGAAAGATACAGAATCGTTGCCTTCAAAGGTAAGAGAGAGGCTTTGATTGCTAAAGGTCTTTCCAAGAATCATTGATTCAATACCTATCTGTTCTTTTTCACATGAACATAAACAGAAACACAATAACATTAAGATACTAAGAGTCTTCATAATTTTTTAGAAATTTACAGATCGTGAAAACGCATCACTCATTGGACTTATTGTTATTGATACAGTACCATTACTAACGTTTTTAGGACGATATCCTTTTTGGGAGTTTTTCTCGACGATAATGGCATCGTAAAAATTTAGAGTTAATGTCCCTAACTGATCGCTTGTTTTCGTCGTTTCTATTGTTATAGTAGAACTGGTAGAGGTGGATTTAGTAGTGTCGTATCCTAATCCAACTTTGATACTTCCTCCATTTTCCCCTATTGGAATATTACCATCTGCACTGGATTTAAAGTTTGCAGCAAAAGTGGTTGTCTTGTTTTGGACATAAGTAATCTTTTCATCTACATCTCTTTCAAAAATATTAATGAATCTTTCTAAGGACTGTGTAGCAATATCCCATTTCGGTAGTCTTGTATCATGTCCTTTTGCTCTGGGATAATACCATTTTCTTTCTAATTTATGTGGATCTATAGTATAATAGAATTTAGAATGCCTAAACATTGTTTTATGTCTATAAGATTTTTCTATAGGAACATTAAATAGTTCTTGAGGTTTAACATTAAAAACATATTCGTGTGCTGTTAATTCTTTTATATTTTTAACTCCTGTAAACACTTGTAAGATGATTTCGAAATTTCCGTCAATCCAAAATCTACTTAAGGCTTCATCATCGGAAATTTCACCTTTTTTGTTAGTAATGGTTCCTTTGTCTTTTCGGGTAGGGTCTCCTTCTTGATCTGCCATTGTAAAGTAACTACTTGGGCTTATTTGAATTCTATAAATATATTCATCTATATTCATATTGAGACTTCCTTCTTTATTATTTTCAGTTAGTCCATAATATATATTGTCACGTTGTAGAGATGGATTTTCTTTCATTTTTTCATAGGCACTTTTCACTATGGGATCTACAATGTCTTCAGAAAGCCAATCTATATTATCTGGTTCTGACATACTACGTGTTAATGTGGTATGTTGTTTGCTATTTGTGCCATCAAACGCTTTGTCTATGAATTGATAACTGTTTGCAATGCCACGAGTGTTTATTGATACAGGAATAACTCTTTCATTATTTTTTACAACGAGTAAATGAAATCCAGGAATACTGTTTTGGGGGATTTCTCCGGATTTTTCACCATTAAAATACAATAACATCTTAGAGGTTTGATTCTCTCTGAAAGTAACAGGAATCTGATCGTCTGTTATATCCCAATTATAAGGAGTTATATTTGTAAATAGAGATAAGTCTGGAACATAAATATTCAGTAAAGGTAAAGCTCTTTCAATATTGTTTAATTCCTCTTCCGTTGTGTACTTCAATAGTATATTTCTAAATGTTTCGCTGTTTCCTACTTCTTCATTTTTTAAAATAGGATAGAAAACGTCAAAGTCATTGTCAAATTGTTGTATTGCTTTATCCTTTATGAAGCTACGTAGGTCTATATTTTCATATATAGCCTTAGATAAAATCTCGGCAAATTTTTGTTTGGCGCCATTTTCGGTCAACGAAATGCTGTTTAAAAGGGGAGTGGTCGAATCTTGTGCACTTTGATTTTCCGGGAAATCCTCTGTACAAGAAAAAGCAAATGTACATAGTGCAATAATGAATAAACATTTTTTCATAATGTCTTGATTAAAAAATGATATTTATCTATTAATTTGTTATATGCAAATATAAAGAATATATCCTTTTAATTCTTCGATATCCTTGATTTATTATTTAGAATTCCTCACTTAGTATTTTTAAGAGTATGTTTCTTTGTGTGTACCTTGTTCGCCCTCCTCCATGCCTTATTATCCATAAAATATGATATTATGAATTCAATTTCTCGGCTATAACCTTAATAAGATTGGCCAAGATTATACCTCTTATTGAAAAATTCACTCATTGCCTACGTGATTTTAGAAATTATATTCACCCATATCAGCAGATGTGTATCGGATTTGAGCCAGACGAATACATGACAAAAATTTGTTTTCAAGTTTTGAAAGCAGCGTTGTGTTAAATTAAAGAAACAATAATAACTGATTATTTACAGGTGGATGGGAATTAATGTTTCCAAATATTAGTGTTAGAGATAATGTATCTGTGTTTTTCTTATAATATTACTCTATTTTTGAAAAAAACAACAGATAAAAGCCACCTATTAAGAATTTGCTTTTCTAAGATAGGTGGCTTCGAACTTATGATCTTGATATTATAAGCTAGATTCAACATTCAACTCCTTTTTTTTTAATGCGGATAATGTTAATTTCCATCCGTTTGCTGAAGCTGTACATTGAAATTTTCTCTCAACGGGTCCGGAAACGGTTAAACTCTTTTTCTCTAGTAGCCCCTTAAGATCATTTGAAGATAGATTTTTGAATATATCTATATTTTCTTTTCGTAGGAAATTAACTATATGTGTGCCCGAAGCGTTCTTTTGTGTACACTTATCTAATATATTTACATTTTCTATTTCTAAGCAGACTTCTTTCCCTATCATCTTTAACTTTCCGAATCCGGACATCTCATACATATTACTTTGCGCAATGATTCCATTAAATGGATAGGGAAGTCTTTGATAAAGGCTTTTTATAATTTCGTTTCGTTTCGTTTGTATCTGTTCCGATAGTCCATGGTATCCTCTTAGGTCTAATCTGGAGATTATATCTTCAACGGCTTGAGTTATTTTTTCAGTGGGAGAAAGATTCATATCAAATCGTTTGTATAATACAAGTGACTCATTCCAGTCTTTTCCTCTAGCCGGTTTTATTATTTCAATGTCATCCAGATCGTTTCGTTTCATGTACTCTTTTATGGTGTCTAGGGAAACATGATCTTCATGTATCGTTTCGTGTTTTCCATCTTCGTGATGGATGTGGAGAACCTTCTTTTCTGAACCTGGTACTTCAGGAGCTTTGTAGGATTTATTATTTTTTCCTTTTAGCCAGCAAGCTACTGATATATCGAAAGAATATCCACTTAGGTCTTTGTCAAAGCAGCAGTGCCATTTGGTATTGGGGAATACCTTGATTAATTTTTCAATTTGCCCTTGTGTAACATGTCCACCAACGGAAATAAATGCAGAAGTAGTCTGCTTACTGAATCCTTGAAGTTCATAAAAACTCATGGCATCAATAGCTGACTCAAATAGATATAGGTCGGTAACTTGGTTATAAGGAACGAAGTTTGCGATCCAACAGCTTGAGGATTTGTCTCCACCTTTACAAAATGACTTATAATTAACATCATTTTCAGGGAAGTAATTTCTCATTTCGAGGTTGGTAATTTCCATCTGTCCTGGTTTCCGGAATGGAAATGCTATAGTGTTATGCCTACCAGTAACGTAAATATGGCATCTACTTCGGAAATCATCTATTGTTTTGGGAGATAGCTTTCGTCGAACTGTTAAAAAATCATTATTGCTATCGTTTAACGTCTTTGGTGCCCAGGCTTTTATATCAAAAGTTACCGGATGATTATCATTACCTTTATTCTGAGGCTGATGTGATGGAACATTAATTGGGGTATTATCCGCTGATAAATAACGACTCAGTACTTCATTTACACCGGCGAATCCCCCTTTGGTTGTACTACCAAATCTATCAAGACGATTCTGGACAAAATTTATTAGATTACCTTTGTCCGTGGCAGGAGCCATACGAGAAAAGTAGGTACTCTTTGCCGGATCTTTGGGATTGAATATTACGATTTCATCTTCAGGATGTTTAGGATTTCCTAAAAACAAGCTCAAAAACTTTTCTCCGCCAGCGGGATTTACCCAGTAGCCGAGTGATCTTGCTATTTCTTGTATGGGGATTCGGGCCCTAAATTCGTTGAATGTATACATCGTACTAATTTTTTTAAAGGTACATATTATTTTTAATTAATCAAGATCAGAGTATTTGGTATTCCAAGTACCGGAGAAATTTGTTTATCGGTGAGGTGGAAACCCGTTTGAAGTAGATTTTGAAGGAACGGAGTGAAGAGAACGGATAGCAACAGGACATCCACCCGCCCACATTCAAGAACTGGAGGAAGTACCGTTCCGTAACATTCAAACAGACAGGATACACCCTGAACGGGAACATGCTGACCATCAATGCGCTGAAACTCCGTCTGAAGTTCCACCGGTCAAGACTAGCCGAAGGCAAAATACAGACACTGAGCTTGACATGAGGTTGAGACTATAGGATATATTTGGATAATGGTACTTTCTGATTAGTTTTAAGAAGTAGTTGCCTAATGGCTGTTTTTGAAAAAAGGACAATACCACTATGGGATATCATAGTAAGACTGTAACCTGAATGTAACTGTATGGTAATATTCGTTTAAATAACATACAATTATTTTGCAAAATATTTAAAAAATATAAATTTTAATTTAACGCAAAAAAGTAAAGGTATGAAAATCAAAGAAAGTACTACTTTCAAGTTCATTGGGTTACTGTATGTTGCAGGTTTATTGCAAGGGGTACCGGTGGTTTATGCAACACAGTCTGCTAGGAGAGCGGGTATCACCCAGCAGGCGGTGTATCGTATCAGTGGATGTATTACTGATGCTAATGGTGAGCCGATTATCGGAGCCAATGTTCTTGTGAAAGGGGCTGCTACCGGTACCGTAACAAATATTGACGGTGAGTATGCATTGAATGTATCCACGGGTGATATCCTAATGATTTCTTATATTGGATATATCCAGCAGGAGATCAAATTGAAGGGAGAAAAACAACTGAACATTGTTCTTCAGGAAGACAGTCAAATTTTGAACGAGGTTGTTATAGTTGGATATGGTACCCAGAAAAAGGTAAATCTAACCGGAGCTGTCGAACAAGTGACAAGTGAAGTGTTTGACAACCGTTCGGTACCCAATGTGACACAGGCCCTTCAGGGGTCTATTCCGAACTTGAATATCAAGCTGACAGATGGAAAACCGACCCGTTCGGCCAGTTATAATGTACGTGGTACAACTTCTATTGGGCAGGGAGGTAATGCCTTGGTACTGATTGATGGTGTGGAGGGTGATCCGTCGATGTTGAATCCCAATGATATTGCCAGCGTATCTGTATTGAAGGATGCTGCTTCCGCCTCTATTTATGGAGCTCGGGGAACATTTGGGGTAGTGCTGATTACTACCAAAGAGCCAATGAAAGATAAAACCTCAATTACCTATACTGGTAACTTTTCAGTGCAACGTCCTGTGACTGTTCCGGACTTTGTTACAGATGGGTATGAATATGCCAGTCACTTTTATGAAGCCTATCATGCCTGGAACAATTATTCGGCTGATCCCAAGAATATTAATAAAACTCAGGATTTCTCTTTGAGTTGGCTTGAGTTATTTAGAAAACGCAAAGAGCAAGGTATCACTACTGAAGTAGAAAGAGATGTTACGGGTAAGTATGTTTATTACGGCAATACCGACTACTATGATGCTCTTTACAAGAAGAATACATTTGCTCAGGATCATAACCTGTCGTTGACTGGTAGCAACGGAAAGTTGAATTATTATATTTCCGGCAGATATTACGGATACGACGGATTATTCCGTTACAATACGGATGATTACAACATGTTGAATCTACGTGCCAAGGGCTCTATTCAGTTGTTCAGCTGGTTGAAGATAGAGAATAACATGGAATTTTCCAATATGGATTACCACAATCCAATGAATGTGGGTGAAGGTGGTTCTATCTGGCGTAATATCTCGGATGAGGGTCACCCCAGTGCACCCATTTTTAATCCCGATGGAAGTCTTACTTATTCTGCTGCCTATACGGTGGGTGATTTTATTTATGGAAGGAATGGTATAGATACTAATGACAAGGTGCTCAGAAATACTACGGGTTTCACTGCCTCTTTCCTGGATAATAAGCTACAAGTAAAAGGGGACTTTACTTTTCGCAACACAGACAATGCCAAAACACAACGTCGTGTACCGGTACCATATAGTAAGGTAGAGGGAATCCCTCTTTTGCTGAGTGAGAAATACAACGACCTTAAGGAGAGTACACAACGTACAGAATATCTAGCGACCAATATCTATGCTAACTACGAAAATAAGTTTGGAGATGCTCACTTTATAAAAGGTATGTTGGGGTATAACTACGAACAATCCAGATTCAAGAGTCTAGAGGTTCAGCGTAACGGCTTGTTATTGGATGCCTCTGAAAATATTAATCTAGCATTGGGGGATGCTATTACTACTGCGGGAGGATACAATAAATGGAGGGTAGCCGGGGGATTTTTTCGTTTAAATTACGCTTTTAAAGACCGCTATTTGATAGAAGTGAACGGACGTTATGATGGTTCTTCAAAATTTCCCTCCAATCAACAATGGGCATTTTTTCCTTCTGTGTCAGGTGGCTGGCGAATCTCGGAGGAACCCTTCTGGCATGTGAGTGACGATATCTTTTCGAATGTTAAGTTGCGTGCATCGTATGGGTCTCTTGGTAATGGTAATGTGTCGCCATACAGTTATCTGGAATTATTGAGCATTCGGACTTCCGATCGTGTATTGGGAGGAATGAAATATAAATATACCAGTGCTCCTGGTGCTATGCCTCACGGATTGACCTGGGAAACTGCTACTACCACCGATATCGGACTTGATTTTGCAATGTTACGTAACCGTCTGACTTTTTCGGGAGATTATTATATACGTAAGACGACAGATATGTATACGGTTGGTGTTACCCTACCGGATGTGTTTGGAACTACTTCGCCAAAAGGGAACTATGCCGATATGACTACCCGTGGCTGGGAAATTACGTTGACTTGGCGTGACCAATTTTCACTTGTCGGAAAACCTTTCAATTACGAGATACGGGGAACCTTGTCTGATTATATATCTAAAATTGATCGGTATAACAATACTGACAAGAGCCTGAGCGATTATTACGAAGGACAAACCGTAGGTGAAATATGGGGATATATAACTGAAGGACTGTTTAAGGATCAGGCTGATATAGATAGCCATGCTTCGCAGAAACTTATTCAGTCTTCCTCAAAAAATATCTGGTATCCGGGTGATGTGAAAATTAAGGATCTGAATAACGACGGAGTTATTGATTATGGAACCAATACACTTGATGATCATGGTGATAAAACGGTGATTGGTAATAGCCTGCCCCGTTTCTCTTACAGCTTAAACCTGAGTGCGGACTGGAATAATATTTTTGTATCTGCCTTTTTTCAAGGGGTAGGTAAGCAAGATTGGTATCCGAGTTCAGAATGTATATTCTGGGGACAATATAACCGTCCGTACAACAACATGCCCACTTGGCATCAGGATAATTACTGGACTGAAAAGAATCCGAATGCTTATTTGCCGCGCTATACCGGCTATAACAGTTCTGTGAAGAGTACCGTGCAAACACGGTATCTTCAGAATGTGGCTTATATCCGTTTGAAGAATCTTCAGATCGGATATAATCTGCCAAAGCAGTTTGTATCCAAGGCCTGCATTCAGAATGCCCGTGTTTATCTTTCTGCGGAAAACCTTTGGTGCTGGTCGCCGCTTTACAAGCACACGAGAGATCTGGATGTGACCAATATCTATGGTTCTGATGTCGATCTGACCGATGGAGGCAGTGGCGATGGCAACAGTTATCCGCAAATGAAAAGTATCAGTTTAGGTTTATCACTCACATTTTAATCATTGAAATATGAAACGATTTATATATTCTTTTTTATCTGTTTGTCTATTTTTCTCCTCTTGTTCTTTGGATGAATCTCCGCAAGCTTCGGTAGATAAGGATGCGATATTCGGTAGTGAGAAAGGGCTCGCTACATATTCTTATTCTTTTTATAACATATTGCCTTCAGTAGCTAATGGTTTTAGGCAAGATGCAATGTGTGATTACGGTGCTGTAACCAGTTTCGATTCTTTTCTGAGAGATGGCGCTTATTCGGCAGAGAACAGCAGTGGATGGTCATGGGGGGAGCTTCGGAATATCAACTATTTTATAGAAAACTGTGTCAACGAAAACGTGGATACTGCTGTGCGTAATAATTATATAGGACTGGCACGCTTTTTCCGGGCTTACTTTTATTATATGAAGGTGGTACGCTTTGGAGATGTACCTTGGATTGATAAGACCTTTGAGGTGGATAGCGAAGAGTTGTATGCCGGACGTGACCCGCGTACGGTAGTTATGGATCACGTACTTGAAGATTTGAATTTTGCTTGTGAGAATATTACCCGTACCAAGGATGAGACGGGGTCCTTAGTTACCAAGTGGGTGGCTTATGCGCTGAAGTCACGTATTTGTTTGTTTGAGGGTTCTTTTCGTAAATATCATGCTGAATTGGGATTGGAAGATACGTCTGACCGCTGGTTTCAAGAGGCGGCCTCTGCTGCCGATGTGGTGATAAAAGAGTCTGGACACTCTTTGTACACGGGAGCGGGAACAGAGGCTTCGTTCCGTACTTTGTTTATCAGTGACACTCCAGTGACAAGCGAGGTAATGCTGGCCAGTTGCTGCGATGCCAATCTGGGTGTATTGGGTGAAGCTAACTGGTGGTGGACCTCCGGTACATTTGGTGCCCGGTTCAGTATGATACGTACGTTTATCAATACTTTTCTGAATACTGACGGCACTCCGTTCACGTCCCGTTCGGGATATGAGAAGATGGAGTTTTATGATGAATGTCAGGGACGTGACCAACGTCTAGCACAAACCATTCGTACTCCGGGATATCAACGTGACGGTAAGCCGGCAGCTCCAAATTTCAACGGATATTCGTTTACAGGTTATCAGCCTATCAAGTATACTCTAGATGCCTCGCGTTATGATGAAGGTGCACTGAATACGAATGCTATTCCTCTGTTTCGCTTTGCCGAGGTATTATTGAATTATGCAGAGGCGAAAGCGGAGATGGGGACGCTGACGGATGCTGACTGGGGAATGACTGTGGGCGCATTACGTGCCCGTGCAGGTATAACGGGAGGGCTGTCGACGAAGCCGACCAAAGTAGATACTTATCTTCAGCAGAACTATTTTCCTACTATCACTGATCCGGTAATTCTGGAAGTACGTCGTGAGCGTTCCATAGAGTTGGCACTTGAGGGCTTCCGTTTTACGGACCTTAAACGTTGGAAACGGGGAGAGCTAATGACGATGCGCTGGACAGGTATCTATATTCCAGCACTAAATGTACAGATGGATCTTGACCATAATGGTACTACTGACGTGATTTTTTATAATGGTACGGCACCTACGGGATTGCCGGCTTGTTGTACTCCGATTGCGGTAGGGGGAAAGTCGCAGCAAGGAATAACGGGAGAGACTTCCGGTAACTTAACTTGGTCTGACAGTGATCCTAGAATCTGGTATCCCGACGGACGTCAGTATTATTATCCTATTCCTGCTTCTGCCATCTTGAAAAATAGTAATTTGAAGCAAAATCCTGGCTGGTAACTTATAAATAAAAGAAGTAAAAATGAGTAAATTAATAACTTTAATCCTGTCAGTTGTTTTGCTGGCAGGTACCCTGCAAATACAGGCTTCCAATGGAAAGCCTACCAAAGCATCCTGTGTCATGAATGTAGCTACTTTCAATCTTCGTATGGATACGCCGAAGGATGGTGAAAATGCTTGGCCTAAACGCAAAGAGATGGTGAAGGGATTGATTCGTTTCCACGACTTTGATATTTTCGGAACACAGGAGGGGTTTAAGTATATGCTGGACGACATTACTGAACTGGATGGTTATGCATATATTGGTGTTGGGCGTGATGACGGAAAAGATATTGGCGAACATTCGGCTATTTTCTATAAGGCCAATCGCTTTGAAGTATTGGAGCAAGGAAATTTCTGGCTTTCTGAAACACCGGATGTGCCGGGGTTAGGCTGGGATGCCACTTGCTGTAACCGCATCTGTTCCTGGGGAAAATTCCGTGATAAAGAGAGCCAATGTGAATTCTATTTTTTCAATTTGCATTATGATCACCAAGGGAAGGTAGCACGTAGAGAATCTTCGAAACTCTTGTTAGCCCGTATCCGTCAGATTGCTGGTGAGGAAGTGCCTGTTTTGGTGACTGGAGATTTTAATGCAGTGCCTATAGAGGAGCCAATACGAATACTTGCTGCTGACGGGCTGCTATTAGATTCCTATGAGGTTTCGGAACAACCCACTTATGGGACCACAGGCACTTATAATAGCTTTAAAACAGATTCTGATATGAAAGGTCGTATTGACTACATTTGGGTAACAAATAGAGTAGCTGTGCAAAAATATGGTGTATTGAATGATATGCAATATGGACATTTTCCATCTGATCACTTTCCAGTAATGGTACAAGTGGTTCTTTAGAAAGATATAAGAGGAGGATGTGTGGGTTTTAAAGGGACAGAGTTTTTATCCGGACTTCTGAGTTTACACAAAATCGTGAAAAGTGTCTGGTATAGAGTCAATCTCATCAAGATAGACTGTTTCGTTACACACTCTAAGATTTGTGGCAAGTGGAATTGTGTGTACCAATTTTTATAATTGAGCGATCGCAGCTATACTTGTCCCTAATGTGGTATACACCACGACTATAATGCCATTTGCAACATTAAAAAATTTGGCTTGAAAGTCCTACCCATGGAATGTGAAAAAACAAATTTGTAGATTTTTTTTTCTTGCGGATGAACCACCTCGTGCCCCGAAAGCAATGACGGGAAGAATTAGGAAAGGACTACAGGTATATCTGGAATTGCTAAATCTTTAGTTCATAAAGCGTTAACGGTTTGTTCGCAGAAAATGTTTTATTAGAAAAATGCCACCTATTAAGAATTTATGTTTCTAAAATAGGTGGCTTCTACTTATTGGATAATATTATAGGCTAGATTCCATATCCAGTTCCTTTATTTTTAATGTAGATAATGTTAGTTTCCATCCATTTGGAGATGCTGTACATTGAAAATTTTTCTCAATGGGTCCGGAAACGGTTAAACTCTTTTTCTCTAGTAGCCCCTTAAGATCATTTGAAGATAGATTTCTGAATATATCTATATTTTCTTTTCGCAAGAAATTAACTATATGTGTGCCTGAAACGCTCTTTTGAGTACACTTATCTAATATATCTACATTTTCTATTTCTAAGCAGACTTCTTTTCCTATCATCTTTAACTTTCCGAATCCGGACATCTCATACATATTACTTTGCGCAATGATTCCATTAAATGGATAGGGAAGTCTTTGATAAAGGCTTTTTATAATTTCGTTTCGTTTCGTTTGTATCTGTTCCGATAGTCCATGGTATCCTCTTAGGTCTAATCTGGAGATTATATCTTCAACGGCTTGAGTTATTTTTTCAGTGGGAGAAAGATTCATATCAAATCGTTTGTATAATACAAGTGACTCATTCCAGTCTTTTCCTCTAGCCGGTTTTATTATTTCAATGTCATCCAGATCGTTTCGTTTCATGTACTCTTTTATGGTGTCTAGGGAAACATGATCTTCATGTATCGTTTCGTGTTTTCCATCTTCGTGATGGATGTGGAGAACCTTCTTTTCTGAACCTGGTACTTCAGGAGCTTTGTAGGATTTATTATTTTTTCCTTTTAGCCAGCAAGCTACTGATATATCGAAAGAATATCCACTTAGGTCTTTGTCAAAGCAGCAGTGCCATTTGGTATTGGGGAATACCTTGATTAATTTTTCAATTTGCCCTTGTGTAACATGTCCACCAACGGAAATAAATGCAGAAGTAGTCTGCTTACTGAATCCTTGAAGTTCATAAAAACTCATGGCATCAATAGCTGACTCAAATAGATATAGGTCGGTAACTTGGTTATAAGGAACGAAGTTTGCGATCCAACAGCTTGAGGATTTGTCTCCACCTTTACAAAATGACTTATAATTAACATCATTTTCAGGGAAGTAATTTCTCATTTCGAGGTTGGTAATTTCCATCTGTCCTGGTTTCCGGAATGGAAATGCTATAGTGTTATGCCTACCAGTAACGTAAATATGGCATCTACTTCGGAAATCATCTATTGTTTTGGGAGATAGCTTTCGTCGAACTGTTAAAAAATCATTATTGCTATCGTTTAACGTCTTTGGTGCCCAGGCTTTTATATCAAAAGTTACCGGATGATTATCATTACCTTTATTCTGAGGCTGATGTGATGGAACATTAATTGGGGTATTATCCGCTGATAAATAACGACTCAGTACTTCATTTACACCGGCGAATCCCCCTTTGGTTGTACTACCAAATCTATCAAGACGATTCTGGACAAAATTTATTAGATTACCTTTGTCCGTGGCAGGAGCCATACGAGAAAAGTAGGTACTCTTTGCCGGATCTTTGGGATTGAATATTACGATTTCATCTTCAGGATGTTTAGGATTTCCTAAAAACAAGCTCAAAAACTTTTCTCCGCCAGCGGGATTTACCCAGTAGCCGAGTGATCTTGCTATTTCTTGTATGGGGATTCGGGCCCTAAATTCGTTGAATGTATACATCGTACTAATTTTTTTTAAAGGTACATATTATTTTTAATTAATCAAGATCAGAGCAGCTGATACTATATTTCAGCAGAAGCTTCGGCCATTCCATAGAGCTGCTTACTTACTGTTAATCCCCAACCTAGAGGGGTTTTATTCAGTCCGATAAGGTTACTTATCCCATTAATAGATGTCGTCTCTACCTTTTGGCCAGATAATAGTTTCTTTATTGTTTCTGAGGATTGGTTACTGAGATCGATTCCATTACTTTGTAACTGTTCAATTTTTCCTGTCGTTGCATCTTTGATCCGCAGATTACTTATACTGACTGCTCCGTTATCTTCTGTAATATCACCAATTAACGTTCTTGATCCGGATGTCTCTATTTCTACGTCTTTAATACTTTCATTTGAGGGTGCTTCAATAATATGATCCTGAACTGTTTCTTTTATTGAGGTAGGGATTTCTATTTGCGTATCCTTGGTACCATCATTGGAAGTTGCTTCTGTTAAAACATCTTGGGTTACTACTTCATTGAGATCTTCTATTTGCATTTCAGAGCCAGATTCTGCCATTTTTAGTTCAACTTCTTCCTTAAAGTTATCAAGAATTTCCTGCCTTTGGCTTTGGCGCCAATTTTCCATCCATTCTTGCTCGTTATCAGTTGTTAGGTTCAACATTCGATTTTCATATGTCTCTTCCACTTCATTAAGTGACTTAATTAATCTATTGATTTTTTCATTAATATCTTGGGAAAAATCTATGGTTAGCTCTTCTTTATATAGCTTTCTAATGACCTCAGATTGGATTTTCTCCGATGGATTGTCAATCTGCAATATAAGTTCTGGTTTTTTCTGTATGGCCATGAGTTGCGCTTCTTCACATAGATTAGAGATTTCGCTTATTAAGTATGGATTTTGTTGTATAGCTTCCATTTGTACTTTTTCGGAAGGGTTGGCTATATATTTGATTGTATATGGAACTTTCTGTACGGCCATGACCTGTACCATTTCCGTCGGGTTCTGGATATCTATAATTGCGTATGGATTTTTTTCGATGGCCATCATTTGTATTGTTTCACATGGAATAGGGATTTCGCTTATTAAATAAGGACTTCGCTCTATAACCTCCATCTGTACCATTTCGCTTGGATTTTTTATATAAGTTATTAAGTATGGATTTTTCTTTATCACTTCCATTTGTACCTTTTCTGTAGGTTCTTTTATATACCTGATTGCATCTGCTTCCTGTTTTATAGCTGCCATTTGAGTTTTGTCTGATGGATTCTCAATATGTTGTATAACAGACGGGTTCTTTTTAATGGCTTCTAATTGTACTTTTTCCGTCGGGTGATCGATATATCTTATTACATACGGTATTTTTTTTATAGCTAACATCTGTACCTTTTCAGAAGGGTTAGCTATATGTTTAATTATATAGGGATTTTTCCGTACTACTTCCATTTGTACCTGTTCTAAAGGATTTACTATATATTGGATTGCTGACGGATCTTTTTGTATAGTCGCTAGCTGTATTTTCTTCGATGGGCTTGTTATATATCTTATAGACTTAGGATGTCTTTGTACAGCTTCTAATTGTGCCTTTTCTGTGGGATTGGTGATGTAACGGATCGCCTCCGGATCTCTTTGTACAGCTATCAGCTGTAGCCGTTCTGATGGATTTTCTACACTTTTTATTGTGTATGGATTGAATTTAACCTGCTTAATAGCCTGTTCTTCATCAATTAATGCGTTATACATCATAACTTGTTTGTTTGAGTTAATCATGTTCAATAATGTTTCTTTTACGGTTCCCATGTTGATTCTGTTTTTAAATTAATATTAAGTTGTTATAAATCAGCAGATCTATCTGCCATTACATTTATTTCTTTTCCTACCGTAACACTCCACCCTAATAAGGTTTTAGTCAGATGGACCGTATTACCATCAGGCATTTCTACTTTTTGCCCGGAGAGTAGTTTCTTAATACTTCCTGCGGGCAGTTGTGAAGGGTCGAGATCGCTACTTTTCAATTCTCCAATAGTACCAGTCGCTTTATCACTTATTCGTAAGTTACTTGTAAATATTGGAGTGTTATTTTCCAATGTGATGTCTGCAATTAAAGTTTTAGACCCAGATGATTGAATTTTCATGTCCTTAATGACTGATGTGTTTTGAGAATTATAAATAGAAACTTCCTCGTTATTTATTTTATCTTGTGAGATAGTTACGTTCTCACTTTCAGTTGAATCTTCTTTCTTATCTGCTGATTGTCCGATAGGAGTAAGAGTGAGTTGTATCTTTCTTTCTAAAGCAGACAATTCGGATTTTAGGGTTTTAAGTTCCTCTTCTTTTCTCCAAGGTGTGTTAATGATTTCTTTCAATGATGGAATATCCGGAATCAATGTAGAGTTTTCTTTTTGTGCTCTTGCAATAAGTCTGGGGATATTATTTAAAGCATTTAAGAAGTTGTTTGCTATGGCTAATGGAGAATAGCCAGTGATTATACCGTTATTATGGGTATATTTATAGGCCCCTTTTACAAAAAAACGATTTTGCAACTCTTGTTTGTTCTCTTTGGTTATCCATTCTGATTTTACAATAATAGGGAAGTCATATATTTTTCCGATAGTTCGGTATTCCTCTGTATTTTTGTTAACAGGTATTTTTAACAAAAAATCAGCAATACTTTCATTGTTGATGACTTTTAATCCATCCAGCTGTATGAGGTTTATGATATTGCCTTTTTCGTCTTTTTGTACACTATTCAAAAAGGTTTCATAATCAGTACTCATAAGAGATATATGTTCGCTGTTACGTTCAACAGTCTGTATATAATTATTTAACTTATTGTTTGTTTGATTTTTCGCTTTTAGGAATGACTTTCGCTCACTTTCTAATGCCATAACTTTCTTTTCTATTTTGGCTTTATCCAATAAGTCTGTATTTCCTGATAAGATGGCCATATATTCGGAAAAATTCATACCGCTTTTTTCGTCTACTCCCCCTTCATCAATGGTACGCGCTCCCATTGCTCCATTTTTCAACTGAGAAATGAAGGTTTGTTTACAATGAAGTAAATTGAATTTATAACTATCAAGAGACTTTTCTACAGCATAGATGATTACGTCTACCTTGTTATTGGCATACAATTTGGCTATCTCATTTCCTTTACGAACAGCTCGTCCATCTCTTTGTGAAAGATCGGAAGGACGCCAAGGGGTGTCAAGATGGTGGATTGCTACAGCTCTTTGTTGAGCGTTTACGCCGGTTCCTAACATAGAAGTGGAGCCAAAAAGTACTCGGACTTTTCCCTCATTCATCTCCTGAATTACCTTTTTTCGTGCTTTCTCTGTTTTACATTCTTGAATAAAACGGATTTCATTCTCCGGAATATTGTGTTCTTCGACAAGTTTACGCTTAATTTCACTATGAATATTCCATGTACCAGGTTGAAATGTGCCTAAGTCTGAGAAGACGAATTGTGTACCTTTTTGTTCATCAAATTTACGATAATATCTGGCTATTTCATTGGCACAGTGGTTTGCCTTATTATTGGGGTGATCAGAATAACAGTTACTTATTAATCGCATATCAAGAGCCATCTTACGGGCATAATCGGTTGCTATTAACATTTTAGCCTTTTCTTCCGTTTCAGATAATGGGGGACGACCTAATATCGTCGCATCCCCAGTTTCAGCAAATTTCATCAATTTTTGGATAAACTCTTCCTGTTCTGGTGTCGGAGGAATATTATGGAGAATTTCATTCTTAGCAGGACGATCCACACCAACATCTTCTGCAGTGCGATAGTCTGTTATTTCATTGTAGAATGTTGCGAGTTTAGGTACTTTGATAAAGTATCGAAAGCGTTCTTTCTGTACTATATTATTGGTGACAGAGAACTCAAAATCGGTTGTTTTTTTTGCAAAGATTGCGGCCCATGCATCAAAGCAATTGATATTTTGTCTTTTTAGCTCTAATGGACGAAGATATTTAAATAGTAAATAAAGCTCTGTTAAACTGTTGGATATGGTAGTTCCCGATAGAAAAGTTGCTCCCAGATCCCTGCCTGTACGTTCCTGAATGGTACGGATGGCAAAGAGCAAATTGAGGGCTTTTTGGCTACCTTCAGAGTTTCCAAGCCCTGCGACACGGGTATGTCGAGTGTTAAATGTTAAATTTTTATACTGATGGCTCTCATCAACGAAAATATGGTCTATACCCATTTGAGCGAAATCAATGATATCATCCTTACGTTGGGATATATCATGAGCAATCTTTTCTAATTTAGCATTAAGGTTGAGCTTTCGTTTCTCTAAACCTTTGATCATAGCATTAGATACGTCTTTTCCCTGTGATCGCATTGTTTCTAAATTCTCTTCTACTGAATCAAGTTCAGCTTGTAAGATCTTTCGCATCATGTCAGGTGATTGGGGAATTTTGGCAAATTGATCATGCGACATGATGATGCAATCGTAATTATTGTTTTTTATGTTATTAAAGAACTGTTTCCGGCTTTTCGGAGTGAAGTCCTTCTCTGTTGCATAGAGAATTTTTGCGTTGGGATATGCGGTATGGTAACATTGTGCAATCTCTGCTATATTAGCTTTCAGACCAATTATTATGGGTTTATGGACGAGTCCTAAACGGTGCATTTCATGTGCTGCAACGCACATTATTAGAGTTTTACCTGTACCGACTTCATGGTCACCAATCCCTCCGCCATTCTGTATGAGCATCCAAATACAATCTTTCTGACTAGGATATAATCCAGAAATTCCCAGTCCTTTGAGGTTTAGATCAGGAAATGTCTGGTGAGAGCCATCATAAGCTGGACGGACGAAGCAATTAAACTTTTTATTGTATTCATTAGCTAATTGTTGTTGGAACTCCGAGGGTTGATCTTGTAGCCAATCAGTGAATCCATTCCGGATTTCATCAATTTTTGCGTTAGCCAATTGAATAGCTTCACTATCTCTTACTTTGATATCTCTATTATTGGCATCTTTGCCTATACATTTGCTGATGTCTGGTACCGTGTTTACTAAGGCATGTTTTAATAAAGTGATTCCATCGTAGTTCCGATAATATCCTTTTACTGCATATTGATCCGTGATCTTGGCATTTTTAGATTCTATGTTTACCAGATATTCATCTAGGTTTTCCATATAGCGGATATTAACCTCTGTTTCAAAAAGATTACTGGCATAATCTGCATATATCTTAGGAGAAATCCAACGTTCTCCGAAATTAAAGTCTAATTCATCGAACTTAATAGGACGTGGAGTAGCTTCTTGAAGTGCAATTAAGGATTCATTTACACGTGTGTCTATCGGGTTCTCTTGTTGCCACTGTTTGATTTGTTCAGCCTTTTCAATAACATTTCCGGCAATGAAGCTATCTTTTATTTCGTAGTTATTGATTAGCGGGTTGAAAAAGATTCTCCCTTTTAGAGCTTCTATAAGCTCCTCTTTAGATTGATAAAGTCCCTCCATATACTCCATATTTATCTCGCCGTACATATTGAGGGATGCAGCTAATGCTTCTTCTGGGGTTGCTACAGACACAGGTGTATCTATTGAGAAGCTAACAGGGTGATTGAAAATATCGGCTTTTATAAATTTATTATTCTCAACTCGTTCCAATGACAACATATCACGGCCACAAGCGTCCATTAAAATCAGCTGCACATTTTCTTTCTTATTTAGCGGTCCGAAACGTTCAGTAAAAGCGTCATACGTTGCATTTAAATTATAACGTTCTAGCTTTTGCTCGATATGTAGCTCTGCTTCTTTTGAGTACAAATGGTGATAATTGTCACGTATGGAAATATAAAGTAAGGCCTTTTCTTGTTGCTCTTTACCTAATTCTATAGGCTGAAACACTGCATCATATAGTGTTATTTTCCTTAGACACCCTATTTGATTATGTTCCTGAACGAGTGTGCCTTCTTGATAAAAGGACTTCATGTTTCCTGAGAAGGGACGTGCTCTCATTGGAGAGATTGACTGGGATTTTATCTCTTCTTTCTTCTGATTAGTGTTTCGGTGATTCTTGATATGTGTAATTCCCTGTTGGGCAGCTTGTCTCTCCCTATCTGAAAAACCGAATAGGTCATATAGATCCAGTAATGGAGGCTCTGTTGTTGCTTGAGTCTCTATGGCCAAAGGTCCTTTGTTTTTATTGCCCGGTGTTATAAACTTATCTATATTGAGATGATTAACAAGATCCTCCGTTAGCATTCGTTCCAATTCCTTGGAGATACCGGTAATACCTCCTTCATGTAAGTATACCATTGCTGGATGTCCATAAAGGTCCTTGTCTAAAAAGCGTTTTGTATAAATGACACGTTTACCGTCCTGGAAATACCTATTTGTATTTGTTTTTATTTCTGTTGTATAGCCATCTAAAAATGCTGTTTCTCGCTCACTGAGAATTTGTTTACCAGAGTGCTTTTGTAGGACGATAAGGTCACTGCCAACTTCTGTTCCGGCGACTTCCCTGAAAAGATTGTTAGGTAAACGAATGGCAGAAAGAAGATCTGCATTTTGCATTAGTAATTCTCGTTGGGCCTTATGTAGTGGAGCATTCATAACTCCTTGGGAGGTTATAAATGCCACAATACCCCCATCTCTGACTGTATCTAGTCCTTTTACAAAGAAATAATTATGAATTGTTTTTGCAGATAAGCGACGGGCTTCATCTTGGCTATTATTAAATATCGGATCAAAAATAGCTATATCACCAAAAGGTATGTTTGAAGTGGCCACATCAAAGTATTCATTGAATGTTGGCTCGATCTTTTCAAAACCTTCTACTCGTATTTTTTGCTCTGGGTAAAGGTGAGACAGTATTTTACCTGTTAACAGATCTTTTTCAAAAGCCATTATTGTGGCGTCTGTATTGTTCCTGAGAAAAGCATCCAGGAATACCCCTTGTCCTGCTGATGGGTCCAGTATACGTTGTGGTATTACCCCATTTTTATACAATACGTCAGAAATGGTAGAGACTATTGTAGGAGGAGTATAGAATGCTGTCAGTACAGAACTTTTTAGGCTGGCTATATAACGTTTGTACTCACCTTCCGTATCAACATTATTCCGGATAAGTTCGTGTAACTCTGATATCATAGGGAAAAGAGGTAACTGAGACTTTGCCCATTGGGAGCTATCGAGGGGATTTAATATACACTTTAAACCTCCAAATCCACAATAACGAGAGAGTATCTCCCTTTCTTGGATACTGGCAGCCCTCTTCGAACTTTCCAAATCAAACAAAAGACGAATCGCTTCAATATTATCTCTTAATTTTTCTTGCTTATTAAATGCCATATTTTTCCAAGTAAAGAGTTATTTCACCAGTTAATTCAATGTATAGGGAATGATAATCAGGAGATTGTTCAAAGGTATCTGAGAGTGTATATTTTGCAAAAATGGAATTAAAGTTAGATTCCATCTTCTTTATTAGAAGCAGTACCTTATCATCTGGAACCTCTTTTTCAAATTCATCTTTTATGATGGTAAGTATCAAATAATGCTTGGAGAAGTGTAATCCCCTCATTAGTTCCTTCATGGCTATTTCCTGAGCATCCATCACTGTCTTACCATCTAATCTGGACTTTTCAAAAAGGATAGCGGCGTTATCCGATCGTTCTTTGATGAAATCGATGTCATCCACTTTTTCTGGATGATATTCTTTTAGATAATTCAATAAATAGAGTTCATAATATGATAACTCTTGTAATTTCACTTGTTGCATAATGTTTTAATATTATAGGATTCATAAAGTGGCGGATGAATCAGTACTACTTTGTATTTGTTTCCCTATTGTAAGCCCCCACCCCAGTGGAGTTTTACAGAGGCCTGTTAAATAGCCTTTTCCACTATTTGTTGTGAACTCCACTTTTTTGCCAGAGAGAATTTTTTCAATGCATTCACTGGGTTGATCTAATAGCCTTATTCCATTGCTGTTTAAGGGTTCTGTTTTACCGGTTATCTTGTCTTTAATTCGAAGATTGGTTATTTCCTTTTTTGATGAGATGTCTCCTATCAGGATCTTAGTTTCTGAAGAATATAATTCCTGTTCCTTAAGGTTGGTTGTATTATGATCCTTTTGGGTAGATTGGGTCTTATTCTGGAACATACCTGGATATTTCTCTTCCATTTCTGTTCTAAACTTATCTTTTTTTTCCTGTATCGACATTTGTAGAGGATCTTCTTCTGCTGCCTTACCATAAGTTTGGTACACTGTTCGATATTCAAATTTTAAACCGACTAAATTATTAAGAAGTATCTGTGTTTTTTTCGCAAGTTCTGTTGGTTCTACCATAGCAACATTAATAGGACGTCCATACATCTTTTCAAGTGCTATTTTGCATACGGAAGGCGTCGGTTCCTCCATCTCTATGATGGAGTAAGCATTGTTTTTCACTGCTTCTATCTTCATCTTTTCAGTCGGATTAGAGATAAACTCAATGGCATATCCGTTGCTTTGTACAGCTGCCATTTTCACTGCTTCAGATGGCTTAGAAATGTATTGTATAGCTAATCCGTCATTTTTTACAGCTGCCATCTGTATCGTTTCTGAAGGTTTATCAATTGCTGCTATATATGATCCTCCTTGATTTACAACTACCATTGCAACTCGCTCTGAAGGTTTATCAATTGTCTGAATATAGTTCCCATCTTGGGATACTGCCGCAAGTTGTACTTGCTCGGATGGTTTTTCAATAAAAAGTATAGCTTCAGGATTTTGCTGTACAGCTGCCATTTTCACTGCTTCAGATGGCTTATAAATGTGTTCTATAGCTAATCCGTCATTTTTTACAGCTGCCATTGCAACTCGCTCTGAAGGTTTATCAATTGTCTGAATATAGTTCCCATCTTGGGATACTGCCGCAAGTTGTACTTGCTCGGATGGTTTTTCAATAAAAAGTATAGCTTCAGGATTTTGCTGTACAGCTGCCATTTTCACTGCTTCATACGGATTAGAAATGTATTGTATAGCTAATCCGTCATTTTTTACAGCTGCCATCTGTATCGTTTCTGAAGGATTTCGCATGCCTTGAATAGCGCTTGCATCTTTTTGAACTTTTTCTAATTGCCTGTTTTCTAATATGTCATTAAGAAACTGCTTGATTCGTTCTGTAATTGTTGCCATAGATATTTTAGTTATAAGTTATAAATTAGATACTTGCCGATGATTCTACAGTGTTTTGAAGCTGTTTGCTTATTGTGAAACTCCATCCTAAAGGAGATTTGCACAAAGTAACTGGATTCAGCTCTCCGGAATTATTAGGCAATTCAACTCTCTTTCCAGAAAATAATTTCTTTATAGAGTCAGCAGGCTGATCAAAAAGAGAAATGCCGTTTGTTTGTAGGTTCTCTGTAGCTTCCGTTACTTTATCATTGATTCTAAGATTGTTGAAATCTATAGTTAGTGAATTGGGCTTTCCAAACAATATCATGTCTGTTTGTAATGATTTGATTTTCGTTACGGGATATTCTATATTTTCTACTTTATAATTGACTGAGATACTGGATTCTGTAATTTGTATATAATAGGGAGCATGTGTTTCTAGGGCATGTGCTATTGGGCCATATCCTAAACTCCGATATTGTGTACATAATTCTGTTATATCTTTTTTGAGGTGTAATATTCGGTTGTTTTCTTGTTCCCACAGCTGTTTTGCTTCATTAGCTTTACCAATAGCTTCTATATATTCAGGTCTGTTCATTGCTTCTTTAGTGGCAATACCTTGTTGTTCCAAGCCCCCCAATATTCTCTGGGCATTGTCGTACAGCTGGATTTGTGCCTTATTTAGAGTCTCTAATTTTGTATTGTTATCTTTATGACTGTCTACTCCAATGGTAGACTCTATCATATTAGTAGACTTATTTACATCATTCAAAATAGACATCAAATATCTGGGATCATCTGATATTTGGGATAGCCAACTTTTTAAATATTGTGCGTTTTCTTTTTGAGGAAGTACCGCTATTCCAAGATCTCTACCAGCTACAGCAGATGATAATTCAGCAATCAATTCCTCTTTTGCATATTGGGAATCTCCGAAGAACTCTCCAAATGTTCTATTTAGCCTGCTGCTGTGCCCTGTACTATGTGCCATTTCGTGGAGTGCAGTAAAATAGAAAGATTCTTTTTTAAAGAATTGTTCATAGGTTGGTAGTACGATGCTATCACTCTTTCTATTATAAAAAGCTCTGTCTTGTTGCTTTAATTCTATCGGACATATCCAACTTTGTTCTGTGATTGCTTTATCTATCAGTTCATTGTGATATCCGTCAGATCCGGTATTCAATTGAGTTTGAAATCGTTGTTGCAACTTAGCCCATTCTTCGGGGAATTTTTCTGAATAGTTTGTCTGCTCAAGGTTGAATACGCTGTAGAATTTCTGAATAGGTTTTACTTTATAGTGTACCTTTTCTTCATCAGAAAGAGAGTGATAAAATTCCTTTGTCACTTTATTACCGCTGATAATTTCTGTAATATACAGATCGTAAAAGGTGATAGGGAATGCACGGGTTCCTTTTAGTATTCTTATATTCCTTTCTTGGGCTTGGTGAAAAGTGATAAAAACTGGAGTACTATATTTGTTTTCATCACATATGGCATATAATAATACTTTGTTGAGATTACTATATGGACGTCCGGACAGATTCTGTGGTACACCAATAAACGTTGGGGTGAACCATGGCTTTTGCCATTCTGAGGCATCTACTTCTTTAATTTTCTTAATGATTAGCTCTGTATATTTTTCAAGAGCAGGATTTATGTTATTATTCATAAAATCGGCTCAAGGAAACCCGCAAATCTTTAGTTTGTGGGAGGAATTGAACCACCTTTCCTTCTTTTGTTAAACAATTATTTCAAATATTTGATATTTAGAGATGTATTCTATACATTTACGCTATGAAATTGACATTGAAAATAAAGATTATCCCTACTGACATGCAGCGTCAGGCTCTTCTCGATACACTCAAAGAAGCTAATGCGGCGTGCAATCTTATTTCTGAGATTGCATGGCAGAATAAGACTTTTAATCAATTCAAACTTCATCACTTGTGTTATAATGACATCCGAACCAAGTTTAATCTTTCTGCACAAATAGTCGTACGTTGTATCAGCAAGGTCGCTGATGCGTACAAGCTTGACAAGAAAAATCAACGAAATTTTAAAGAACTTGGAAGTATCAGCTATGATAGCAGAGTACTTTCTTATTCGGGAGATTACGTTTCCATCTGGGCTGTAAACAAGCGTCAAAAGATTCAATTCGTTTGTCATAACACAAACTATCTTCCATATATCAAAGGGGAAGCAGACCTTGTGTTTAAGAAAGGAAAGTTCTTTCTTTTCCAAACAGTAGAAGTCCCCGAAGAAGATGTTGAAGATGTTGAAGAGTTTATAGGTATAGACTTTGGAATTACAGACATTGTCTGTACGTCCGAAGGAAATACCTACGCTTCTCAATCTCTCAACCAATACAGAGATAAACAAAGGAAAATCCGTGGTTCCATTCAATCCAAAGGTACAAAAGGTCGCATTCACGAATGTAAGCGTGGATGTGCCAGACTTCTGAAACGGCTTAAAGGGAGAGAGAGAACCACTGCAACGATAATCAACCATACCATTTCCACACAAATCGTAGCGGATGCCAAGCTCAGAGGGGTAGGCATTGCCATTGAGGATTTGTCTAAGATACGTTCCACTTCCAAGCGCAGGAACAAGACCTTTAAGAAGGAACTTAACTCTTGGAGCTTTTATCAGTTGAGAGCATTTCTTGAGTATAAGGCAAAGATGGCAGGTGTTCCGTTGATTGTCGTTCAACCAGCATATACTTCTCAGACTTGTTCTAAGTGCCACCATCTTGGCACAAGAAAAAACAAGTCTTTCAAGTGCGGATATTGCGGGAACGATATGGATGCGGATATTAATGCCGCTAAAAATATCGCTCTGCTTGGGGCTGTCGTAAACCAGCCTGAAAAATCGGGTATGTGTTCTTGCTCTTTGCATATCACTGCTTAGGTTTAAAGCCCATAAGTCTTTAGACTATGGGTTGTTTACTTTCCCTATACAAATTATTTTCGTATTCAGTTAACCATTTTGTTGCATCATTTGGGGTCCATTCTTGTTCTGGTTTTCCGATAAAGCTCATGGCTTCTTCGAAGTCTTGTTTTAATTCTGGCTGGGACAAAACATAGTCGAGCATATTTCTTTGTTTGTTTTGAACCAAGTCGATAATATTATTTTCTGATTCCATAAAATTTATTTATTGGTTATGCGGCAAATATATATGGGGACCGACGCAAGAAACTTGCGTTTTGGAGAAAAAATAAAAAAAACTCCCACGTCCTGAAGACGTGGGAGTTTCTTGAAAGAGTGATACCTTAAAGAGAAATAGCATCTATTGGTGCCAGTGCGTTTGTTCAAAGTTTAAATAATTTAGAGCCTCTAAGAAAAGATTAGCTTCTTCTTGGCTGTTATTGACTTTGGCCGCCAAAATGGGGTCCATATCTAATCTTAATAGAGTCCATTCAGAACCGCCTTCTGGTTTCCAGTATAAATGTACCATCGGTGTGCAGTAACCAATTCCGTTCGCCATTTTAGGCATTTCTCTTTTTACAGGGAAGGAACAAGGGATTATACCCTTCCAGAATCTGACAGTTGGTTGTAAATCGATGCTGATCCGCCCTATTTCGTCTTGCCATTCAATATCATTGATGGTATTCTTCTTTTTTGATGCTGGTCGATAACAGTGCCCTGTATAGTCGAAAGTGCGTTCCCATACAGCTTTTATTTCTCCTTTAAGTCTTATGTCATTTCGGTTTGACAATATATAGGTAATATTAAATTCGCTGTCGAATGGTCGGTTATGAATAACGACTCCTGTATTAACTTCCTCTTCAACCTGTACCATGCGTAGCGAGGGAAGGTCTGTTGGATCTTGTATTGTAAATGTCATATCTTTTTTTGTAGCATTATCTTTTCTATTGGCTTTTTGCCATGTTGTTTCTCCTCTTTTTCGGAATAATACACTTAATTCATAAGTTCCGGCAGGAGCGGTAACGTAGCAGCGTCTCCCGGTTCCTTTCATCATTGCTCCATTCTCTGCAACAATAGCACATGGCTGATATTGGTCTACAATATTGCCATTATCATCAAGCAATACCATACGGAAATCTCCTTCCCATTTTTCTGGCATATTTCCTGTTTCCATATCAAAACCTGTCCAGTAGCCATAAAAACCAAACATATATCCTTCATTGCGGTATATATTACTACCATATGGAATTGAGCCAGGTTCAATGTCAAACCAGTCCTTATCAGATTGTGAGAGGACAATTTTATCTGTTTTTCCAAAAGTACTCCAATGGGCTATGTCAATGGGATATTCTTCTAATTCGATAGGGCTATTATACCCTCCCTTTAGTGTTAAGGTATAGGTATATGTTTTACCTGCCTCCCACTGGTGATTTTTAGGTAGCTGATATACTCTTGCTTCTCCATCAACAGTAATAGTGACACTTACTCCTTCAGCCGTACTTATTGGAAGTAATATAGCTTCTACAATGATTGGCTCTTCATTATCATTAACAGTGAAGTTCCCCCCAGCTTGATAGTCCCCTTTTTCTCCGGTTGTAGTGATTGTATTGGCCACCGCATTAAACTTGGCTTGCTTATAGATTCCATTCCAGATAACAGACTCTACTTTGGCATTTCCTGTGTAATTATTCTTTTTGAGTACAACTCTGACTAAAGCCAGTGTATGCTTCATAACGACTTCGGCATCAGCATTAGAAGTACCGACAATAGTACTCCCATTTAAAAAATCAGTCTGATCTTCAATGTTAATAGGAATATTATCATGACTCTTAACAGTAATATCATAGGGAAAATAGCAATACATGTTTTTCATTGTGGATGAAAGCAATATGTTTTCTCCACTCCAAGAAGTACCGCTATAAGTGAACTTACTATTAATACAGGTATCATTATAGAATATACCTATTCTATCACCTGGTTTAAATCCTGTAACTACTCCTCTTGTAGCTGCCTCAGTCAAATTCTCTATTGTTGGCAGTAATGTTAATTTGATTCCAGTTTCTATTGGTGGTTCTGGTGAGATAGGGGTATCTGGCGATTCAGAGTCACAAGAGAACAACATACTGGCCAGCATTCCAAAAAGTAATAGTTTTTTCATTTCAGGTTTCATTTTAGTATTTACAAAAACAGAACAGGTTTTTATAAAAATAATATTTTATTTGTTTAGAATATCATAATGTTTTTTGTGATGAATATCCAAAGAAGGTAGAGGTTACTCAAAGTAACCTCTCGTTGGTTTGATTTTAAGAGACCCCATATTTCTTTTTGTCTCTCTCTACTCCTTCTTTAATATAATCATAGATCATATCTTGTTTATTTTTACCGGTATAGACTTTTAATAGACTTAGATCTTGAAACATCTTTTTATCCATTCTGAAAGTAGTGGTAACATTGCGTTCCGGTGCTACCTCTACATTTTCTGCGTCTTCCAGATTCTTGCCGACTGCTGCAAGTTTGCTTACATCTACTTTTTTTCCCATAATTTATTTATTTAGTTAATTGAATTATTTCTTTTGTAAAATCTCTATAGTTCTTTGCTCCGGTTGATTCTGGTGCGTATTCAAATATTGTTTTTTGCATATTGCTAGCTTCTGACAGTGCAACATTCTTCCGGATTGTGGTATTAAATATTTTGTTCTTATTAACATGCTGTGATAAAAGCTCCTCGATATCTCTTGTCTGACTTAGGCGGCTATCATATAAGGTCTTTAGATAACCTAATATTTCTAACTGGTTATTGATTTCTTTCTTTACGTCACTGAAGAAACTGGCAATTTCGCTTGTTCCTAAAAAAGCGAATGGTTCAAGTTGTATGGGTATGACCAATTTGTCAGACGCAACTAGGGCATTAAGAGATATCATACCTAAGGACGGCGGGCAGTCTATTAGGATATAATCATATATCTTTTTTATAGGATCTAGTAGTTTCTTGAGTTTACTTTCCCTACCTATACGTTGTAATAGAAGGATTTCTTCTATATCTACTCTCCCGGCTGGACTGTAATGAAGGTCTGCTATCTGGTCATGTGTGTAGATTGGTATGTCTACTTTTCCTGCAAGTGCGTCAAATATATTGGCTTCTGATGAATCATCATGTCCCATGATAAAACTTGCATTTCTTTGTCGGTCGAGATCTATAAGTAGCACTCTTTTTCCCTCAATGGTCAATGCATGAGCTACATTGACAGCGGTAGTGGTTTTCCCAACTCCGCCTTTGTTATTTAAGAATGTAATAATCATTTTTAAGGTTGTTATTTTGTTAATAATGGCACAAATATAAAAATAATATTTTATCAACGCAAACAAAATCATTTCTATTTTTTCAGAAAGATAAAATATTAATAGTTTTAAATGTTTTGATGTGGATATAGATAGTGAAACTTATGGGTCATAAGCTCAAATCATTAAATGATTCATTAGACATTTGCTTTTTCTGTGCTAATTCCCTTTGCATCTTTTTGATAGCTATCTCAAAGAAGAAGGCCACCATGGGATAAGTGGAACGTTCGTCTCTGCATATTCTTAAAATATTTATATATTTTTCGCGATCTGTATTTTCAATGATAATCATCGGATGCCCTAACTTAACTAATATGAAGTTAGATAGAAGACGACCTAGACGTCCGTTTCCATCCCGGAAAGGGTGCAAGAAAATGAAATGCCGGTGGAATTGTGCTGCAATTTCTATAGGATGAATTGTTTGTTTGGCAATGGCTTTCTCTGTAGCTTCCAATAATTGAGGTATGCGTGAGATGTTGATTTCATGGTCGCCAAAAATAGTATCTCCTGCTCCCATGTCAGTATCCGTATATTCTCCTGGAATTGCACCTTTATGAAGATAGCTAAGAGTGTGTTCTGTTAGTATACGGTGAGTCGTTTTTAGTAACTCTTCTGTTAGTGGGGCTTCTGGTTGTGACATTAAGAACTCATAAGCCTTAAAATGATCTAGCATCTCAAAAGCATCCAGTAATCGTTTGCCTTGCGGAATCATACCTAGTCCTTTTTCTTTAAGGGTTCTTGTCTCATCTACAGAGAAAGTGTTTCCTTCTATTGCACAGTTATGAGCTGAGAATAGAATTTCATTATACTCTTTCAGGTCTTGTAGTGAAAAGCGGTCTATTACTTTTTTTTTGTACTCCTGCAAACATTTCTCGTATAACGCTATTTCTTTTTCGAACATCTTCTTATTTTTTTAAAAATAAATATTATATTTTTGAATACAAAAATAATTATATTATTTCGGCAACGCAAACATTTGCAATTGTTTTTATTCATATCTAATAATACTTTAACTTAGCTTTTAAAGTCTTACTATAAACTTATGCGGATAATCCAAAACATAAAACGCAATTACGATTTCAGACCAAATTTCTTTTATTATATTTGCATCCTTATTTATGTAAATATCATTGGATAATAATAAACCGGTTTTTAGAAAGAAATAATAGATGTGGTATAAAGTAAGAGAACTTCAGTTGAAAGGACTGAATAAGACACAGATCGGAAAATATTTGGGTGTGGATAGGAGTACTGTACGGAGATATCTGCGGACGAGCGAAGAAGAGTTTATCAGAAAGCAGAATTCCCATCGCGAGTATGAACTCAAGTTGGGAAAGTACGAGGAGTATGTACGGGGTACACTGGAAGAATACCCATACATATCGGCTGCTCGTATGCATGACTGGCTCAGGGAGTGTTACCCTGATTTTCCGCAGGTATGTGACAAGACCGTATTTAATTTTGTGGATCGAATACGCAGAAAGTTTGGGATCGGAAAAAAGTCTGAAGTACGGATATTGCGACATGATAACGAAGAATCTCCAAGAACTGAGGCTCAGCAGTTGGCCGAACATATTCTTAGCTATGTATCCAAAAATAGTGAAGTCTCCTTGTGGATGGATAATCTAAAACAGTACCACAAAGATAGTCTTGAGATAATTCTACAGATGATCTTAAAAAATGATAAGGATACTCTAATAGAAGCTATACGGATATGCCTTGAAAAGGAAATCTGTCATGATGAATCCATTTAATAAAGCAAAGTGATTAATAACAGGTTCTGGTATAGCTCAAGGCTCTAAACAAGCTATATCTAAGATCTTGCATTTTGAGGAGATAACAAATACTTAGAACTTATTGGGCTGACAAAATAGTTTTCTTATCTTTGTCACATGAGGAAAGGCTGAGCATAGGAGAAGCTACTAATATCCACAATGTGGCTCGTTAGCGTACAAACTGGGACAAGAAAAGGATTGATGAAACTCTAAGATCTGATGGAGGTAGGGGCGGCATTATAAGGTGGATTTATTTTGAATCTGTATTTCAGCAAGGACAATCTGAAGGAAAATAGAATGACTAGTATATCGCACAAAATAGAGATTAAACCGAATAATAAGCAGAAGACATACTTTCGTAAGGCTTTCGGTTGTTCTCGTTTGGCTTATAACTGGGGGCTTTCCGAATGGCAGCGCAGGTATAAGGCGGGAGAGAAAGTTTCTACATACGATTTAAAAAAGTCATTCAATGCAATAAAAAAAGAACAATTCCCGTTCGTAACAGAAGTTACCAAGTACGCCGTTCAACAACCATTCATAAATTTAGGTAAGGCCTTTACCAAGTTCTTTTCAGATCTAAAGAAAGGTGTGGTCTCTTATCCACAATTTAAGAAAAAAAGAGATAACTCAGGAAGTTTCTATATCGGAGGTGACCAGATTGCTCTTTCCTTTGCCAATTTTAACTCGAAAAGATTTAAAGGAATACCACATAACGAAAGGCAGAAGCGCCAGTACCTGAAAGTTCCCAATCTTGGATGGGTAAAAATGACGGAGGCAGTACGTTTTATAGGTAAAATTAATGGAGTGGTAATATCTCAGGAAGGAAATCGGTATCACGCTTCATTCAGCATGGAGATAACAGAAGAAGAGTATCGCCGTACGCATCCGCAGACCACCCGGACGAAACAACGCTGTCTGGGTATAGATCTTGGGGTGAAATCGGCTATTCTGCTTTCTGACGGTATATCCATTGAAAATCCCAAACATATAAAGAAACAAGAAAAGAGAATTACAAGACTGAGCAGACAACTCAGCAAACGTGGTCATGCGAGAACCAAGCAGGAACGTTTGCTGGGTGTGCAGAAATCCAGCAATTATAGAAAGCTGTCTGTACGGCTATGCAATGTGCAGCGCAAGGTGGCAAATATGCGTCGTGATTTCATACAGAAAGTAACTACGTTATTTACTGTATATTATTCCCATATAGGAATGGAGGACCTGAACGTAAAAGGCATGATGCGAAACTATCGTTTAGCCAGAGCTATTTCTGATGTTGGTTTCGGAGAGTTCAGAAGACAGATAGAATACAAGTCGGCTTTCAATGGTGTTACAGTCACAATTGCTGATCGGTTCTATCCGAGTTCAAAGACTTGCTCCATTTGCGGAGATGTGAAAGTAAAATTGAAACTGAGCGAGCGTATTTTTCGCTGTCAAAAGTGTGGAACGGTTATTGATCGTGATTATAATGCTTCTCTAAATCTGCTTAGCCTGATAACCCAAAAACGAGTAGGGACAGATTATCCCGAATTAACGCCTGCGGACTTGGCGGCTCTGTTATTCCTTTTTGCAAAAAACGGAATAATAACCAGCAAGGTAGAAACAGGAATGCAACATGAGTTATAGACTTTTATATGTTTCTCTATAATTTTATAAGTTTGTAAAATCGGATGAACATCGAAACTATATTGGCAGAATTGGAACTGAAATTGCAGAGTATAGGCTTTACAGAAGGATCTTCTGCTATGCTTTTACAATTAAATATAGCGGGACAGAATTATATACATTCTTGTGGAAATCTGAATATGTTAAATGCCCCATCGGTAAAGCTTATAGATGGGCATAGGCATGCATTTGTAGAATTTATGTATGACGAAATATTAAATGCATCTTTGTCTAATAATACCAAGACGCTCCATAGGGATACAGTCCGGCTATTAAAAGAATATAATGAATCACTTGCTATAAAGGAGATTACAACAGCATGTCTGTATGATTTAGAGTTCTTTATGCAGACGAAAGGATTTGCTGTTAATACTATTGCCCGGCATATGAAAGTCTTGAAGAAATATATAAATCTTGCGATAAAAAAAGGGCTACTATATCAATCCCCATTTATTGGATATACAATTAAGTCTCAGGAGACACATCGGGAAGCACTTTCGGAAAAGGAACTGAAATTGTTTGAAGAATACATTCCGGTGTGTCCTACCGACAAAGAAGTTCTATTGGCTTTCTTGTTTAGTTGTTACACAGGTTTAAGGTATTCTGATATTTGTTTCTTTAGTAAGAGAAATATCCAGGTGCTGAACAATAAAAAATGGATTATATTATGGATGAAGAAAACAGGAAATGAAGTTCGGATTCCACTCAGCACTGTGTTTAATGGTAAAGGCTTAGCTATAAGTAGGGAAATAAAACGTCCTAGGGGGCCATTATTTAAACTGAGAAATAATCAGCATGCTAATAGGGTCTTGAAGGCTATTGCTAAGGAGATTGGCATAAAGAGAAATGTAACGTTCCACACTGCGAGACATACTTTTGCGACTTTACTTTTATACCGTGGTGTCTCAATTACTACTGTGCAAAAACTATTAGGACATAGAAGTGTAAAAACAACTCAAATATATAGTGCAGTTACAGATTTGACGATTGAAAGAGAACTGCGGAAGAGTAACAAAGCAGCTCAAAAATGTTAGATAGCAAAACCGGGAAATAGCCCGGTTTTGCTGAAAGGATTTTAATTGTCTTCTCGACCAACATTAGATTCTATCACATAGTCATAGCTATCATCAGAATCTTTGTTCGCCTTAATTTGCCATTGAATACTAGTAATCCTAGAGCCGGTATCTATTCCTGGAAGATACTCAACTTTCCATTCTTTTTGACCGGCAACCAGTCTTAGAGTCTGACCACCAAGATCGTCATAGTATGGATACACTTCAAAACGACCATCAACTTCCATTTCATAGTCGCCTTGAGATTCTATGTTAACATAAAGATCTTTGGTGGTTGTATAAGTAGATTTAAAAGTGAAGATTGCTCCGGCTAAGCGCCAGCCACTTAGATATCCGCTTATGTAATTTGTTGACTTTTGTTTTTTGAATTTCGCAGTTAATGTTCTGTTAGAACTAACCGCTTATCTTCTTCTTCTTCTGATTTTATACCTGTCCGTATTGATGCCCGTACAGTTCTTCTTCTTCCTCCTGAGAAGCTTACGGAAGAGTATTTGTCAAAGAAACGTGCTCAACTCTCCAGATGTACTGGTCGCTGTTCTTTATCCGATTTTTATTAATGTCTTTTTAGTGATTATATATTTAGTTAATTGAAGTTTGGCTTCCCTCGTGATTTATCACGGGGGTAGCTTCATTTACTTACCAATCTTATGTGTAGATATCGTTTTTTATTTATTTGCCTTTTTTCTCTTTTAAGTTTAAAAGGCTTTAGCCAGTTTTATTCAGCTCGTACCAACCTGATCGGGCTTGGTACCGGCAATCTCAATGTTGAATTTGGTATGACTTTGAATAAGAAGTTCTCTGTCCATCTTCCTGTTCAGTATAACCCTTTTATTTATAATAAGAGCCGTAATACTAAGTTCCAGAACCTCACAGTAATGCCGAGTGGCCGTTATTGGTTTCGCGAAAGTTTCATGGACCAGTTTATTGGCTTTTCTTTGGTTGGTAGCCGTTTTCACATAGGCAATCTGTTTGATAAGTATCGTTATGATGGTTATGGTTTTGGTGCCGGTGTTTCTTTTGGTTGGACTTATCCTATGGCTTCCCGTTGGAATTTTGAATGGGAAGTTGGCGTTGCGGGCCTTTGGACTTCTTACGACAAGTCTGTATGTAAAGCTTGTGGTTATACTTATGGTCGTGAACATAAATGGTATCTAGTTCCCCACAAGGTTGCTGTAAATCTTATCTACCTTTTTTAAACACCCTGTTTCCCGATGAAATCATTCAGAAACTTCATATTGACTTATAGCAAACGTGAATACTATGCCAATCTCTGGCGTAGGATTTGTCAGTCTGATTTGTCTAATACATTTATAGGTGCCTGGAATACGCCTTCCGCATGGCAATGTCGGGTTGTTGATGGTAAGTTTGGTCTGATAGTTCCTCTGTGCAAAATAAGTCAAAATGATAAGAACTATCAGTTTATGGTAGAGTGCATCCCCTCTGTGCAGTATGGTGAATTTGATGTTTTTTTTCTTGAAAATTGTGAATGTTGGTATGCTGTTTTTCATTCAGATTCTTATTATGCTTTTCATGTAGACCAACTTTTTTCACTTTTGAAACGTATGGGAACAGATGAAGATCTTTCTCAGCCATATTCATCTCAATCGAATCAGGCAACAGATAAGCGTGAATGGCTGATTAAGCTTTTGCGTATCTTGGGTGATGCCGGTTATTTCATCGACTTTTCTTCCTCTTTTAAATATTGTAATTAATTCTTTTCTTATATGGATTCAATAATAAAACATTTCTTCTGGAAAGACTTAAATCATACTATTGTATGTGGTGACCATAATTTGGGACAACTGGATTTGGTCTTGGCTATCTATTATTCTACTCATAATAGTTTTTCACTTGATGGCCGTTATAATTTTCCGCTATCAGAAAAATCTCTTCAAGTAGCAAAAGAATGCGCACTCTTAGTGGTCAATGATCTTCCTACAATGGAAATGAATACTGATTTTGTGAAGGTTCTTGAAATTTTGGAATATAGGGTAGAACATCAGGGTAAAATACTCTTTGCTGGTGACCTTGAATACTTTCAATCATCGAAAGAGGCTATCATACAAAAGATTTATTCCTCTTCTTGCATCATTGACTTATCTCTTGGTGGAGCGACTGCAGAACAACGTGAGATGAAGCGGATCGACTTTACTCGGCCAATAACCATTGAAGGAGGAAAGGAAGAAATGACAGATTCTTGTTTCCTGTTGGAAAAGTATATGGAGGCCTTTTTCTCTCGCCAGGATATAAGTGGTTTCCTTGAGAATACTTGCAATCTACAATCACTATGTAATGATGAAGAAGGATATCCTTTGCTTACCGGTTTTTGTAATATATCTACTGCATTCGTTTTCTTTAGTTCCATACACGTGACTTTGTTGGAGGCGCCTATCGTTCAAAAGTTGACCTCTTTTTTGAAGAAGCTTTATTTAGAGCAGCCTTCGGCTACTGTATACTTTCACTTTCCTTTAAAAAAATGAATGCAATGATAAAAAAGGACTGTACTATACACTGCTCTATCTATAACAGTGAGCTAAATGTTGAATCTTGGATGGTGAGTGAGATATGGGAAAGAGTGCTTTCCATACCTGATTTTAAGGCTGGCTTTATAAGGTCAATCTCTGATATGCAAACTGTACTTTCCGAAATGGATGTTATACTCTATTTGGATTTTGAGAAGAATACAGTTGAGAAAGTTGTGTTGGCGTCAGAACCCTTTTCTGAGGCTCCAGAAGTATCTGAGAAAGTATTATTTATCTATAATAAAGAGATAGCATTACCTTATTGGAGTGAGTGGAAAAGAACTATTAAGAAGCTTGTTTATATCAATTCTCTGTATTCCTCTCTTCCAATTGTAATTCTACTTATTCTTATTAGCTGGTGTATGGAAAACTGTTTCCAAAATCTCTTGTACGGAGTGCTGTCTGTTTTAGCTCTCCAATTTATAATAATTAAATGGAGTATTCTGAGCTGTGCTTCTCTGAGTGACAATTTTGTTTTGAGAACTGCGTTTAGTGGTAAAAGACTTTTTTTGAATAGAAGAGAGGACCCTCAGAATTTCACAGATAAAATAATGTAACTTTCCAATGAGTATAAGAAGTAAATCTATATTTTTAATTACCATTTCCATATTGTTTTTTAGTTGTGCTTCTCCTTTGGTTTCCGTACTTGAGAAGGAAAATGAACGGGTGAGGTTGAGTCAGGTGTCCCGTAAAAAAACTGATGCTGATAAGATTGACTCTACCCGTGTATATAGTGCTGAAACAGAGAAAATATTGAAGGAGAAATATACAAGTTACGGTAAGGATGAAGCAACGGGGGAGAATATCATGGATATATCACTCGCTGACATTACAATTGTTGCCAAAAGTAAAAATATACCAGAGCGTGCGGGTAAGATTAGTCTTGATTTCAAAGTGGAAGTGCCTGCCAGTTTGATTAATAATAAGTGGCAAGTCCGGTTAACCCCCTATGCAGACAAGAATGGGCGTATAATAGAGTTTGATAAGATATTGCTTTCTGGTGCCCAATTCATAAAGCAGCAGGCTAAAGGGTATCAGATGTATCAGAACTTTATAAATTCGATTATACCGGATAGTGCTTATATGCAGTATCTTTTCGATTCCAAGGGATACCAGAAAGCCCTTTTGGATATTGAAGAGCAGTTTTATTACTCTTGGCAAAAAGAGTTATTATCGCAACAACGATTTGTCGATTGGCGAAGTATCCGGAATAAACGACATTTGTTGTTTAACGGACTGATGGAACGTAACCGTGCAACGGTAAATCCTAAGAGTTGGAAGGCAGTACTACCAGCTTATTGGCTTGAACGTGATTTATCGGGAGCACCAGGTAAATGGAATAATTTTCTTTCACCGGAGTACAATCTCATGCAGAAGACTATTACTCCAGAGGATTCAATTGAGATTTCCAAACGTTTCTTCGACTATAAAAAGATGATGGAGAACGAGCGTAAGAAAGCTCTTATAGATGATAAATATAAAGAGTATATCCGCTTCCCCAGAGAAAGTTGCAAGCTAGATACTGTAATACAGGTTGGAGATAAATTCGAGTACTATTATTCCCAAAAGATTGATGCTGATGAAGCGATTAAGAAAATCAATGTGATGATTAATGGTGAGGTGATTGCACTGGACGAAAGTCGGTATAAACTTCCGCAAACCGATACCTTGACTTACTATATTTCCAGCATGGTCCAATTTTTAGACCGATCTCCTAAATATAAACGAATTATTATTTCCCGGCATGCCCAGACCAACATGACAGCTTACATAACTTATGGTGTTGGATCTACCAAGTTCATAGAATCAATAGGGAAAAATAAAGCTGAAATAGATCGTGTCTTGGAGACTTTGCATTCTCTGACTTATAGTGGTGAGTTGGTTCTTGATAGTGTGAACATGATTGCTACTGCATCACCGGAAGGAGATAACTTCGCAAATAAAAAATTGTCCGGACTTAGAGCTGATGAGTTGAAACAGTATTTAATGAAGCGTACTGATGATACGGAGAGCTTGGCCCTATTTAAACCTTATGCTCTTGGAGAAGATTGGGACAAACTTACAGAGTTAATTCGTATGGATGCTAATATTCGCAATCGGTCGGAAATACTGGCCGCTATCTCTTCAACAGGAAGTAATGACCTAAAAGAAAGTTTGCTACGGAAGTATCCTGATTATCCTTATATCAGGAAAGAGCTATATCCCCAGTTGCGTGCTGTAAACTTCAAATTTCATCTTCATCGTAAGGAGATGATAAAAGATACTATCCATACTAGTGTGATAGATACGGCTTATATGGACGCTATAAAACTCTTGGAGAACCGGAAATACAGTGCAGCTCTAGCTACATTGGATGAATATAGGGATTATAATACCGGGGTTTGTCTAATGAGCCTTGGTTATGATCAACGTGCCATTGAGGTTTTACAGGCCCTTCCGCAGAATGACAACACATATTACCTCTTGGCTATTCTTTATGTTCGTGAGAAACGCATAAAAGATGCTGTTGAAGCTTTTGAGAAGGCTTGTCAACTTGAACCTAGCAAATGGTATCGTGGGCAACTTGATCCAGAGATCAATCAAATAATAACAGATTTTAAATTAAATTTTGAACAATGAAAGTAAAAACTATCATGTTAGCTTCATGTTTGCTACTGCTACTGGGAGCCTGTAATATGTTCCAGGAAGATTGTGGTATGAAGGGCTATTTGAGAGCTTATGTTTCTGATAATGTAGCTCCTCCAACAACGGAGGATATACAGGTTCGGTATTACGATTACTATTCAGGAGCAGAGTATACAGAGAAGCTTGGAGAACCTGACTATTTTGAGGTCAATAATCAGTTTCTAAGCCGAATTGCTACCGGTGAGTATAAGTTTCTGGCCTATAGTTTATTTAATAACAAGGTAAGAAATGTGGAGGAGCTTTCTGCTATTGAAATCTATGCCGATACGGTAAGTTCCGTAAAATATGGTATCCCCATAATAGCTAATTTACAGAAGTTGGTGTATACTGATTCTAGCGAAGGAAGTATTCTTCCGGAAGATACTCTTAAAAGGGTGTTTAATTTACGTCCTCTGGTCCAGAAGATTGTCATCAACATCACTCTGAAAGGATTATCACAAACACATCAGATCACCTCTCTTGAAGCCATGTTATCCGGGGTTATTACAGGGCGTAAAATATATACTAATCAGCCCATAGCAGATTATGCGGGGCTTGTATTCCCTTTCTCTCCGACTGAGGTTGATAATCGGTTTACCTCTAGTGCTTTCGTTTTCGGCGTTTCTAACGCTATTCCTAATACACTGAAAATTGAATGTTTGGGCGAGACTTTTAAACAGTACTCTCAGGTTGATTTGTCTTCTGTACTTAAAGACTTTACTGTTGATGGTATGGTGATAGACTTAGTCGTTGAGATTGGTGAAAACATGCTATTTGACAATATCTATATTGAAAAATGGCAGGATATGGAACAGAATGATATAAACTTTAATAAATAACAAATTATGAATATGAAAAAATTATCTACCGCATTTTTATGCTTATTTACCGTTTTTGTTTCTTCTTGTACATCTAACGAAGAGATTAATGGCCTTCCTGGTTTGTCCATTAACGCTTATATTGGAGGTCCTCAAAGCCGGGCTGAGAAAGTGGACTGGGAAGAGAATGATGCTATTGGCGTTTTTGTCTGTAATGGTACTATTGATAAACCTTACCTTGGAAATGTGGATCGTTATACCAATGTAGCTTTCCGTCATAATGGGAAAGGTTTTGTTGCTCAGAACATTTATTTAGATGAGAATCAGGCCGAAGTTTTTGCTTACTATCCTTATTCGGGTACCAGCAACAATGGAATGGCTGTGCCTGTCGAGTCAAATACTCAGACTGACTATTTGTATGGGCATGCAGAAACCCCAGCTTCTATTACACAGAAGAATGTGAATATAGAGATGAAGCATGCGCTTAGTCAAGTGGTATTTAAGATCCGGAAATCGGCAAGCTATAATGAAGGGCCAGGATTAATATCTGCACTGAAAATCGAGAATAATGATGCTGACAATGTGTTTAAAACAACAGGAACTATTGACTTAAGCACGGGACAAATTACTGGAACTTCTACCGATGGGGTATTGGCTCTTATGCCCGGTAAGCAGTTGTTGTTAACGGATACGTACCAGACAGTGAGCAGTATTTGTTTGCCAGTGAGTGCTACTGTTGGGAAGAATATAAGAGCTGTGTTTACGATTGATGATCGTCAATTTCGCTATGAATTTCCTGTTGGTACAACTTGGAAACCGGCTTTCAGGAATATTTATACTCTTACCGTTGAAAATAGTGGTTTGGAGATCGGTGGTGGCGGTACAGGTGATGGCGATGGTGGCAATGACGACGGTATAACAATTGAACCGTGGGGAGCTAATTCAGATAGTGACATTTCTTTAGTGCCAATCCTTTAATAAGACTTATGAGATATTTTATACTAACAATGCTTAGTGTTCTTCTTCTCTCGTGCAATAGAGATGAGGAAGATGCCAAACAAGGTCCTAAAGAAGTAATATTCTACCAAGAACAGACCCAGACGAGAGCGAATGAAGTTCTTGATTTTGAAGATGGGGATGCAATCGGTATCTATGTATTGGATAAATCTTCTAACGCTACGCTACAGCCTGTTGGGAACTATGCGGACAATAAAAAATACGTCTTTAATAGTACCAAAAAAGCTTTTGTCGCTGCGGATTTAGACAATCTGATATTCAATTCTCCTGACAGGAGGCTGGAGTTCTATGTGTACTATCCTTGGTACAGCCAGATTACTGATGCTACCGCTTTATTGCATGTAGTTAAGGGGACTGGTCGAGAGGATGATTTTCTGTATGCCGTAAATAGTGATATGGATGGATCTCAGTACATTCCTCTTTCTTTTAGACATTTACTTTCAAAGGTCAATGTGAAATATACCGCAACGGAGAATAGAGAAAACGCTCAAATATCGGTTCATACCTATACGGACACGAAGATAAATCTTGCTATGGGGGAGGTTACAACGATATCCAATAAACGGGTGGATCTTCCGCTAGAAAAAGTATCTCTTCCAGATCAACTTTGCTTTAAAGGGGTTATAGTACCGCAGACTTGGAAGGCAAATGAAAAGTTTAGTACATTGACCTATTCTGGTGGTGCCTCTCATCCATTTTCTTTTGCAGAAGATAGAACCTTTGCTTCAGGAGAAGAAAATGAAGTTTATTTTATGCCTAAAATGCCGGCTTATGATTTTACTGTAAGTCCGACTACATTATCTGTGCCTGCATTGGATAAGTCTGCTCATCCGTTTGTGGTCACCTCTCAAAAGAGTGACGCTATAAATGGAGTGAAGTTACCTAATACAACAGTGGATATAGCCTATGATTTGACAAGTAAACCTGATTGGGCAACGGTGGCCAATGGGAATATTGTTTTCTCGGAGAATCGTGTAACCACCCCTCGTACTGGTACAATTACATTTACGCAAACAGAGTCTAACCTAACAACTTCTATTGATGTTCAGCAGGACGCAGGTGTAATAACAAACAATTATACATTTGCTCTGAATGATGGCTCTGCAACAGCATCATGGACTGGTGTTGCAGCTAAGGGAGCTACTAATGCCTATACGATCGTTTCCATTAAGGATATTATAGTCAACGGGGTTAAGGACAAGAGTGAGAATATGTCCTATACTGCTTCAAGCAATGCTAACTGGATTACTGTTAGTGGATCTACATTGACTGTGGCGGAGAATCGGGTTGCATCTGCTCGTGCAGGTACTGTTACTTTTACTCAGGCGGAGTCCGGCAAGAAGATTACGGTGACTGTCCAACAGGTTGCAGGTATAATTACTAATGATTATAAATTTACATTAAGTGATGGTTCTATAACTACCTCTTGGGCGGGTATTGGTGCAGGTGCTACCTCTAAGAATTTTGCGATCGTGTCTAATAAAGATATCATAATCAATGGTACAAAAGATCGTACTGAGGATGTAAGCTATAGTGCTTCAAGCAGTGCCGGTTGGATTACGGTCAGTGGATCTACCATTTCTGTATCGGAGAATCGTGGAGCTGCTCGTACGGGTACAGTTACGTTTACCCAGGCAGAATCCGGCAAGAAGATTACTGTGACTGTCCAACAGGTTGCAGGCGTTGTAAGCTATAATTATAAGTTCACATTGAATGATGGCTCTACAAGTGCTTCGTGGACTG
>ENA-UOJK01000335-UOJK01000335.1-human-gut-metagenome-genome-assembly--contig:-C116-NODE-335-length-47874-cov-9.633911_pt1 | contig 47874 bp, 41 predicted proteins | sample MGYA00242348_ERZ723895 | MGnify/ENA metagenome assembly ERZ723895
CAGCAACAGCCATTAGGACGGTCAAGCATAACTGCCTTTGTATGGCGAGAAATGCCGTAGACACTTTTAAGGCAAAAGGCAAGGCGGCCCTGCGCCGTGCGGTCTTTGCTATGAAGATTCCCAGCACGCTGGCCCTGCTGCAAGATATGTTGGCGCGACAGGCTGCAAGCGCCCAAAAAACGGCCGAGCGGCTGGGCGGCATTCAATCGGAATTGCAGGAGGCCGGAACCCACATACGGCGGGCGGGCCGCACGCTGCTCGGAAGGCCGGAGCCAGAAGATGCCGAGTATGAGCAAAATAGAGGACTGCTTGGCAAGGCTCAGACCGTTATAGGGCGGATGCGTAACAGTCTTTCAAGTATGGCCGCCCGGACAGCGCAGCTGGTGGACCGGCTGACTTCTGAGCGGGAAACGCCGGGTTCCCGCCACTCCGTCAAAGAAGCGCTTCGGGACCTGCAAGCGGAGCAAAAGTACGGGGAGGATTTCCCCGTTCCCGCTGAACCGGCTCGGTAAGGGGGCACAATGGCAGACCTGAAAACAAGGAGGGCCGTCAAGGGAACCGTTAAGACCATTGACCGTGCGGCGGTCGCCGCCGAGCGCCTGAAGTCTGTCGCCGTCCGCACAAAGAATGCTGCCGAGCGCAGCGCCACTCCTGCGGAGACTTCTTCGCAGGAGTACGGCGCTCAGCAGCTGGAGCGCACGGCGCAAGGGACAGGCTCCGAGTTGGGCGTCCAATTCCGGAAGCGGGGCCGCCGTGGTTTTTCTGATGCACGGCGAAATGCGGACAAGGCAAGGGTGCAAATGCAAAAATGCAGGGATGTACTGCGGGAAAACAAGCCGAAGAAAGCGGTGCAGGCTCCCCATACGCCCAAGCCCGCAAAAACAGTGCGGACAGGTGCTCGCCCTATGCAGCGGACCGGCCGCATCGCTGTAAAGCCACCTATCGGTTCCGGAGCGGCGCAGACGGTCAAAGCTGCCGCACAGACGACGCCAAAGACGACGCCAAAGACGACGCCAAAGGCGGTTCGGACGTTCAAGGCTGCGGCAAGGGCCGCTGCCCAGACGGTTCGGAACACTGCCAAGGCGGCACTCTCTGCCGCAAAAGCGGCTATCGCCGGGACAAAGGCTGTCATTGCCGCTATCGCTGCGGGCGGATGGGCAGCGGTGGCAATTATCCTCGTTCTCTGCGTGATTGGGCTGATTGCCCGTTCCTGCTTCGGCATCTTTTTCTCCGGCGAGGACAGCGGCACGGGGCAAACCATGCGGCAGGCCGTGCAGGAGATCAACGCCGACTATCAGTCACAGATTGACACCGCAAGGGCAGATAGCACCTATGACGAACTGGAAATGTCCGGCTCCCGTGCGGTCTGGCCGGAGGTGCTGGCGGTGTATGCCGTGAAAACCACCACCGCCCCCGATGATCCGCAGGAGGTCGCCACGGTGGACGATGCCAAGAAGGCCATCCTCAAGGATATTTTCTGGCAGATGAACGAAATATCTTCCAGCACCGAGAGCAAAACCGAGGAGGTCATCACCGAAACCGATGACGGTCACGGGAACATCGTGGAAACCACTACGACGGTCACACGCACCCATCTCTATATCACGGTCAGTCATAAGACCGCCGAGGAAATGGCAGACCATTTCAACTTCACCGCCGAACAGCGGCAGCAACTCTCCGAACTGCTTGCCGAGGAAAACCGCAAGTTGTGGTCATCCGTTCTCTATGGCATTTATTCCGGGGACGATGCTATCGTCACGGTGGCGCTATCGCAGGTCGGAAATATAGGCGGCAAACCGTACTGGTCGTGGTATGGCTTTGGAATCCGTGTGGAATGGTGTGCCTGCTTTGTCAGCTGGTGCGCCAATCAGTGCGGCTATATCGACACGGGTGTCTGCCCGAAATTTGCCGGTTGCGGAAATGGCGTGCAGTGGTTCAAAGATCGAGGACAGTGGATAGACGGCTCCGACGAGCCTGTCCCCGGCATGATCATCTTCTTCGATTGGGACAACAAGGGCGGCTCCGGCCCCCAAGATGGAGAGGCGGACCATGTGGGTATCGTCCAGAAGGTGGAGGACGGGATCATCTATACCGTAGAGGGCAATTCCGGAAATCTTTGCCGGGTAAACCGCTATCCCGTGGGACAGTATGAGATTCTGGGCTACGGCATTTTGCGCCCGTAACGAATATGCTGTTTTAGTGAAAGTTACGAAATAGGCGAATTCACCGCATTTGTTACGTACAGGCATTGATTTCCAAGTTATGGAAAGATATAATATTAATAAACGGACGAGGCGCCGCAGGATCAAACTATAGAGGACTCATGAATTCTAGAGGGATATACGTATGGATATTATGAAAGTTAAGAGAAGTCCCTGAGACGCATCATAGAAACCATAATAAGGAGGTAGTGCGAGCTGCCCAAGTGGTGACCCGTTTGCAATTACGTTTTGAACCGGCTCTGCTATGCCTTTGGCATAGCAGAGCCGGTTTTTGCGTTTACGGCAGAAATTTTGAGGTGTTTCCTCAATCTGTTTAGGAAACGAGTGTGCGTCTGCGGCTGGAATTGGGGAAAACAGCCGCGGTTCGTATCTATTCAAACTAACGTTAACAAAAGCAAGGTATGTTTTGGAACAACAGGATTTTGCCGCGAAATAGGTGAGAAATTTGCGGTAATCAGGTGCCGTGGCCCTCCTCCCTCAATATGAAACCCCAAATTCATATTGAAACGGAGGAAAAGACTATGGATGGAAACCATCCGAAAAACAAAGGCACGCATCCACACCGTGCAAAGGCAAAGGACAATCCCTACACGATTTACACGACCGGCTCCGATACCGGCCATCCGAAGTACATTCTGGAATTTACAGACGGCCAGAAGCGGCCGCAGCGGCTTGAAATAGATCAGGCGCTCTACGAACTGTTTGACGAATTTGAACTGGAGGACAAGCGCTTTCTGAATGAGGTAGACCGGCATTATGAGCACATTGACCTGACCGAAGCCGAGATAGAGCATCGGGCGGCCTTCCCAAAAGAATCTCTGGAGGAAGAAATCGGCCGAGTGCTCCTCTATGAGGAGTTACATAAAGGAATCGCACAGTTGACGGAAACGCAGCAGAGGAGATTAGCACTCTACTATTTCCACGGGTTTACCTATGAGCAGATCGCGGCGATGGAGGGCTGCAGGTATTTCTCTGTGCGTGAATCGGTAGTATCGGCGATTGAAAAGCTGAGACGGATTTTTCATGATTAGTACCTTGCAGAAAGTGGTGGTAGAACTGGTGACATCTGCCGCAGCTTTCTATCTATACATCCTTTTGGCATTGGTGTGAGAGGCTGAAGTGCTTTCTGTGCAGAGGCTTTGTGTTCAAGACAATGGGAGGTGAGAACAGAATATAAGAGGACTATTTCTGAGTAATTTGTTAAGATGCGATGTGGTGCAGAAGAACGTGCACCGTAGGGTGCAATTTTTGTACCAAGAGGAGCGTAAAACATATGAAAGGGGAGTGGAGCAAATGACTGAACTAAAAATTGCAGTCAGGAACAAGCGGGCTAGCGGGACAGGAACCATTGTTTGCGGCAATAACGATTACATGGTTATTTGGGACTTGGATAGGGAATGGGATCCATTTAACACAAAGACCATGCGGGTGCAGTTGCCAAATGGTACCCATCAGGATGTTGTATTCACAGGTGATTCTGCAGTGTTGCCAGTGCAGAATATTGCGGGGTGGGTATCCATCGGACTATTTGCCGGGGATATCCATACGAGCCGAGGAACGGACTTTTTGGTGGAAGATGCAATTACCACGGTAGATGGGCCTCCTGCTGCTCCGGAGACGGATGTGTACGCACAGATTATGTCAAAGTTGAATGAACTATCCGCCGTTGATACGGCTGATATTGTTCGAGTTGTGGAGGATTACCAGAAAGAGCATCTTACAGTGGTATCAATGCGAGCGGAGGACGGCTATATCCAGTTTTCTGCTGATGGAGAATTGTGGGAAAACATGGTTGCGCTGGAAGATCTGAGGGGAGTTAGTGGCAATACGCCTATCAAAGGTACGGACTATTGGACGGCGGCTGACAAACAGGAGATTGTCAACAGCGTCATTGCGGCGCTTCCCGACGGTACGGAGGTGAGTTACTGATGGCGAAAAAGCTGTACGAGGAATCCTCCGTGCAGGATATCGCGGCAGCTATCCGCGAGAAAAACGGCACGGCCACGAAGTACAAAGTTGCCGAGATGGCGGGGGCAATTCGCGAGATTGCCCCATTGCAGGCCGATATTGAGGAATACAGCCAGGTTAATGATGTGGTTTCCCAGTATTTGGCCGCCGCAAACGCTGCATACACCGATGGAAACGGGGGTAGCGTGAGTGTGCTTGACAGCTATGCGGCAGCCAAAGACGCTCCGTTGGGGAAGGCATTGAGTACGCGGGCTGGAACTCGTTACCTGCAGGACGAGGCGACGGGCAAGGGCGGTAAAATCAACAATATTCTCAACGGGGAATCTGTGATATATAATGCCATCCCCGGACATGTGCTGCGCTACATGGTCAAAGATGGTGACGGGAATGTGATTGACAACGGGCGTGTCAAGCCTACAGGAACGGTTCGTATGATGAAGTTTATCGGCTACGTGAAAAACTGCCGAGACATTGGCGGATGGGCCTGCGACGGCGGAACGGTCAAATATGGGCTGATGTACCGATGCGCCGCACCGGGTGCTGCGGAAGCGACAAATGCCGATGTAGCAAAGAACGCAAATATCCGCTATCACTTCGATCTGAGAAATGAATCATCCTTTACCAGTTCCCCGTTTGGAAGCGAGGTATATTACAAAAGCTATCCATTGTCGGCCTATTACAGCGACCTTGTCGATCTGACGAAGAGCAATTACGGGGGCGTGGTCACGCTTCTAAGATCCGTGTTTGATGCGGTCACACACGGGGATGGCGTAATCTATCACTGTTCCCTCGGGCGCGACAGGACTGGGACGTTGTCATTCATTCTGCTTGCGCTGCTCGGCGTCGCCAAAAAGAATATCGACATCGACTATGAGCTGACGGGCTTTTCCTCACTTTCGGATGCGGGAACGCCACAAAAACGAACCTCGACCAACTATAACGGACTGGCAAACTACTTCGCGTCATTCGGGAAAAGTACACTGTGCGACAATGTTGTGAAGTGGGCGCTCAAAGCGGGGATGACCATCGACGAGCTGAACGCATACCGAGCTGCGGCCGTAGATGGTACGCCCAGTGTGTTGAATGCGAGCGACTATGTCACCCAGTACACCCTAACGCAGAATCTGACAGACTGCACAAGCAATGTCTCGCTGACGGCGATTAACGAAGGGGAAGCTCTCAGCATGACCATCAGCCCAAATGCCGGGAAAAAGATCGGCAGCATAACGGTCACGATGGGCGGCTCTGACATATCGTCGTCGACAGTTTCTGGTAATACAGTCAACATCCCGAGCGTTTCCGGGAACGTCGTGGTTAACGCTGTGGCCGTCGCGGCATATACAAATCAGATCCCAATCTCGACAGATACGGACGGCTCAGTATTCAACGGAGTCGGCTATCAGAAGGGCTATCGGCTGAACAGTTCCGGCAACCCCTCGTCGCAGACATCGACCTATATCACCGGATTTATTCCGGTGCGTTCAGGGGATACGGTGCGGTTCGACGGGCTGAATCTGAAAGAGGGCTCAGCCCCGCTGACCGAGCAGCGAATCGCGTTTTATGACGCAAATAAGACGGTAATCGCCGCTCCGTATTGGTCTGGGGTCGGCACGGCCACTATGTCGGACGGGTATCTTGCAAGCCTGGTTGTCCCGTCTTATTCCGGGAAAACAGTAGCCTTTGCACGGTTTGGGTGTTACTGGATTGACGCGCATTCCGTGATTACGGTGAATGAGGAAATTCAATAGCACATGCCGTTGAAATCATCACAGAAAAACAAGTGATGAAGATCTGTCCTCTTGGGATCTTTGCAGTACCATAGGCATACGACGGACATTGCAACGAACGAGCTACGGGAGAGACGGATACAAAAAATCCCCCATGCGGCAGGGCGATAGACTGCCGTATGGGGGAAATATATAGTTGAATTTGAGGGAAGTCCGATATCTTATATAAATAAATATGGGACGATTCCCTGCGAATTGTGGCTCAGGCTGTACCAGAAGCCGTAGGCGATCAGAAGAAATATCATGCTGCCAATGGGGATTTTCGTGCCATTTTCTGTATTTTTAAGTAGTGCGCCATAGAATACGCCCTCATAGATATAAAAGTACCAACTAATACGTTCAATAAAGGTTGGGAAGAAATATCCCGTTGCAGAAAGCAAAAGGCCGAAAATGTAAAGCACATATGAAATGCGCACGTTAAATTGGTCAGAGCGGCTTATCTCGGACAAGTATTTCTGATATACCGCACTGTGAGCCATCAAGAGCAGGCATAATATCCACAACACGAGTTTTATGGGGATAATCAGACCCATGTTAATAGAAATGTCGGAAAAATAGCGGCGGTATTGTTCCATCTTTTGGGAGAGAAGAACTACGATCAGTGGTAGACAGAGTACAAAAAGGATGTACAGATATTTTTGCCGCTGCTGTAAATCTCTCCATTGAAGCACATTCAGCAGCAGCAAAAGAAAACCCACAATGGCGGTCTGATGAAACAGTGTCGCTATACAGACGCAGATAATAAAACGCAGGAGCTTTTTCTGTCCTAAATATCGAGTTCCCCAGAACAAAATCGCCACGGCAACAAACTGTCGCGTTCCATTGAGGGACATGAAATAGAAGGACATATAGTAGAATAGAACCATACAGGGAAAAGAGACGATTTTTCGCAGCTCCCAAAACCGTAGGATAATGCAGGAGTTGGTGATCAGAGCCAATACACCAAGAAGAAACGATGCATTTGGAATAACATGCAAGATGCCATAGCAGATATATTTAAAGGACTCTTCCAGACCATAGGCATAGCGAAACTGCCCCTTATATATATACGAAAACTTCTCGACATAGTTTTGCGTATCAAGCCCGACGGAGTAAGCACGCAGCCCGGCAATTAGCGTGAGCGATAGAATAATCCCCCACAGGAATGTTTTGCTGTTTCTTCGATCGGCTAGACAGGAGAATATCCCACATATGATTAGTAAGCCAAAGTAGATGGCATAGGATAAAAGCATTATAGAGTCCCCTTACGATGTAATGAAGAAATTCTTTCCAGAATTATGCGCAGTATACGGCTGTACTCGTGCCTATATAAGAGAAATAGCAAGACAAAAATTACCATCTGCAGCGGCAGAAGACGATTTCCCCAATATGCGGCAAACATTTGCAGCCAGAGTAGCCCGTAGCCAAGAGGTTCCTTTATGCGAAGATTTTTTAATTGAATATGCCGCAAAATCCATATATAGCGCATCAGCCATACAAAGAAGAAGCCTGCAGCTGTGGTAACCGCTGCGGCATAGCTGCCCCAGAGTGGAATAAAGCAGAGGTTCAGGATCGTATTAATACCAGCTCCAATCAGCGCCGTGGCAGATATCAGTTTTGTATGGTTAAGTGCAAGGCACATATTTTCACATGAAAGGGACATGTAGTTAAACAGTGCCGACAAGAGCAGCGGAGGAACCAACTGCCAGGCAGCATAGAAGTCTCTAGCAAACAGCAATTTCGACAGCGGAATATTTAACAGCATCAGGCCAGAAGCGCACAACACCATAGAAAAGCTAATGGTTGCATAGCTCTGTCCCAGAAAGCCGTCTTGATCTGAAGAATCGAAGTATTGTAATACGGAGACGGAATATGCCTTGGAAATTGTTGCACCTAGAGTAGAAATAATGGTTGGAACCTTGTAAGCTACAGCCAAAAGGCCGGAGGCTGATACACCGCAAAAATAGGAGAGGATGTACTTATCCAATGAATTGTTGATCCACCAGGAAAGTGCACTGACGATCATGGGGAGGCTGAAGACGATAATCCGACGAGTTAGCGCAGGGCTCTTAACTCGCAAAGAAATGTAACGCCTTAGATGAGCTGCGACCGCCAGATAGGTGAGGCTTACTGCATGCCCGAGAATATTTGCCAGCAAGTATCCATTTACGCCCCAGCGAAAATACAGCAGAAATAGAAGGTTGCATGATACGGTAACAAGGCAGGTGATAACCGTTGCAGCCGTAATTTTTTTGATTTGGTCTATAGCCCGCAGAAAATAGTTGACGACATTGCCGAGTGCACCAGTAAGATAGCTCAAAAGAAAAAAAGCAATATAAGTTCCACTTAGCTTTATGACACCGAACGGGATCAATATAATGGTTACAAGGGCTAAAAGAGAAAAACCCGCCAACACAATACGAAGGCCAATGGAAAAAACATCCCGGGGATTGTCCTGCCCAGCTACGGAGAAACGCAGAATTGCATCCTGAATTTGCAGAGTGAGAATGGGAAGAAGCAGTTGAACAGTCGTTGTGATCAGGTCAATGGTTCCGTATTCCGCTGTAGATAGGCATTCTGTATACAGCGGAACCATGAAAAACGAGATGGTCTTTGGGATAAAACTTGCTAAAAAAAAGAGAAGAATATTCTGTATTAGCTTTTTGCTTTTTTCAATTTTGTTATCCATGATTCCTCTGCTTTCTGCAAAAGCGGGCAAAGTCTTTTGCTAAGGCAGCACAGCCATGATACCGTATGAGAGCGGCTGCCTTGCCAAACCGCTTGGCCGTTTTTACAGGAAGAATATGGCACATGCGAAGGGCGATTTTCCATGCGTATTTCTTCTCGTCATTCCACCAGCTTCCGGCAAACCAATGAATAGCTACTGTGTTTTCTGTTCGCTTTAGAAGCCCAGTGTCCAGTTCTAATGGACAGAAATAATCTGAAGGATAAAGCGCAAGGCCCGAAACAGTCTGGCATTGTCCATTGGGAATCAATCCTTTTTCAAGACAGATCTCTGTTAGAAGAGCCACATTCGTGGTGGTGTTCAATGTGCCGTCCGGTTTCAAAAATTGCATATTGCTGTAATGGGACAGGAATTCCTTGAAAAGAGGAAACTCCGGTTCGCACGCCATGACGCATGTTGCAACATGGGAGGTATCCTCAAACCCGGCAAAAGCCTCCTGACTCATAAAAGGGGCGAGGGGATGGAGCAATTCTACATCCGTATCCATATAAACTCCGCCGTATTTGATCAGAGCGCACAGGCGCACATAATCCGCAACAAATGCCCACTTTTGCGCTGCATATGCCTGCTGGACATAGGACGGAGCGGATAAAAGATCAAGCTGATGTTCGTTCCATTCCATGATTTCATAGCCGGGACAGAATTTCTTCCAACTGGCAATACAGCACTGTGCTTTTTCTGGCAGCGGGGTTTGACCGAACCAGCAATAATGGATGATTTTGGGGATCTGATGTGGCGCGGTCATATTATGCCCTCCTTCGCTTTGTCATGTGATTGACGTGCCAGTACAAGTTCGGGCTCATAGCGAACAACAATGCTTTACAGATAGTTTTTCTTCGTCTGCCATTGTGCAATACGAATCGCTTGTGAATGTAGGCTTTTCCGTATTGCTGGAGTTTCCCAACCTGAAATAGGCTCAAATATTTTGTTACAAGTGAATCCAGCAGGAGATTCTTCAGCTCATGGTCGGAGAGTTGTTCGTACAAAGCTGCCAACTCCAGGCAGGTATCATACAAATCGGCAGCGTTTCTGCGTAAATCACACTGCGTCGTAATCGAATCGGCTCTGATAACATAGTGGTAAAAACAGATACTGCTTTCCACTACCTTGTTAGCGGCCAAAAAGGCACGGGGGGTGAACTGTTCGTCCTCGTGGAGAATTCCAGACTTGAAAGAGAGGTGATTTTTCCGCAGAAATTCACGCCGATAAATATACAGCACAGCGGCCATCGGCATGGAGCCTCTACGTAAGGCAAGTTTCATGTATGCATCTCCCCGGAGATAAGTGGAGGTATGTCCGTGGGAGAGCTTTTTTTCTGCGGTAGTGCTGATCCCATCCCCAATGATAATATCTGGGCATCTATTGGTAAACGGAATCAGACGCTGACAGGTGTCGAGGTCGATGACATCGTCTGAGTCGACAAAGAGCACATAAGAACCGCGCGCTTGCATTAGGCCTGCGTTTCGGGCGGCAGACAGCCCTCTGTTGGCCTGATGAATTACGTGCACGCGTGCATCTTTGGCGGCGAAGGCATCACATCGGGCTGGGCAACTGTCCGGACTGCCGTCATCGACGAGAATGATCTCAATATCATCAAAAGTTTGGTTTATAAGAGACTGAACGCATATGTCCAGATAGTTTTCCACTTTGTAAACTGGAACGATGATCGAAAAAACAGGTGTGTGCATCACTTAATCGTGTCCATTCCTTTTATCATTTGCCTGACTGCATTTTTCCAGCCATACGTACGGTATTTGTTCCAGTGGCGCAGACAGTGAATCCAAGCGTGGAGCCGCCCCCATCTGCCGTCCAAAGCATAATAAAGAATCCCTTTATCTTGAAAGTATTTGTCTGTATAGCCCTGAAACCAGGACGAATTGCTGTCGTCAATCTGCGCGATGGATGCTGGAATGCCATAGATACGGAGACCTTTCCGCAAACAATCCCGAAGAAAAAGTGTATCTTCTCCACAGCTATACCGGCATCCACCGCCGAACATGGTGTGGAACATTACACCGCTGAAGAGAACGGCCTCGCGGCGAAATACCATCCGGGCCGCACCATATTTTCCATAGTTTGCGGGGGTGATACGAGTTACTTTTGTGTTCCGGTATCGGGCTTTACCACCCTCCAAATTCAACAACAGCATGTCCGCCTGCGGTAGCTTTTGAAACCAAGAACGAATGATCTCTTCGTAACCGTCCAGAAACGTCATGTCATCATCCGCAAAAACACAGATATCGCCTGTGGCGCGCATCAAGACCTCGTTCCGGTTGATTCCTACTCCGCGGGTGGATGTGCTGATATAACGTATTTTGTGACTACAATATGTGAATTCTGATAGACTATCCCGGCCGCATTGGTTTCCAATCAACGCGTCTGTCTGGATACGCATTTGCTGAGGAAGGTGGTTATCGTTTTGACCGGTTGTTACAACCAATGTTTCAACGTTCATGACGATGGTTCTCTTTCACCTTCGGACTGGCCGGAAACTCTTTTCCGGCCAGTCCGAAATGTATTTTGGGTATGTGTTATTTTCCGATCATCTTGCCGTCGGCATCGAACTGATAATTCGCAGCAGGCAGGAGGTCGTTGGTCTTTGTGATCCAGTAGGTGCGGTCAATAACCAACTGACCGCTCGAACGGGCGTAATAGTAGCTGCCGTTAAGCTGGAACAGACCAGCGTAGTAGCGGCTACCATGCCGGTAGCAATACAGTACGCCGTCTTCACTTACGATACTCAGCGCATCGGGATCCGGCGTCGGCGTAGGATCCGGACTAGGGGCAGGATCAGGCGTCGGGGCGTTCAGCATTTTGCCGTCAGAGCCGAACTGATAGTCGGCGGCAGGCAGGAGGTCATTGGTCTTTGTGATCCAGTAGGTACGGTCAACAACCAACTGACCGCTTGAACGGGCGTAATAGTAACTGCCGTCAAGCTGGAACAGACCGGCGTAGTAGCGGCTGCCGTGCCGGTAACAGTATAGTACGCCGTCTTCACTTATAATGCTCAGTGCATCGGGATCAGGTGTCGGCGTAGGATCCGGATCGGGATCGGGTGTAGGATCGGGATCCGGGTCAGGTACGGGATCGGGTGTTGGCGCATTCAGCATCTTGCCGTCAGAACCAAATTGATAGTTGGCGGCGGGTAGAAGATCGTTGGTCTTAGTAACCCAATAGGTACAATCAACGACCAGCTGACCATTCGAGCGGACATAGTAATAGCTGCCATCAATTTGGAGCAAACCAGCATAATAGGGATGGCCATCCTTGTAGTAAAACAGAACACCATTCACATCCACAATTCCGCCGCTGATGGGCTTGCTGGTCAATACATAGGGAATGTTATACTCGATTGCATAGTTGTGCGCGTAACTGCCCTCTACCACATAGAGCGCTGCGTTCGCACTATTGCGGAACGTGTTGTAGTGCATGAGTGTCGTGCTGCTAGGAATGACGATCTTGCTCAGAACCGGGCAGCCGGCAAACGTGTTATTGCCGATGTGCTTCACACTGCCGGGAATCTCAATGGACTGGAGATGATAGCACTGATAGAAGGCGGCAGGCCCGATATAGGTCAGTGCACCGGTTGCGGCGAACTCGACGGAAGTTACGTTCGTAAATGCGAACAGATATGTGCCGATATACTGGATTCCGCTGCCGATTCGGACAGTCTTGATCTGCTGAATATAGGCAATATAGGGGCGCATACCGTGACTCTGGTAGTCATAGGTGTTGCCGGTGCCTTCAAGCACCATCGTGCCATCTGCGTAGATGATATAGGCAACATCGGGACCGGCTTTACCCGCATTGAGTACGTTAGCAGTGGAGCACTTGACAAACTGGCCCGCCTCGAACAGGCAGGTTTCACCGCAGAGCGTGTATTCCCCGTCATAAGCCAGTCCATTTTCATCAAACAGATAAAACTGCTCGGACAGCTTCACATAGCCTGTAGTCGGCTGTCCGGCGGTGAAGAACATCTTCCGGCCGCTGCCGCTGTCGACGGCCCAGCCGTTATACTGCACCTGCGCCGCATTTTCCGTGTGGCCGCAGACGGAGCACTCGAGCTCGCCGGAGGTGCGGTCATACACATAGGTATGCGCATCGTCCGCGCAGATGGGCGCCGTGCGCTTGGTATACTGGTCAAGTACGCTGACGGTACCGTCGGTGGCCACGTTATAGGCAGTGACGGTCGCCTGATAGCGGTCGGCCGTGACGTCCACATAGACGCTCTCAAAGTCGAGCGTCGCGACGTCGAAGTGGAAATTGGGGTTATCCACGACGGAGTAGGACTTGCCGCCGGTGGAGCCGCAGATGTAGTACACTGTGCCGTTTTCGTTGACCTGACCGTCGGTCAGCGGCGCCGTGCGGGCATAGCTGTGGTCGTTGCCGGAGAAGTAGAAGTCGATTCCGGCCGCGTCGCACGCCGCGGGCAGGTACTGCTGGTAGATCTCACCGCCGCCGGTGGGATTGGTGTAGTAAGCGGGGACGTGCGTCACCAGCACCTTCCAGGTGCAGGTGCTCTTCACCGCGTCCTCGACCAGCCAGTCGGCAAAGCGCTGGAGACTGTCCTTGTCGGAGGTGTGGTTCAGAACGGCGATATACACGTCGCCGCGCTCCACGGAGTACCAGTCGGCGGGGATGCCGAAGGTGCTCTTGACCGCGACAGCGCCGTTGCCGCTGTCGTCCGCCTCATGGTTGCCGATGACATGGAGTACGTCCGTGTCGCGGATGCCGTCGAGCGTGAACAACTGCAGCGCGTCGTTCCACTGGTTATAGTAGCGGACGTTGTCCACCGCGTCGCCCAGCTGGACGCCGAAGTGATACTGCCCGGCCAGCTTTTCCGCGATGCGGCCCATGCCCTCGAGCGCGGCCTCCTCCTGAATGTCGGCCAGCAGGAAGAAGCGGGTCTGCTTCTCCGCGGCGGGCACCGTGAAGCTGCGGATATCCGACCAGACCGAGCCGTCGCCGACGCGGTAATAATACGTCGTCCCGGCGGTCAGACCCGTGAGGGAGACGCCGTTTACGCGGCTGATCTGATTGCTGGCGGAGTAGGAGATCAGGCGGCTCGTGCCCTCGATTCGCGCCGCGCCGCTCAGGTCGGCGCTCGTGGAGATCTCGGTCACGGCCTGACCGGCGCTCGCGGCGGGATTGCTCATCCAGGTGATGGTCTTGCTGTCCGCGCTCGCGGTGAGGTTATAGATGATGTTATAGGGCGCGCCGCTCTCATCGCCCACGGCATCGAAGCTGCTGAGGGTGATCTGGAAGGAGGTGTTGCCCGCGGCATCTGCCGCGCGCAGACGAACCGCCCCCTGCGTGGCCGTCAGGCTGCTGATGTCGATCTGTCCGTTTTCGTCGGTCGTGCCGAAGAGCGTATCATCCGCGTAGACGCTGACGCCCGCGGCGGCCTTGCCGTCGGCGATGGTCGTCACCGCGGCGGTCGTCTTACTGCCCGCCACGGCGGTATCCGCCGCGATGCGGTAGACCGCTTCCACCGGATAGGTGTTCATCGGGGTCGTAAAGCCCGCGGCGTACTGGTTCACGTCGCTGACGTCAAGGCTCTCGGTCTGCTTGCAGCCGTAAGAGCCCTTCGTCACCTGTACGTTGACGCTGCTGCCCTCGGTCGTCGCGACGGGCACGTTCACAGAGACGGCGGCCAGCCGGTCGGCGCTGAACGTCGCGTGGTCGATGGCGGTGATCTGCAGCGTCACAACGCCCTTGGCGCTGTCATAGCTCCATGTACCGGTAACGCCCGCGGGGAACGTCACATCCGTGACGGGATAGCTGCGGGAGACGGAAATGCTCGCGGAGAGCGAGGTGATGCTGGCGAGGTCGTCGCTCGTGACGGCCAGCTCCCAGGCCTTGCCCACCGTGGGTGCACCCTGCGGGGTGAGCGATACACCGGGCAGATCCGTCTGCTCGGCCTGCACGGTGAAGTAGCGCGTCTCACGCGTGACGTTGCCGTAGCCGTCCTTCAGGTAGAAGGTGATGGAGTGCAGACCGCTGCCGAAGTGCATCAGGCCGGAGGTGCTGCCCAGGTTGTCCCGGTCATACGTTCCCCGGTAGGTGCCGTCGAAGTAGAAGTAGGCGGACTCCACGCCGGTGGCGTAGGGATCCGTCTCCTCGCTGTCGTCGTAGGTAACGAAGAAGCGAAGATTGCCGGAGCTGAGGGTTGCGCCGTTTTCCAGCTCGGTCTTGGTGCCGTCGTTGTTCACGAGCTGAATGGAGTTCACCGTCGGCGCGGTGACATCCTGATTGTTAGCACCATAGACGACGCAGAGGTTATCGAGCAGGATATAGCCCTTGAGGTCGCTCTGATCCAGCTTGACGCCGTCGGTGGTGTACCAGCCGATGCCGCCGGTCGTGACCATCGCGCGGAACAGCATGCCGCTGTTGACCCGGATCATCGCACCGGCATACTGGGTCAGATCAGCCTCCAGATACTGCCAGCCGGTCTTCAGACCCTCGCCAGCAGCCGCGCTGCCGTTGCTGAAGTTGACATAGGCGCCGGTCCAGCTCGCCCCGCCGTTGGTGCTGGTGGCGATCTGAGCACGGAGCCAGGGGACAGGAACGCCCTCGGGAATGTAGACCCATACGCCCAGAGCGGTGGGGGTGCCGTCGATGGCCAGGTTGTCGCCCAGGCCCAGGCACGCACCGTCGGTACCGGTCAGGCCGGTCCAGTCATACTCCAGCTTGATGGCGTTGTGGCCGAAGCGGACAATATCGGCAAATTCCTCGTCGGTATCGGACACCACGGAGCCCTTCACCACGCCGCCGCGGCCCGCGTAGTGATATGTCGCCACGGCGTCGGACGCCATGCCAGTGAAGCTCTCCACCGTCGTGCCGATGGTGGAGTAATCCCACGGATCGGCGTCGCCGCCGTCCAGAATCATTGTCGGCTCCATGCCGATATTCACCGTAACGGTGGCGGAGAGGTCGCCGCGCTTGGCGGTGACGGTGGGGCTGCCGGAGTACTTCACGTTATCCGTAACCGTAAACACGTTGCCCGCAAAGGAGCCCGCACTCGTATCGGAGATGCTCCAGTCGATATCGCCGTCCTTGAGATGGACGGTTTCCGACTGATAGGTCGCCTTGAAGCCGAGGTCACTGCTCTCGCTGTAGTTCAGATTGACCTCACCGGAGGTGAAGGCCAGCTTGTCAGGGTTCTGGATATGAATCGTGGCGGTGCCGACCGTCTCGCCGCCGCTGAGGAGCTTCACCTGCACGTCGCCGGTCTTGCCGGAGGAGGTAAAGCTTGCCGCAGCTGTGCTGCTGCTTACCGTCGTCTCAGAGACCGTACCCATGGAGCTGTCCTCCACGGAGAAGGTGACATCCGCGGGCAGGCTGGCCGCCGGTGCGCCGGAATAGTCCATGGCGCTGGCCGTCAGGGCAATCTCGGAGCCGGGGGTATAGTACTCGCCGTCGGGCGTGATGGCGGCGTGGTCAAACTCGCCGGAAGCCGCCACAGTGGAAACGACCAGAATCGTACCGGAGACAACACGCTCACTGCCGCCGGCCGGGGTGTTGCGCATGGTCAGGTCGCTCTCGCCCTCCCGCTGGGAGATGTAGGTGGAGGAGCCGCCCTCGTCGAGCTGGATCGCTGCCACGCAGCCGAGGGCCACCATCATCTGCGCCTCTTCGGCCGCGGTGTAGCCCACGGAGCGGGGAGCCATCGTGCCGTCGGCCTGGAACAGGACGACCGTGCCGTCGGCCTTCACGCCCACGCAGGTGCGGGGATAGTAGCCGCTGTTGCCGGACTCGGAGACGACGACCTTGCCGTCCCACACCATGGCGACCAGCGCGTCCACGGCCTCCAGGACCTTCACGGGCGTGCCCTGCTTTTCGCTCTGGCTGGCCTCGGCCTGCGCGAGGGTCGTACCCTCCTTGAAGACGTTGACCGAGCCGTCGTCAAACGCGGCGACGAAGGCGCGGCTGGAGTTGTCGTGGTGCACCACGCCGTTCATCACCAGATAGCCGGACGGTTCGCCGGTGTTGATGTTGAACCACGAAGCGTTGACGCCGCCCACCACGTTCAGGCTGCTCTCTTTTTCGTAGATGTGCGCCTGATCGGTGGTGGTCTTGAGCGTCCAGCCCTCCTGGCTGGGGTTGCGGTTGCCGTAGCCGGCCACGATCTTGGCGCGGCCGCCGGAGGTGTTGACCTCCATGACGTTTGCAACCGTCTGCGAGTTGCCCGCATCATTGTTGGTGATGATGACCCGCTCGGAGATGTCGGGCGCGATGGAGTAGTTCTTCACCGATGTGACGTGGTAGCCGGTGCCATCGATGCTGCTGCCCTTGCCCAGCTCCGCGCTCTGCGGCTGCAAACCGAGAGCCGTCACCGGAATCAGCGACACCAGCATGCAAAGCGCCATCAGCGCCGCAGTCACTTTGGTTCGTTTCCTGTGCTGCATGTTTTCTCTCCCTTTTTTGTGTGATTTATATGCTCATTGCAATCTGCAAGCATATACGCGTTCAAATGTGCGCTAAATGTGCGCTATCGGATGCTCTTTGTATAATTTTTAATTTGCATGGTTCGCTGCTCCTCCAAATACTCTGTATAGGGATGATTTAAGTCGAGGATAGCGACATGTTCTTTGCACTTGCGCTCTGATGGCGGCGAAGGTGTATGCCAATCACCGTATAGCTGCGTCAGTAGGGCATCATAGTGCGCAGATATCGGAAAATTCGCGTCCTCAAAGCGAATTTCCACAGTATCTTCTAGCCATGTGCGGGGCAGCATGTTCTTTTGGTATTTCCGGCCTCCAGCCAGAAAGGTCTGCATCATATTTGGGGCTGTTTTGTGCCTGCACATACAGAATGCTTCAAGCGGACGCCGAGGAAGCAGGCGGCAAAATTGCATAAACAGCTTTTTTGCCATACTGTCTGTCTCATAGCCCCGCGCATAGAGTGCCTTTGCGATGATTGCTTTCGACGCGGCAAATTGCAGCTTTCTCGTGACAAGATGATCGGACAGGCTATCACACGGGAAAATATCTATGTAGACGCCCTGATGCATTTGTGGATCCCGCGAACGGTATTTTTCTATGCAGGTGGTGTTGTTTCGACGTAGCTTGGAAAACGGCATCGGCCAATGCGGGCTATGCTCCTGTTGCACATAATAGATTTCTGGGTCAAAATCGCCAGAGGCCTCATTGAAAAGGCGCTCATATTCGCTGCGCATCAAAATGACATCCACATCATCGTCCCACGGAATAAAGCCATGATGGCGAACGGCTCCCAAAGCGGTTCCTGCAAAAAGCTGATATGAAATGTGATGCTTTTTGCATACGGAATCAAAATCCTTCAGCATTTCAAGCAAAAGCTTTTGATGTGCGGTAAGTTCTTTAACTTGTACTGCCATTGACCTTGCCTCCGCCGCATTTGCGGCAATTTTTTGGATTTCTTCAGATACTGGCCGCGGCGTGTCAGCGTCCTGTAGCCTGCTGCTCCATTTCTATCTGACACAATAGGCGTGGTTCGACGGAATTCTCAACAGGTTTGTGCAGAATTTTCCTGTAAATCAATCTTTGCAGGAAGGCTGGAGAAAGAAAAACAAATGTCTGTGCACCGCAGGCAACAAGAAAGTCCCACAGCGAAGAAAAACCCAAACGAAGCGCGGTCCACCTTGTTTTTACAAATCCTCGATAGGTCGCTTTAGAGGTGCGTCGATCCGCTTTGCTTTCCTTGATTCTCGCAAATACCAGATCATCGTTGATATTTTTGCAGCAATAGCCTTTGTGCAATATTCTGACGTATAGATCGTAATCCTCGCTGCGCGTCATTGCCTTGTAACCGCCGACTTTTTGCACGATGCTCTTTTTATACATGACCGTCATATTGTTAAAGGGCTGTCGTCTTCTCGCATATTTTTGGATTCCTTCATTATCGCAGGGGACAAGCCTTCTGCTGATCGGATTTAACGGATCATCGGTGAATTCAAGGATATACCCACCAACGACAGTCAGATGATTGTTCTGTTCAAACTCTTTCAGCTGCCGTTCACATCGGTCCAGAACAGAGATGTCATCCGAATCCATTTTTGCAATTAATTCGTTTTTACACTGCGCGATGCCGATATTCAATGCTGCCCCGGTGCCGATGTTCTCCGGGAGACGAATGAGCCGCAGAACCGAAGAATTCTGCGCCGTATGCCGCTCCAATACTGCTTCCAATTCTGGCGTTAGCGGCCCATCACATACGATCACGAAGTCGTCTGTTTTTGCGGTTTGATCTAGCATGCTTTGGATGGCTATATCAAGATGCGCAGGTTCTTCTTTTGCATATACGGACATTAAAACTGAATACTCCATCCTAAATCCCTTCTCTAGTTGATATTATCTTTTTCAGTTCACATACACCGTAGATCTGGATAAGACATATCAACGTATCTGCGGCTCTATATTTAGCTGAATGACTCGGAAGCATTTACCTAATATTTATGTTAAATATTGTAGCATATAGTCGGAAATAATCAAGAGGAATTATAAAGCTAAAACGAATTTTCATTTTTTCGTCAGGTTGAATCGGGAAAAGAAACAAGGAACAGTTGCTTTTCTACGTGAAACGGATAATTAGGCGCGGTGAAAGAGTTTTAGAATTCTGATAGAGACATTCCACCCATAAGGCAGAGCAACACACAGAACAGGAGGAAAATTCCTGCTGTCCCACTGCAGTGTGGGAAACCATCAATATTGCTCACTGTAAATAAAGAAACGGAACAGAGCGTTGAAATATGCAAAATGATGTGATATAATTATATTGACATTTCATTATTCACGGGTTATTTCACTAAAAATTGGAAGGAAGATATGTATGAATAAACGGGAAGTCTACCGTGAGGTGGACCTCATCACGCTGCTGCATGCGCTGTGGCACCGTGCTTGGCTTATTGCATTGGTCACAGTTGCGTTCGGTACAGTCTGTTTTGCTTGGGCACGCTTTTTGATTACCCCTACATATCAGGCTAGCGCCCTAATGTACGTCAATAACACGCAAGATTCGGGCAAGCCCATCAGCAATTCTGAGCTGTCCGCGGCGCAAAGCCTTGTGGATACCTATATGGTCATCCTCAGTAGCCGTACCACGCTGGATCAGGTGCGCACTGCAGCGAATTTGAACTACACGGACAAGCAGCTTAATAAAATGATCAGCGCACAGGCCGTAAACGGCACAGAGGTCTTTGAAATTACTGTTACCAGTACGGATCCGCAAGAGGCTAGAGATATTGCCAATACCATCACGCAGGTGCTACCGACCCGTATTTCCAATGTGGTGGAGGGCAGCTCGGTGCAGGTCTTGGACTTTGCACAGCTCCCAACGACGAAGGCAGGTCCCAGTATTCCGCGCTATATGCTTCTTGGCATGCTGGCCGGATTCGTTTTCAGCTGTGCGTTTTTCATCCTGCGGGAGCTGTTTGACGATCAGATCCGCAGCGAGGAGCAGCTGCTGCAGGCCTATCCTCAGATCCCGGTGCTGGCTGTTATTCCTGAGCTTCTGCAGCAGAGCAGCGGCTATGGATATGGTTATGGAAACCGGCCAGTGCAGAAGGAGGGCTCCCGGCAATGATTTTTAAGAAAAAAACAATGATTCCCGAAGATACCGTATCTTTGAAGGAACAGCGTGCCATGCTGGGTGACCGACTCAGTTTTGCTGCATCCGAGGCGTATAAGCTGCTGCGCACAAATTTGACATTCGCGCTGCCAGACGAGAATAAGTGTCGGGTCGTCGGTGTTACAAGCGCCATGCGCGGCGAGGGAAAGAGCACGACGTCTATTAATTTGGCTTATACGCTTGCTGAGGCGGGTAAGCGTGTTCTGCTGATCGAGGCGGATATGCGGCGACCCAATTTGGCGCGCCGTCTGGCGATTGATCCGGCTCCGGGGCTGTCCAATCTGCTGGCGGGGCTGTGTCAGGAGCGGGATGTGATTCAGAATGTCGGTCTACTGGACAGTCTCAAGGTCATTACCTCAGGTGATATTCCGCCCAATCCGTCGGAACTGCTTGGATCCGACCGTATGAGCACCGTAACGGCGAATCTGGCGCAGAGCTTTGATTTCATCATCTTCGACTTGCCGCCGGTCAACGCCGTGTCGGACGGCCTGGTCATTTCTGAATTGATTCAGGGAATGCTCGTTGTTGTGCGTCAGGATTACAGCAACCGGCAGGACCTGTCAGTAACCCTGCGCCAGCTGGAGTATCTGCACATCAAGGTACTGGGATTTGTAATGACTGGTGGAACTGCATCTGGCGGCCGATATAGTCGATATGGCCGTTACGGTCGTTATCAGTATGGCTACGGCGAAGAGCAGACCGCAACACCCGCCGAAAAGCAGGTCAAAAAACGCGGAAGGAAATAACGTGCCATGATAGACTTCCATTCGCATGTCTTGCCCTGCATGGATGACGGAAGCAAAAGTACAGAGGAAAGCATTCAAATGCTGTCCATGCTCCGTGAGCAGGGGGTTGAGACTGTTGTTGCCACTCCGCATTTTTATGCAAACCAAAACACGCCTGAAGTGTTTTTACGTCGCCGCGCCGCCGCTTGGGAGCATTTGCGTCCGCACCTAACTTCAGCGCTTCCGCACGTGCTTTTGGGAGCCGAGGTTCACTATTTTCAGGGAATCAGCCGTGTAAATGAGCTTCAGCTGTTATGCTTGCAGAACACGCATGTTCTGCTGCTAGAGATGCCCTTTTCTGCTTGGTCCTCCCGCATGTTGGAAGAGATTACCGCTCTGTCTCAGCAGGATGATCTGACAGTTGTGCTGGCGCATGTGGAGCGATACCTTGCTGATCAGCCCCATGTCCTGTGGCCGCAGCTGCGGAGGCTTGGAATCTTGTTTCAGTGCAATGCGTCTTTCTTTTTGGACTGGCGTACTCGTTACAAGGCCATCAAAATGCTGAAAAATCGGGAAATTGACCTGCTTGGCTCCGACTGTCATGGCGTATCGTATCGACCGCCCCGGATGGGAGAAGCTGCGGAGCGTATTCGCCGCAGCGCGGGTGATGTGGCGCTGACACGCTTGATGGACTGTGCACGGGAGATCACATCTGTAAATTGTTAAAATGTTAAGGCATCAGCTTTCTGGAATGAAAGCTGGTGCCTTTTATATTATTTGAAACGGGAAGATGTGCAAGCTGATATGGATTCAGCAAAAGAGCTTTTGAAATTTTACTATTTGTGCGAAACGACTAAATGTGGTGGACTGATTTATCAATAAAGCAGAAAAATATTTTATATCTTGCTAAGAGTACGCGAAGAACATATAATGTTACCAAAATTTGCCGCCTGATGACAGATGCAGACGAAAATGCGAATACAGAATCTCCCCGGCAAGAGCAATCCCACCACTGTGTTTGAAGTCAGCGGCAGAGGAACAAAAGAGAGAGGAAAAACCACATGAAAACACCGAGAGCAACAAAACTCCTGGCACTTTTCCTGGCATTCGTATTCTCCCTATATCTGGTTCCAACCGAAGTTCTGGCGGCTGAGATCGGCAGCCAATCTGCTGTGCAGGCGGAGATTGACACCGAGACGGCGGCGGAGGAAAATCCGGAAATCGTAACAGAGCTTGCGGAGGGCCGCGGCAGATTCCAAAAGGAATATCTGCTTTCCAACGGACAGCGGATGCTGGCCGTATATCCCACTGCCGTTCACTATGAAGAGGACGGTGAGTGGAAGGAAATCGACAATACGCTCCGGCGTGAGCAGCGCGGGAGCGAGGACGTCTACCGGAACACGGCCGGTGCGTGGGATGTCACGCTTCCGGCCAGTCTGGACGGCGGGAGCGCAGTGGAGCTGACAAAGGATGAGGGCACACTGCGCTTTTACTTTACCGGCGAACTGAATGGACGCACGGATGTTGTGTCAGACAGTGCGGACGCTTCGCCTGATGCGGATGATGTGCAGACAGAGGTGAGCACGGCAGTAGAAAACGTGCAGACCTCTTCGCTGCAGGTTGCGTCTCCCGAACTCTCTTTTTCTGAGGACGATAAGACCCTTGAGGCAACCATTTCGGATAAGCTCAATACCGGGGCGTCCTATGCGGATGTCTATCGGGGCGTGGATGTGCGCTACGATCTGCAGTCTGATATTCTGAAGGAATCGATTGTCATTCGGAGTGCGTCCGATTCGCGTGAGGGCTATCGTTATCTTCTGCAGACAGGGGAGCTGACCCTGACGCTGCGGGAGGACGGAAGCGTGGACGCCATGAGCGCCGACAGCGAGACACCCGTATTTCACATGCCTGCCCCGTATCTCTACGACGCAAACGGGCGGTATAACGATGAGATTCAGGTGAAGCTGACGCAGCAGGCGGCGGGGGCGTATGAGCTGACGTATCTGCTGCCGCAGGAGTGGATGAATGCGGCGGAGCGCGCGTATCCGGTGGTGCTGGATCCCATCGTGGAGGCGGATCTGCGGGCGAAGAACATTCAGGATCAGACGGTGGCTCCCGGTAAGAATTTCAACTACCTGTGGGGCATGGTCGAGGCGGGCTACTACGCGCCCTACGGCGTGGAGCGGTTCTATATGCAGTATGTGGATCTTCCGGCGCTTACATCGGCGGATGTGGTGGTGCAGGCCAGCATCTCCCTGTATAAGCTGCAGAAATCCTCCAAAAGCTCGCAGGTAAATGTGCACCATGTCAGCGGCAGCTGGGACTCCAGGACGCTCCAGTGGAGCAATCGCCCGGACTATGACAGCCGGGTACAGGATTACCTGATGGTGCAGGATACCGGCTGGTATACGTGGGACATCACGGACATTGCGCAGAAGTGGTACCAGACCGGCAATAACGGTATGCTCTTCAAAATGCCGGATTCCGTGGAGAACGCGGCGAAGGAGGAGTGGACGCAGTTTTGCTCGGCGGACTACAGCGCGGCGGCGCTGCCGGTGCTGTATATCACCTATATCAACAACTGCGGTCTGGAGAGCTATTGGGATTATACCTCGGTCGGCGCCGGTTCGGCGGGTACGGGCTATATCAGCCAGTATACCGGCAATCTCGTTTGGGTGACGGACGGTCTTGGCTTTTCCGGCACGAGAATGCCGGCGGCAATCAAGCACGTCTATAACGCCAACGACAAGGATAATAATGCCTTCGGAATGGGTTACGGCTGGCGCAGCAGCTATAACCAGCTGGTCTATCCCTTTGCGGCGGATTCCTCCTATTATGTATGGGAGGACGAGGACGGCACGCGGCATTACTTCAAGAACAAGTCCAGCGGCACCTATGAAGATGAGATCAATCAGGGCCTGATCCTGACGACCACGGGCAGCGGAAACGAAAAATACTGCATCACAGACAAAAAGAACAATAAGAGCTACTTTGACACGGACGGCCGTCTGCGCCGCATCAGCAACAATCAGGCGACACAAAGCAGTATCACGGTTGATTACGCTTCTGGGAAACAGATATCCCGGCTTACGGACGGAGCCGGGCGGGTCTACAATTTCAGCTGGAGCGGCGGCACGCTGCAGAAAATCATATTCCGCGGGACGGGGACGGCCGAGCTGGCCTCGGAGAGCTTCACATACGCGGGCGGGAACCTGACGGGGATCCAGTCCACGGTGTCCATCGCGGGGAGCTTTGGCTATACGGACAATCACCTGCTCAGCAGCGTGACGGACAGCGGAGACTACCGGCTCCGCTTCGGGTACAACACGACGGCGAGCGGCCTGCCGAACCGCGTGGCGTCCGTAAAAGAAAACGACGGATCGGCGGACGGCGGCTCGCTGACGATCTCCTATGCGCACAATCAGACGACCTTCGAGGACCACAACGGCAACCGCGAGATCGTGCAGTTCAACAATTTCGGCAGCACGGTTTCCACGCAGGACGGCGCGGGACACGCGCAGTTCAACAAATATGCCGGGAGCGTGGACGCGGCCAAGGCCAGCCAGCTGACGCTTTCCTCCAAGCTGCAGAACACCGTGGTAAACATGGTCAAAAACGGCAGCTTTGAATGGGCAGATTACTGGGAAACGGCGGCCGGAAACCCGTCTACAGGCGGTATCTATTATTCCAACGAAGTTCATTTGATTGAGGGAAAGTCTCTGGCAATCAGCCGCTGGGGGGATGAGGGCGCATTTGGCGTTGTTCCGACGCAGGAGTGCTGCCTTGCCGCGCAGCCCGGTCAGACCTACACACTTTCGGCCTATGTGCAGACATGGCAGATGGAGAGCGGCGGCGCGCGGGTTGCACTGAACGTGGGCGGCGATATTGTGGCGGTCAGCGAATCCGTTGTCTCGGATGAGGAGTGGACGCGGGTGGAGGTGACCTATACCCACCCGGCGTCGGCGCAGACGGCGGTTATGTATCCCTGCCTGCAGAGCTGCGGCAAGGGCTATGCCTATTTCGATGCGGTGCAGTGCGAGCAGAGCGCCAATGCCAGCCGTTATAACCTGATTGAAAACGGTGATTTTACGTGGAGCGATCCGGAGGCCGGCAGCATGTTCGGCTGGCACGCGGGCGTCGGGACCGGCGCACGCGGCGAGAGCTCCGCCAGCGCCGCGCCGCAGATGGACAGGCACGTCTATGCGGTCACGGGCGACCCGAGAGAGAAAAAGAGCAGATACCAGAACTTCCACATAAGCGGCAGCAAGGGCGACGTCTATACCGTGGCCGGTTGGGCGAAGGGCAGCTCGGTGCCGCTGAAGGATGGAACGCGCAAGTTCGGCATCACCGCGCGCTTTACCTATACGGACGGGACAACCGACGACCAGACGGTTTCGTTCAACCCGGATGCGGAGCAGTGGCAGTATGCCGCGCAGCGGGTCGTGGCGAAGCAGGACTATACCCTGCTGCAGATTTATCTGGTCTATGACAACAACGAGAATACGGCGTATTTCGACGGGATCCAGCTGTTCCGGGAGGAGTTCGGCCACAGCTATGTCTATGACAGCGACGGAAACATCACCAGCGTCACGGATCTGCAGAAGAAAACCACCACCTACGAGTATAAAAACAACAATCTGACAAAAATGGTCTTGCCGAGCGGGGCCAGTCAGACGTATACTTATGACAGTTACCACAACGTGCTCACGGCGACCAGCCCGGAGGGCGTCAGCTCGTCCTTTACCTACGATACCTACGGCAACAACACGCAGGTGAGCGTCGGCGGGACGAAGAAGGTGACGGCCAGCGCGGCCTACAGCGCGGACGGCAACCAGCTCGCGAGCGTCACGGATGCGCTCGGGCAGACGACGTCCTACGGCTACGACCTGCAGACGGGAATGCTGCAGTGGGTGCAGGCCCCCGGCGAGACGGAGAGCACCCGCACGAACTACAGCTACGACGGGAAGCTCCGCGCCACCGGCGTCAGCAAGGGCGCGTCCGCCGTGGGATACAGCTACGCAAGTGACCTGCTCTCGGCGATTTCCACGGCCTCGGGCACGGATTACAGCTTTGCCTACGGCGCGTTCGATCTGGTGCAGAGCATTCAGGCGGGCTCGCGCACGCTCATCAGCCACAGCTACAGCACGGACGGCAATCACCAGCTCACGCGGTCCGACTACGGCAACGGCGATTCGGTGTCCTATGGCTATGACAGCCTTGGCCGCACCACGTCTGTCCGCTATGAGGACGGTGCGCAGGTCGACTATACCTACGACAACAACGGTAACCTCGGCCTGCTGACAGACAGCGCGAGCGGACGCAAAACGCAGTATTTCTACGATTTTCAGGATCGGCTGATGCGCTGGGAGCAGAGCGGCAGCGGGTATGCAAACAGCGTCACGTGGGGCTATGATGACAACAATAACCTCTCCACGCAAAAGCAGACGCTCAACGGCACGACCTACACCACGAGCTATACCTACGATAAGGACAACCGCCTGACAAAAACGACGGAGGGAACCGTCTCCGCGGGCTACACCTACGACGCGCTGGGGCGGATGACCGCGATGGACGCGCAGAGCGGCGGGAAGTCCGTGGTCAAGACCACGATCGGCTACAACGATCCCTCGTCCACAACGGCCACGGGGCAGGTCAAGACGTGGAAGTCCGGCGCGACGACGTATACCTATGCCTACGACGCGCGCGGGAACATCACGTCCGTCTCTGATGGCCAGAACACAATGACCTATGCCTACGACGGCTTCGACCAGCTCGTGCGCGAGAACAATCAGGCGGCGGGAAAGACGTGGACCTATGCCTACGATGACGGCGGGAACATCCTGAGCAAAACGGAGTATGCCTACACCACCGGAAGTCTCGGCGCGGCGGTGCGCACCGTCGCCTACGGCTACGGCGACGCGAGCTGGAGCGACCTGCTCACGAGCATCGACGGGCAGAGCCTGACGGCGGATGAGATCGGCAACCTCCTGAGCGACGGCACGTGGACGTACACATGGCAGCACGGCCGCCAGCTCGCGGGAATGAACAAGTCCGGCCAGACAATCACCTACGGCTACGATTCCGACGGCAAGCGCATCACGAAGACCGTCGACGGCACGACGTACAATTACCATTATCTGGGCGACCAGCTGGTGGAGCTGACGTGGGACGGCAATAAGCTGCACTTTACCTACGACTCGACCGGCCCGCTGTCCGTGAACTGCAACGGCACGGAGTATTTCTACGTCAAGAACGCGCAGGGCGACGTGACCGGCCTCGTCAATGCCAGCGGCACGCGCGTCGTGACCTACACCTACGACGCATGGGGCAATCCGCTGAGCACCACAGGCTCGCTGGCGAGCACCCTCGGCGCACAGAACCCCCTGCGCTACCGCGGATACGTTTACGACACGGAAACGGGGCTGTACTATCTGCAGAGCAGGTATTATAACCCGGGGTGGGGTAGGTTTATCAATGCGGATGCGTATTTGTCCACGGGACAGGGCTTCAATGGACATAACATGTTTGCATATTGCGGGAACAATCCTGTCAATCGTGAGGATTCAAAGGGCCGTTGGTTTTCCGTGGTTGCGGGTGGTGTTCTGGGAGCAGTCTTTGGCGGTATCAGCGCCTATAAGAACGGTGAGAACGTACTCGCAGGAGTTTTGATTGGCGGGGCCGTCGGCGCGCTAACGGGAGTGGTCGGAAAGTTTGCGGGAGGCGTTATGGGAAAGCTTATAGGAAGCGTTACTACTAAAGTAGGAAGGCTGTTACTTGCTGGAACTAAAGTCCTCGCAGGTGGGATGCTTTATGCAGGTGGCAATGTGCTAAATCAGTATGTGAACTATAGACAACAAAATAGTGCAAAGCGGAATGGGGGGCAGAAAGGAACTGTTCGGAGTCAGGGAAGTTCGGCTTATGAGTTTGCGGTTGGGCAAAGTCAAGCAGTTGCGGATCGTTCCTATGCGGCAGAGACATTTGTTGAGTACTTTGACGCAGAAAGTACAATATATGCTGCAGTATCTGGAGCACTTTTCACAGGTATAGGATTGGCAGCAGATGCATTTTTAGTGCCTGCAGCTCCAGGAAAAGGCATAGGAGAAATATTTCAGCACTACACGAGAAAAGGAATGGTATCCTTTGAAGTTTCATTTGGGCAGTTTGTGTTCGATGCAAGAGTGGCAGGCGGATGAGAGAATAGCATGAAACAATTTATTTTGTCAGAAGATGTACGTTTCCAAAAAAAGATCGGGCTTCTAACGGCAGGTATATTCATTTTGATGCCGCTGATAGTTAGTCCGTGGGTTAGTTTTAGGACATTTCAAACGTTGCTATGCATAGGAGGCGGGCTATTCTATGCATATGTGGTTATATTCCACAACTGGCCAAAGTTAAGCACGGTCTTTATCATCGAGGATCGGCAGATAAAGTCCCGGCGCTGGGGAAAGGTGCTGTGTGAGGTGCGCTGTACGGGGATGGTGCATTATTTGTTTGTCCGGGAGAGAATAGAGGATGCATCCCTCGTAACGCGCTACTATCTCTTGATTTCAAACCGTGTGATTCCCAATTTTGCGGGACAGAGTGTCCTTAAAACCTATGACATCCACAAGCAGATTCTTCTGCGCTATGACAAGGAGACGGAACCGTTTCTGCGCGACTGGCTCGGGAGTGAAAACTGGATCTGTGATGGCGGCACGCCGCCGGATCTGGACGCACCGTTGCAGGTGGACAGGGAACGATTCAGTCTGAAAGCGGCCATCAAACAAGTCATTGAAGAGGAAAACGCCGAATGGCGTCAGTTCAAGGAACTGCTGCGTTCGCTGCGGAAGAAGTGAACTGAGGTATCTGCAATGGTATGGGGTGATGTGTTGCTCCTATACCATTGCAATCCCTCGTCTCCGACGGCCAGAACACAACGACCTATGCCTACGACAGCTTCGACCAGCTCGTGCGCGAGAACAATCAGGCGGCGGGGAAGACGTGGACCTATGCCTACGATGACGGCGGCAACATTCGGAGCAAAACGGAATACGCCTATACGACCGGAAGTCTCGGCACAGCGGTGCGTACCATTCCCTATGGCTACGACGACGCCACGTGGAGCGACCTGCTCACGAGCATCGGCGGCCAGAGCCTGACGGCGGACGAGATCGGCAATCTTCTGAGCGACGGTACGTGGACGTATACATGGCAGCACGGCCGCCAGCTCGCGGGAATGAGCAAGTCCGGCCAGACAATCGCCTACGGCTACGATTCCGACGGCAAGCGCATCACGAAAACCGTCAACGACACGGCGTATAATTACCATTATCTGGGCGACCAGCTGGTGGAGCTGACGTGGGGCAGCAATAAGCTCACTTCACCTACGACTCGACCGGCCCGCTGTCCGTGAACTACAACGGCACGGAGTACTTCTACGTCAAGAACGCACAGGGCGACGTGACCGGTCTCGTCACCACCAGCGGCACCCGCGTCGTGACCTACACCTACGACGCATGGGGCAACCCGCTGGCCACCACCGGCTCGCTGGCAGCCACCCTCGGCGCAGCCAACCCTCTCCGCTACCGCGGCTATGTCTACGACACGGAAACGGGGCTGTATTACCTGCAGAGCAGGTACTATAACCCGACGTGGGGTAGGTTTATCAATGCGGATGATACCGCAGCCTTGTCCGCCTCTCCGGGAAGGACCCATTGGGATAAGAATCTTTATGCCTATTGTGACAATAATCCGACAAGCCGTGTTGATGATGAGGGGGACTTGTGGGACACGCTCCTCTGCGGGGCCGTCATGGGGATCGCCACACAATACGTTTTCGATGTCGTTGATAATTTGGCGGATGGAGCGCAGGGCTGGAGCGTATTTAAACCCAGATCAAATGGATACGAGTATTTTGCCGCAGCGGTGGATGGCGCGTTAGCTGTTAGCAAACTATCAGCGGCGGCAGCTAAGGCGGTAAATGGACTGGTAGGTGGATTTACCTATATAGCGAGTGCTGCGGCAAAAGGAGAAACTATTGATGGAGTGGAACTTGTGCAAACAGTAGCGATAAAAGTATTTTCTACAGGAAAAGGAAAGAATTGGGAGAGATCCAAAGGCATTATCAGCACATCTAAAAAAGTCGTATCCCAGACATCATCTCCCAGAAAGAAGGCTGTGTATTCTTCGAAGATTGCAACAGAGCAAAAAAAGGTGAAAGAAGATGTAAAGGGGTACGTTCGTTCTGGTTTTGGCTGGAAAGTAGTAGATAAGATCTGTAACTTTGTTAAGGGCCTATTTAGGCGGTGAGCATAGTGAAAAAGTTAAAACGTGATAAGTATGAAGATGAAAACTGGTTCTCAAATGCAAATGCGCCGCGTGTAAAAGCGTTTTCGCGGATTATTATGATTGCCGGAAGCGGCAACGCAGTGAATATGCTTATGCTCTATCTTTTGAGAGGAGACGAAAATCCTGCGTTTTACGGAAAGGTATGTCTCGGCATGGCATTTGCGGGATTGTTGATTAGTTGGAACCGTGCAACAAGCCAACACAAGAGTCACCGAGATACGACGGGAGTGATCGATGCAGTTGGAATGCTCACTTTTTTAACAGGATTTATGGCCGTAGAATGTCACGAATTGTATCTGCTCATTCCGCTGTTTATTGAACTGATTGTCTGTATCTGGCTTTATGCGCGTGCGGTACGGAAGAATGGTGTCAACAGGTCTCAAAAGCACGAAAAATAATACATACCGGGACGCTCTTCGCCAGTGACGGAGAGTGTCCCGGTTGGAGAAAAATTACGGCGATGCAAGCTGGAGCGATCTGCTCACGAGCATCGGCGGGCAGAGCCTGACGGCGGACGAGATCGGCAACCTCCTGAGCGACGGCACGTGGACCTACACGTGGCAGCATGGCCGTCAGCTCGCTGGGATGAGCAAGTCCGGCCAGACAATCGCCTACGGCTACGATTCCGACGGCAAGCGCATCACGAAAACCGTCAACGACACGGCGTATAATTACCATTATCTGGGCGACCAGCTGGTGGAGCTGACGTGGGGCGGCAATAAGCTGCACTTTACCTACGACTCGACCGGCCCGCTGTCCGTGAACTGCAACGGCACGGAGTATTTCTACGTCAAGAACGCGCAGGGCGACGTGACCGGCCTCGTCAATGCCAGCGGTACGCGCGTCGTGACCTACACCTACGACGCATGGGGCAATCTGCTGGCCACCACCGGCTCGCTGGCCGCCACCCTCGGCGCACAGAACCCCCTGCGCTACCGCGGATACGTCTACGACACGGAAACGGGGCTGTACTATCTGCAGAGCAGGTATTATAACCCGAGTTGGGGTAGGTTTATCAATGCGGATGGGTATGCGTCCACAGGGCAAGGCATTATTGGGAACAATATGTTTGCGTACTGTGGGAATAACCCGGTAATTTGTGCTGATTACTGTGGAGAGTCACTCTCAATTGCGGGTATACTGCTTGTTGGCATTGCGGCGACTATATCTTATTGGATAACAAAGACCGTGACCAGCAAGCGCTTCCAAAGAGTATGGAAGGGTGCAGTAGGAGCAGCTGTTGGTTGTATAAAGAAGGGAATCAGTGCTGTCAAAAATGCACTTAGTACCATTGAGGGGCGGATTTATCGCTCAACACAGGCTCCAACGGCGGCTGCCGCAGATGATGAAAGAGTTGAGGAAAAAGTTGTTCCAAAGCGGCCAACACCTGTGATTTTTCCGCTCAATCCAAATGATTTTAATCCAGCAGGGTTAATCAAAGTGCCAAGACAAGGGACAAAAAATGGCATGCTCATCAGTTGGATGGATCCACTGACGAATAAAGAAGTATTTCGATGGGATGAAAATCCGAACTACTCTAATGGCCCGCATTATCATATATACGGAACTGGTCACTTTATACCAGGAGTTGATCTTGTTCCGGAACCATATGCGACACTTTATTTTCCTGTGAGATAGGAGATGATATTTTTATGGCGGAGTTTGAGAAAGAGCAAATTGAAGCTCTAAGTGATTTCCTTTATAACAGCCATATCCATGATGCGCTGTTGGAGAGTTTTCAATATGATAGGGCAGCAGGGCTCCTAAAAGTCAGAGCTGTAAATAGAATTGACGGCTTATATATAGACATGACTTTTTACGATGTAATCATGTTGCTATCTGTCCGTGGTATCTATGGTAATAGAACAACGGATTGTAGAACAATTCTTTCGTTAGGTATCGAACAAGACTATCCGCAGATAGCTGAAGACTGTTTGAAGATGCATGGTAAAGATTCGAGCAATATGCTATATATGCTGTTTCAGATGTTCTCAGAAGATGAAATTCATGTCTTGTTTAAAAAAATATCTATTATACAAGCAGGGATAGATATTATGTAATTAATCTAAGCAACGGCAATCTCGGCCTGCTGACGGACAGCGCGCGGGAACATCACGTCCGTCTTCGACGGCCAGAGCACAATGACCTATGCCTACGACAGCTTCGACCAGCTGGTGCGCGAGAACAATCAGGCGGCGGGGAAAACGTGGACGTATGCCTACGATGACGGCGGGAACATCCTGAGCAAAACGGAGTATGCCTACACCACCGGAAGTCTCGACGCGGCGGCGCGCACCGTTGCCTATGGATACGGCGACGCGAGCTGGAGCGATCTGCTGACGAGCATCGACGGCCAGAGTCTGACGACGGATGAGATCGGCAACCTCCTGAGTGACGGCACGTGGACGTACACATGGCAGCATGGCCGCCAGCTCGCTGGGATGAGCAAGACCGGGACGAATATCGCCTACGGCTACGATTCCGACGGCAAGCGCATCACGAAAACCGTCAACGACACGGCGTATAATTACCATTATCTGGGCGACCAGCTGGTGGAGCTGACGTGGGGCGGCAATAAGCTGCACTTTACCTACGACTCGACCGGCCCGCTGTCCGTGAACTGCAACGGCACGGAGTATTTCTACGTCAAGAACGCGCAGGGCGACGTGACCGGCCTCGTCAATGCCAGCGGCACGCGCGTCGTGACCTACACCTACGACGCATGGGGCAACCCGCTGGGCACATCCGGCTCAATGGCAGCAACCCTCGGCGCACAGAACCCTCTGCGCTACCGCGGGTATGTCTACGACACGGAGACTGGGCTATATTATCTGCAGAGCAGGTACTATAACCCGACGTGGGGTAGGTTTATCAATGCGGATGGGTATGCGTCCACAGGGCAAGGCATTATTGGAAACAATATGTTTGCGTACTGTGGGAATAATCCGGTAATCAGACATGATCCTACAGGGCAGTTTGGGCTTACAGCAACGATATTTGGCATAGCCATCTGGAAGATCGGTGTAGCAGTCGCTGGCCTTGCGATTACATACTTTGCTGTTCGTACAATTGTCAGAAATATACCAACGTCAAGCGTGTTTTCGTGGGCAAAAACTACTCCAAGGGAAAAATCAAATGAAAAAGAAAACGCAAAAGCTGTTCCAAAACAACAATGGGAAGGAACAACTATTTATCGATATGGGAAGACAAATCCCGGAAATTTAACTCCGAAGCAGAAAGATGCAACAACAGGACTTTCATTTAGTACAATTCCACCGCCACTGGGAGTTCCTGCAGCGGTGACAACACTGGAAGCTTTGAACGCAACTGGTGTGGTTGTTGCTATTCAGGATTCTCCGACACATGTGAGTGTAAGACCGGTGGGTGCTTCTGTTCAGGCATGGATCGATGCGGGGCCAAGTTCTGTTTGGACACTTGCGGTTAAAACAGTCGTTATAAAATGGGATGGTGTTAGGTGAAAAATATTGAAGAGATTTTACAGTTGTTGAGCTGGTCAAATAGCGCTGAAGATCAAGAGCGTGGACGCGATATGGCTCAAAATATAGAGGATATAAGTGAGCTTATTCAACCTGATGTGGGGGGTAAATCTGCATGGGATAACTGCGCAAAAGTTTTATGCAAAAAAACAGATGAACAACTGGAACCGTATTTATGTGAATTGCTCGAGTGGATTCAGGATATCAATTGGCCAGGGGCGATGCTGATTTTGGGACGTTTGAAGCATTTTTCGGGGATTAAGCTAAAAGAGCCCGTTGAAAATGCTGTAAAAAAAGCCAAGGGAATGCAGGAGAATGGCTTGATGTGGATAGATTATCTATCAGAGCTATTGGATAATGAGAGCCTTGAAAAATGTCTATCAAAAGCAACCTTAACCTGTCTCCAACAGCATTACCATAATTGGGCCGCATGGTATCAAGAATGATATAATCCCAGTGTGCGAGTCTCTTGTAATGTGCGCGAGAACAATCAGGCGGCTGGAAAGACGTGGACGTATGCCTACGATGACGGCGGCAACATCCAGAGCAAGACAGAGTACGCCTATACGACCGGAGCCCTCGGCGCGGCGGTGCGCACCGTCAACTACGGCTACGGCGACGCGAGCTGGAGCGACCTGCTCACGAGCATCGGCGGCCAGAGCCTGACGGCGGACGAGATCGGCAATCTTCTGAGCGACGGTACGTGGACGTACACGTGGCAGCATGGCCGCCAGCTCGCGGGGATGAGCAAGTCCGGGACGAATATCGCTTACGGCTACGATTCCGACGGCAAGCGCATCACGAAAACTGTCAACGGCACGAAGTACAATTACCATTATCTGGACGACCAGCTGGTGGAGCTGACGTGGGCGGCAATAAGCTGCACTTCACCTACGATTCAACCGGCCCACTGTCCGTGAACTGCAACGGCACAGAGTACTTCAATTATAGCTTCCGTCGCCGCAAAGATAGCCGCAGCTATTGTGGCTGCAGTTGTGAGCGTTGCGATTACAGTCGTTGTGCGACCTCTTTTAAAGAAAGCGGCGCAAGAGGTGACAAATGCGGCCGCCAAAATGTATGAGACAGCAAAAAATGCTGTAATGACGGCGATTGAGAAGGTACGGTCGCAGTCTAAAGAAGCAACAAGGGATACGACAGAGGAAAAAGTTGCACCGCTTGAGCGTCCTAAATTTTGTTATTGGGAAGCAATGCGAGTTAAAGTTAAAGGGGGGCAGAGGTTCTCGTAGGAAGAGAACTAACATTTACGGAAGCAAGGGTACGCGTTTCGATGGGACTTGATTTGATGTGTGCAAATGAGGATGCTGCAAAAGCCATTCTGTTTGCAAACAGGTATGTACATGCGGTCGGACCCGAAATTCATGGGGGCAACGGGTACTATCCGCATTTTCATCCGAATAGACACACTCATACACATATCTGGTTTTATCCATAAGTTTTTATGAGGAGGATGAGAGTGTATCTAATTCTTGAATTTGACCTGAATATGGATCTTATAAATGTTCCAGCGCACATTGTAACGGATAAAGAAGAGATTCGACATAAGTTCCTTAACTGGGTGTATAGTTCGACAAACAGAAAAAAATACACGAAAAGGATAAAGAGAAGCGATGGAACTTATTTAAGTTGTGTCTGTTATGGTAGTGAAGAGTTTGTTTGTTGGCTCAATCGCAAGTGCTTAAATAACGGAGAAGATCCTGCGACAATTATAAAAAAGAATATTGATGATTCGCAAATGGAAAATATAGAACGTATTCTGTTTTGATTTTTAAAACAATTTGGAAGTATGATGGGCCCAAATACGATTGTTAGTGCAAGAGTTCCGAATAGTATGCTTGACCAGTTTTATACGGGTGGAGTGGATACCAGCATATTCCGTGGGGGAACTTTAACCGTATACGGTGATCAACTGGATGCTTTCAACCAAGCTGTTGGAGGTACAATAAAATTCATGCCATGAGGGGGAATGGATGTGAATAGGCCACCTGATGTTGAAGCAATATTTGAATTCAATGGGACAAGAACAAATCCGGCGGCTGACGGTTACCGACCGGCACATTTAATTACTGGTAACTATTTAACGACAGGTGTTCACCATTATTATCGGATGAACGCGGTGCCGCCCAATGGTATCGCAAAAGGAACCATTACATTTATATCACCGGAGGTATATCCACACAGCCTTTGGATTGGGAAGAAAATCAGTATTCAAGAAGGTGCGCGTGTAGTGGGACATGCTACTATAACCAAGATTTTTAACCCCCTTTTATGTTTAAAGGATAAAGATTAGGCTATGACGACGAATATTGCAGTTTAGCGATAAAAGAAGAGTGGAATGTTGGGATAATTCCAACACATAAAGGGGTTTCAGGATGCTCCTGACAAGTAACGTGGTACAACAGTGGTAATGCGTGCTGGCACATAGTAGTTTCCTTTGTAAGAATATGCGAGTTGTCCGTTCTAGAAAAGAGTATTGCTCGTAGGTACTCTAGGCTGGAACGGACAACCGCCTGACGAAAACGACGGAGGGAACCGTCTCCGCGGGCTACACCTACGACGCGCTGGGGCGGATGACCGCGATGGACGCGCAGAGCGGCGGGAAGTCCGTGGTCAAGACCACGATCGGCTACAACGATCCCTCGTCCACAACGGCCACGGGGCAGGTCAAGACGTGGAAGTCCGGCGCGACGACGTATACCTATGCCTACGACGCGCGCGGGAACATCACGTCCGTCTCCGACGGTCAGAGCACGACGACCTATGCCTACGACAGCTTCGACCAGCTCGTGCGCGAGAACAATCAGGCGGCGGGGAAGACGTGGACCTATGCCTACGATGACGGCGGCAACATTCGGAGCAAAACGGAATACGCCTATACGACCGGAACTCTCGGCGCGGCACAGAACAGAACATATTTAAAAAATTTCAAATCGTACCCACTAAAAATGCTTTTGAGTGAGGAAGAAGGTAGAGAGACAGAAACTCTCTGCCTTCTTTCCGTTTATGCGGCGAGTTGGTCAAGTGAACCTTGACAACCCCATACCCATTCATCAAGTACATTCCCATAGGCGATGCGATGAGCAAAAGCTACCTTAGCAGCTGCGCCATGACCTGCCGGATGAAGCAGCCAGACTGCACCTAATGTTGATTTTCTGTCTGCGTTTTGTTTCTGCCGACAGTGAGCGAGAAACAGCCGCTATCAGCACACGGCGGCTCCGTGTGTGGCCATGACCGCCTGTGGGGGCGATACTCCTGTCCGGCCATAAAGTCGAGCGTTGAAGCGGTTTCTGCCGTGGTCCGTCGTAACAAGTGGGGGCAGCTCGGAGAGATCCTCGGAGGGGTGCGATTCCCGTGGAGCCGACAGCCATCGGCCGCTTGATGATTTCCTGTCAGCCGGGGTGTCGAGGACAAATGGGCTGGTTTGAAGAATAACAAGACTGACAGCATGTGCTGCCGGTCTTTACATAGGCCGCGGCTGCGGCAGGGAGGAGGTAAATATGAGACGATATTACAGGGGACAAGTGTATTATGCGAATTTGAACCCGGTTGTTGGGTCGGAACAGGGAGGTGACAGGCCGGTTTTGATTCTGCAAAATAATACGGGGAACCGGTATGCCAACACCGTCATTGTAGCGGCGATTTCCAGCAAGCGTGATGCGAAGCACCGCCAGCCGACGCATTGCCCAATTAGACAGTTCGGCGTACTGGAGCATCCATCCGTCGTCCTTTTGGAGCAGCTTCGTACCATTGATAAAAGCAGGCTGCGGCGATATGTCGGGAGTCTGTCCCGACAGGATATGAACCGGATAGATCAGGCGCTATGCGTCAGTTTGGCTGTCTCGCGGAACCTATGCCAAAAGGTCTGATTTCATCAGATCTTTTGGCATAGGTGTTCATATGAGGGAAATAATAGTGCTATGAGATTAAGAACGGAGGAATAGCATGATTACTCTTCAAACGGATAGAGACGGCGCTGTTATTCGGATCCATGACGATGCATTTGACAGAGAACCGTCCTACAGGATGCAGCAAATAAGCCAAATTGTATCGTCTCATTATAAAAGGCAATACACGTTTGCGCAGGATGAGATGGATAACAATGGAAGATTTGATAGCAAGGAATGATAGAAGCTGGAAAATCTATACAGTTGCTATACTATGAGTGGGGGTGATATAATAGCGCGCAGAAAGGAGCAAACCATATGGAGCGATACACCATGTATCTCCGAAAATCCCGTTTTGACCGTGATTATGCTGAATTGTCTATTGAGGAAACACTGAAGCGTCACAAAGCCATTCTGGACAAGGTCGCGGGTGACCGAGGATACTATATTGCTCAAGTCTATTATGAGGTTGTTTCGGGCGAGTCGATAGCAGCAAGACCCGAGATACAGAAACTCCTTGAAAAGGTTGCGGCGGGATTTTATGCCGGTGTGCTGGTCGTGGATCTGGAGCGACTTGCACGAGGAAACAGCGCCGATCAGGCGTATATCAGTCAGGTGTTTCAGTTCTCGGGAACCAAAATTGTTACCCCAGCCAAGACGTATGATCCCGGTAATGAATTTGACGAAGAATATTTTGAATTCGGTTTGTTCATGAGCCGCCGCGAGTACAAAACGATCAACCGCCGTTTGATGCGGGGACGCGACAGCTCGGCATCCGAGGGGAAATATATCGGCAGCATTGCACCGTATGGGTATCGGCGCGTTAAGCTGGAGAATGAGAAAGGATTTACTCTGCAGCCGGAGCCCGGAGAGGCTGAAACGGTTCAGAAAATATTCCGGATGTTTTCTCAGGGGCAGGGTACAAAGCTGATCTCCAATTACCTGAACGACCAGCATATCCCGACCCGGCATGGTGATTTGTGGAGCTATTCTACGATTACCAATATCATTACGAACCCAGTTTATATGGGGAAGATTCGCCGGGGATGGAGCAAGCAGGTCAAGAGTATGGAAAACGGCATAGTCAAAAAACGGATCAAACGAACCAAAAATTATGGAGATTATCCGGTTTTTGATGGCCTTCATCCAGCTTTGATAAGCGAAGAGCTCTTTATGCAGGTGCAGCAGATTCGTCTTGGAAAAGTGCCGGAGGCAAAGGTGAAAGACGAATTTGTTCTCCAAAATGCATTTGCCGGCCTTTTATTTTGCTCATGCTGCGGCAAAAGGATCGGCCGCACAACGCTGAGTGCGAAAGCGAACCATCGGGTGAGACTGCGCTGCGTCAATATGCGAAACTGCCATAATGGTACGGCTGATTATGATGTGGTAGAGAGTCAGATTATTTCAGCGCTGCGGACTTGGTGCGATGGATATAAGGTGAAGATTGAGACGATCGGCTATGCCGACGATATAGCCGAATATCGTTCCAGACTAAAAAAGCTCGGACAGGATGCGGACAAGCTTCATGCACAGTTGGATAACGCCTTCGATCTTGTGGAGCAAGGCGTCTATACGCTGGAAGTATTCCAACAGCGGCGGCAAAAGCTGACGGCAGCAATAGAAGAAATTCAAATCAAGCAAACGCAGCTGGAAGCGGTTCTTCATAAATATGAAGAAAGTGAGGGAAGCAAAAATCAACTGGTTCCTCAAACGGAAGAACTTCTGGCAAGCTATGATGCGATGACTGTTCAAGAACGAAATGTCCTGCTGAAGGCAATTCTTGAAAAAATTATGTATTTTAAGGGGCAGGATGGGAAGATCGAAATTGATCTTTATCCCAGACTTCCCCGCTTGTAGGATGTGATAGGTATCATCTGCTTACGCATGTTCTGGTGAACGACCCCACTCAGGGCTATGGCATTCTTCTGGAGCACATGCTGGAGGCAGCGGGCTGAAGAAATGACAGGGGCGTGAATCGCCCCTGTCATTTCAGCTTGTCAAAAAAGGACGGCGCCCGTTGCAAATCCGTTGGGGCTGCGGTATACTTGAATCAAAAAGCCGGATACACTTTCGCCGGCGGAAATTCGGCTGTGCCGGGGCCTGCTGGCGAAGGGCGGCGCAGGCCGGTGACATTTTTGTCACAGACGGAAGCAAAGCGGCCTGGTATACTGGACCCGATAAGGAGGGAGCACAGATGCACAGAATACTGCTGGCGGAGGATGACGACGCCATTGTCCGTCTGCTGACGGATTTTTTGCGGGAGGAGGGCTTCGCCGTGACGGCGGCGGCAGGAGAGCGCTCCGCCCGGGAGGCCCTGGAACGGGAGCGGTTTGACCTGGCTCTGGTGGACTTGCAGCTGGCGGACGGCTCCGGCTTCGGCGTGTGCGCCGCCGCCCGGGCCCGGCAGCTGCCGGTGATCTTTCTGACGGCCTCCAGCGACGAGAGCACCGTAGTATCCGGCTTTGACATGGGGGCCGACGACTATGTGGCCAAGCCCTTCCGGCCCCGGGAGCTGGTGTCCCGGATCCGCAGCGTCCTGCGCCGGTGCGGCAGGGACAAGGCAGTGGTGACCCTGGGCGATGTCCAGGCGGACATCGAGCGGGGCCAGGTGACGAAAAACGGGGCGGACGTATATCTGACGGCCCTGGAATACCGGCTGCTGCTGGTATTCGTCAACAACCGGGGAAAGGTCCTGTCCCGCAGCCGCCTGCTGGAGGAGATCTGGGACGTGGCCGGGGATTTTGTCAATGACAACACCCTGACGGTATATATCAAGCGTCTGCGGGAGAAGATCGAGACGGACCCCGCCGCGCCGCAGATCATCCGCACCGTCCGGGGCCTGGGATATCGGGTGGAGCTATGAGACTGCTGCGGAATCGGGAGGTTCGCCGGGGGCTGCTGCTTCTGACGGGGATCACGGCGGCTCTTTGCGCCGTGGGCTGGGCTATGGCGGGCCCTTGCTGCGCCGGGCTGCTGCTGGTGTCCGGGGCGGCGTCTGCGGCGGTGTATCTGGTATCCGCCCGGCGGCGGTACCGGGCGCTGGCGGACATGAGTCAGGACATCGACCGGGTACTCCATGGGTTGGACAGCCAGACCATCGCCGCCTGCGACGAGGGAGAGCTTGCCATCCTGTCCAGCGAGATCCGGAAAATGACTGTCCGGCTGCGGCAGGCGGCGGACAGCCAGCATCGGGAACGCATGCAGCTGGCGGATGCCATGGCGGACATCTCCCACCAGCTGCGGACGCCTTTGACAGCCATCAACCTGACGCTGTCCATGCTGGGACGAGAGGGGCTGCCGGAACAGGAGCGCCGGGCACTTCTGCAGGAGCTGCGGCGGCTGGTGACCCGCATGGAGTGGCTGGTGGAGACGCTTTTGAAAATGTCCCGCATTGACGCGGGAGCAGTGTCGTTCCGGGAGGAGTCCTGCCGGGCGGCGGACATCATCCGGCGGGCGGTCCAGCCTCTGGCGGTTCCTATGGAGCTGCGGGGCATTACCCTGGAAACGGCGGCAGGAGAGGAGTGCTTCACCGGCGACGCCGCCTGGAGCGCCGAGGCCCTGGGAAACGTGCTGAAAAACTGTATGGAGCACGCGGCATCCTACATCCGGGTATCCGCCCGGGAGACAGCGCTGTTTACGGAGATCACCGTTCAGGATGACGGGCCGGGCTTCCGGGCAGAGGATCTGCCCCGGCTGTTTGAGCGATTCTATCGGGGGAAGGATGCAGCTCCGGCCAGCGTGGGCATTGGCCTGGCCCTGGCCCGGATGGTGCTTTCGGCCCAGAACGGCACCATCCGCGCCGATAATGCCTGTCCAGGCGGCGCATTATTCACCTTGCGCTGGTACAGGAGCACGGTATGAGCTTTATCTTGACGCGGCGGCTGTTTTCCTGTAAAATGGATAAAATAAAGCGTATTTTTGCAAATGAGGTAACGATATGGCAAACGGATTTATTGATAAGGCCCGTATTACCGTCCGGGCCGGTAACGGCGGCAATGGCGCAGTGGCCTTCCACCGGGAAAAGTATATTGCCGCGGGCGGTCCTGACGGCGGCGACGGCGGCGACGGCGGCAGTATCATCGTCCGGGTGGACGACAACATGTCCACGCTGATGGACTTCCGCTATAAGCGCAAATATGTGGCCGGTAACGGCGTGGACGGCCAGGGAGGCCGCAAAAGCGGCAAGGATGGCCAGAGCCTGACCATCCGTGTTCCCCGGGGCACCCTGATCCGGGACGCAGAGACCGGCGAGATCATCAAGGACATGTCCGACAGCGAGCCCTTTGTCCTGTGCAAGGGCGGTCGGGGCGGCTGGGGCAACCAGCACTTCGCCACCCCTACCCGCCAGGTACCCCGCTTTGCCAAGGCAGGCCTTCCCGGCGAGAGCCACGATGTGGTGCTGGAGCTGAAGCTGCTGGCGGACGTGGGACTGGTGGGCTTCCCCAACGTGGGAAAGAGCACCCTTCTGAGTGTGGTATCCAAGGCCCATCCCAAAATCGCCAACTACCACTTTACCACCCTGTATCCCAACCTGGGCGTGGTGTATGTGGACGAGGGCGTGTCCTTTGTCATGGCGGATATCCCCGGCATCATTGAGGGCGCCAGCGAGGGCGCAGGCCTGGGCCACGATTTCCTGCGGCATATCGACCGCTGCCGTCTGCTGGTGCATTTGGTGGATGTGTCCGGCAGCGAAGGCCGGGACCCCATCGCCGACTTCGATGCCATCAATGAGGAGCTGCGGCAGTACAGCCCCGAGCTGGCCACACGGCCTCAGATCGTGGTGGCCAACAAGACGGACCTGCTGGCAGACCCTGCCCAGCTGGACGCTTTCCGGGCCCATGTGGAGGAGGCGGGCTATGCGTTCATGGCCATGTCCGCCGCCACCCACCAGGGTACCCGTGAGCTGGTGCAGGCGATCGCCGCCCGTCTGGCGGAGCTGCCGCCGGTGGCGGTGTATGAGCCGGAGTATGTGCCCCGGCCGCCTCAGATCGACACCTCCGAGCCTCTCAGCATCCAGCAGGAGGACAATACCTGGCTGGTGGAGGGCCCGTGGCTTCAGCGCCTTATGGCCAACATCAACTTCTCCGACTACGAGAGCCGCATGTATTTCGACAAAATGCTGCGCCAGTCCGGCCTGTTTGACCAGCTGGAGCGCATGGGCATCCAGGACGGCGATATTGTATCCATGTACAACCTAGAATTTGAGTATCAGCGCTGATAAATGGCATAAATCAAGTATCCCCATGTGTCACAGAACATAGAAGCTTTTGGCAGCGCAAAAAAGGGATGGTGTATGAGTATGTCTACGGATTTTGAAGGTGCTGCGTTTGCCCTATGGCAGAGCTGGGAGACGCACCGGCAGGCATTCGGCCCGATCCTGGAGCCGGCGTTTGAAGAGAATCAGGAGGCACGTGTTCTCTTAATTGACGCACTGAATCACATCAGCAGGCGGGAAGTGAAGCAAGGGATGGAGCTTCTGAAAAAGCTGGCTCCTTTCTGCACCTATGACGAGGACAGAGCGGCCTGGGCATTTTTTACAGGGCTTTGCTTTGAAATGGCCGGTGCACGGGAGCAAATGCTGCAATGGTACCAGAGAGCCGGAGAAATTGGCCACCGGTTTTATCTGCCTTATCTGAAGCTGGCAAAAGCCGCACATTCGTCCGCCCGATTCAAAGAGGCAAAGGGGTATTATGAGACCGCCGTGGATTGCCTGCTGGAGATGCCGGATCAGGATAGGGATGAGCGCATGCTCGGTTCCGCATACACCAATTTGACCTCCTGCCTTACCATGCTCCACCAATATCCTGCTGCGGAGACTGCCTGGAAAGAGGCACAAAGGTACACCTTGCAGCCTGGGGCAGATGCAGCGGCCGCTATTCTGTATGCGGCGATGGGGGATGCGGAAAAGGTGGCCGTACACATGGAGCGCCTTGAGAAAAGCTATCCGGCGTATGCGGCACGCACCCGAGAAATGACCCGACAGATTCTGAGCGGTACGCACCCGGCGTTCCCCCGCGAAAATGAAACGTAAAAGATAAAAAACACCGGAGGCAGTTGGAAATAAAACTGCCTCCGGTGTTTTAATGATTTTTCTGATAGATGTCCCACAGGCCCTCCATCAGCAGATATTTGTCATACAGGACCTTATTGCGGCAGTAACGGACGATGACGGGGGCATTGCTGCCGGTGGCCACGATGGTAGGAGTCTCTCCCTGGGGCAGAAGCTCGCGGATGCGGTCAATGACACCGTCCAGCATGCCGGCGGTGCCGTAGACGATGCCGGAGCGCATGCAGTCCTCGGTGTTTTTGCCGATGAGGCTCTTGGGATGCTGGAGAGAGATATCCGGCAGCTGGGCCGTGTGATCCGACAGGGCGTCCAGACTCAGCCGCACGCCGGGAAACATCAGGCCGCCCTCATAGCTGCGCTTGCTGGAGATATAGGAAATGGTGGTGGCGGTGCCCATGTCGATCATAATGATGGGTGTGGGGTACTTGTCCAGCGCCGCCACCGCGCCTGCCACCAGGTCGGCGCCCAGCTGGTTGTGGATCTCCATGCGGATGTTGAGCCCGGTTTTCACGCCGGGTCCCACGATCATCGGGGGCTTACCCAGAAGCCGTGTCAGAGCCTTGGCCATCATGAAGTTGATGGGCGGCACCACGCTGGAAAAGATGGCCCCGCTGACGTCCTGCAGGTCGTAGCGATACAGGGAAAAGATGTTCATCAGATCGATGCTGATCTGATCCGCCGTTTTGCGGCTGTCGGTGTCGATGGAGGACAGGAATTTCAGATCCCGCTTTTCGTCGAACAGTCCCACAGAGATATTGGAATTGCCGATATCAATGGCCAGCAGCATAGCAGCAGCCCCCCTTTCCGTTTTCTATCATTGTACCACGTTGGGCCCGCCTTGGCAACACAGAAAAAGAGGGCCTCCGATCCTCGGAGGCCCCATGGGGTTATTTTTCCACCCGGAAGGCATATACCGAGCCGTCGGTAATACCGGTCTGGGGCGCCTTGCCGCAGGCTGCCAGGGACAGGGTCATCATCATTGCCAGCAGCAGGGCCAGCAGACGGTTGGCGGTTTGCTTCATCATGTTCTTTCTTTTTTACTTTTGACGATATATTGTCATTCGTCCACAACGCCTATGAGCAGGCTGCCGTCCCGAACAGACACCGTGATGGGCTGCCCCGCAAAGTGGTTGCTGACGCCCAGGGGAAAATCCGCCGTCAGCACAGCGTGGTGCAGGGGATATTGCCCGCCCAGGATGCTGACGTCCTGAGCGTCTGCCCCCAGACAGAACACGGATAGTATGCCCCGGTCCCGGGCCGGAAATGTGATGGAATCGCCGGAAATGGCGGTGTATCGTTCACCCTGGCCATACAGCCAGCCCCGTGCACCCCGGCGGGCCAGATACAATAGCGCCTGGAAATTGGCAACGGTGTGGTCCGTCCGGCGGCCGCCCATGCCGCCGTAGATATGAAATTCCGTTTCACCCCGTTCCAGCCCGGTCTTGACGGCCAGCATGGTGTCTGTGTCGTCCTTTTCCACCGGTACCCGGAGGATATTGGGAAAATCCGGCTGCGCACTCAGAGAGTCAAAATCTCCCAGCAGCAGGTCCGGAATGACCTCAGTTTTGCGGCAGGCCAGCCAGCCGCCGTCGGCGGCAATGGTAAAATCCCCGGCCCGGGGCCGGGCGGTCAGACCGTAAAAGCTGCCTGCGCCGAAAATATAGCATGCCATGGCGTTTCCTCAATCGTGATGGTGGTGGTGATGCTTCTCCACGGCGGTGTTCTCCTTGCCGGTAAGCTCCTGAGGGGTGATCCGGATAACCCGGGTCGCCGGACCGTTCTTCTCCACGCATTCCATAAAGCGGCCCATGCCCTTGGGATCGAAGGCGGAGCACAGCTGGAGCATGGCCCGTGTCCACTCGCCTTGATCCGTCACTACCTCTGCCTGGCCCCGCAGCACTGCGCTGGCATAGGCCATGGTGAAGGCATTGGGCACTGACATGGCGTGGGATACCGCCGTCAGGCACACGGGAGCACCGTCCTTCAGCAGCTCCCACTTCTCTCCGGCGCCGGCGCAGTGAAAATACACCACATGGTATTCCTCATCCACCGCCTGGTTCACCGGCACGGCATAGGGCCGACCCTGACGGTCCGTCATGGACAGCGTGGCGTAGGGGGCTTTTTTCAGCACGTCCCAGGCGAAATCCTGGCCGCGCTCTCTGTCTGTTCTTCGCATATGTGTTCCTCCTCTGCCGCAGAGCGGCAACTACAGTTTGCACCAAAAGGCATGGTTTGTCAACGGCGGCATACGATGAAAGAGAAGATTTTTGGAAAGGAACTGCATGCTATGACCTATCCCTTTATTCTGCCGCCGCTTCCGTATCCGCCTGCCGCCCTGGAGCCCAACCTGGGCCGGTCCTCTGTGCGGCTGCATCATGACGCGTTTTTTGCCGCCTATGCAGACCGGCTCAACGGCGCGCTGGCCCCGTGGCCCCAGTACCAGGACTGGCCTCTGGAGCGTCTGCTGCTCCACTGGTGCCAGCTGCCCCGGGCGCTGGGCCAGGCGGTGCGCCGCTATGGCGGGGGGACCTACAACCACACGCTGTATTTTTCTTCTCTGGCTCCGGCCCGGACCACCAAGCCCTCCCCGGCGCTGCTGGCGGAGATTGAGCACAGCTTCGGCTCCATGGAGGGGCTGCACCGCAGCATGAAAAACGCCGCTGCCAGCATCTTCGGCAGCGGCTGGGTGTGGCTGGTGTGCTGCTCCGGGGGCCTGCAGATTGTCTGCACCGCCAATCAGGACACGCCCCTGCCCCTGTGGCCCCTGGTCAACATGGACCTGTGGGAGCATGCGTTTTTGCCGGACTACGAAAACCGGCGGGACGACTATATGGAGGCGGCGCTGGCTATTATCGACTGGGACGCTGCCTCCCGGCGCTTCGAGGAGCGGACGGCGATCTCTCGTCCGTAGTGAAATGCTTTATCATATTCGTTGGATTTTTCAATTCTGTTTTGAAAAATTGGGGATACATCGGAATATCCTCGTCCAGCGAAACCCACACCAAGTGTTCTTTGCTGCTGCCTTCCATGAAACTCTCGCTGACCGGCGCAAAGGTATCAAGCACTTTCATATAGAAGAAAAAAGAAATTTCGTAAATCAGCTTGTTCCGATTGGAAGGCGCATCGCCATAGAAATAGTTTTCGTGCACAAAGCCGAGACGATCAATTTCCACCTGAACGCCTGTTTCTTCAAACACTTCACGGACAACGGCCTCCTCTGCTGTTTCACCGAATTTTACCCTGCCGCCAACGGAGTAGAGATAGTCTCTGTCATTGCCAACCATCAAAATCTTTCCATCCTTCATGATGATTGCGCCGACACGAATATTCAAAATCCCATCGTCACAGGCTACGCACATATCTTTGTTCATTGTTTTTCCACCTTATCACCGTTTTGCTATTTCAAGACATACTTCCATGCACTGCTTTCTTGATAGTAGAAGAACTCGCTCAGATTTTCTTCTTTGAAAACCCGTAGCATATCACGCATATCCAAAGACAACTTGAGATTAGGCAGATTGGCAATATCTTCCCACCAAACCCGACCTTCGGAGCTGGAATGTAATTCGCCATCAAAACAAGTTGCCTTATAAAGCAGCACAACAAACCTGCACTGATTTTCACACCAGTCTTTGATACCGCAGAGCTGGGGAGAACGGATATGCAGTCCAGTTTCCTCCTGCACCTCACGAATCACGGCATCCGTAAAGGATTCTCCCGGCTCTATATGACCTCCGGGGAAGGTGATGCCCGGCCAGTCCCGATTTTTCCGGTCGATCACGACAACTCGGCTGCCATCACAGATCATGCACATATTTGTAAATTCAACCGTTTCGGTTCTTGCTATTATGTTAAAACTCCTTCCTCAAAAAAGCAAAACGGATTTACCACATTCTCCGCCCCGAACACTTTTATCGCCATTCGATACATGGCTCTTGCGTGGATACGGTCATGCCAGATAAAACGGCGCAGGACTTTACGCAGTGACCAATCCTCACCATAGCTGCCTTTTCTGACGGTATTTTGCAGAAAATCAGGGTTAGATTC
>ENA-UOJK01000353-UOJK01000353.1-human-gut-metagenome-genome-assembly--contig:-C116-NODE-353-length-46419-cov-20.600703_pt1 | contig 46419 bp, 43 predicted proteins | sample MGYA00242348_ERZ723895 | MGnify/ENA metagenome assembly ERZ723895
TATGGTGCAGGCATCGGCGGCGGTAGGTACGGCAGCGGCAAAAACATCACCATCAGCGGCGGCACAGTGAAGGCTACTGGCGGTGAATTTGGTGCAGGCATCGGCGGCGGTCAAGGCGGCATCGGCAAAAACATCACCATCACCGGCGGCACAGTGAACGCTGACGGTAACGACACTGGTGCTGGCATCGGCGGCGGTGAGGAGGGCAGCGGCGAAGACATCACCATCACCGGCGGCACAGTGACTGCTAAGGGAGGCGACTGGGGTGCTGGCATCGGCGGCGGTCAGGAGGGCAGCGGCCAAAACATCAAGATCACCGGCGGCACAGTGAACGCCAGTGGTTGGGCTGGTGCTGGCATTGGCGGCGGTGTCAATGGCAGCGGTATCAATGTCACCGTGAGCGGAGCCGCTCAGGTGACGGCGACCGCCAGCAAGAGCAGTTACTGGAACAGTGCCGATACCGGTGCTACCATCGGTAACGGCGGCAGTGTGGAGGATTATGATCTTGTCAACGGCAAGGAGATCCAGGCGGACATCAGCGGCCTGACCACCGGCTACATCCACCACATCATCTACAACGAGGACGGCAGCGTGAAGCAGGAGTGGTGGGAGTTCGCGCGCCCCAAGCCCACTCCGGAGGACCCGAATGCCCCGGCGGAGGAGAGCAATGGGGTGAGCCTGGGTACCCTCGTCCTCCATGTGGAGACGCTGGAGGGCGACCCCCTGCCTTTTAACGCCCAGCAGCAGGGCAGCACCCTGCGGGTGACGACCGACAATCTGGCCGCCCGGCTCCACGGCAACCGGCAGGCGCTGGAGGCCCTGCGGGAGCAGGGGGTGGAGCAGATCCAGTTTGTCACCACCCTCAAGACGACCACCCTGTCGGTGGAAGACCTGCTGGCAGAGGGTGGCAGCTGGTTTGCCCTGGAGCACGACGGCCTTGTGAGCCGACGGCTGAGCGCAGCTCAGGCCGAGAGCCTGAAGTGCTGGATGCACTAAAAAATACAGACCCCTTACAGGGGCCGCCTTGGGGAACCACCCGGGGCGGCCCCTTTTTTGTATAATGAAAAACCACTCGCTAGGCGAGTGGTTCAGTAAAAGACTTCTTATGAAAAACCCCCGGCTCCGCCGGGGGATATTTATTGTTCCCCATGGAACATCATTCAAAATAATCGGCGTACTCCTCGGTGAGCTTGGAGCCCAGACGGCGGATGCCGCCGTAAAGGTGGCGTTCCACCAGCGGCTCAAAGGCCGCGAGGTCGCACCGCTCGATGGCGTCGATGAGGTTGTGATGGTCGGCCACCACTTCGGCGAGCCCGCCGGTGGTCAGGGTGTCCAGCATCCGGAAGCGGCTGTAGTCGGCGTGGGCGTTCTGCAAGGTGCGCCAGAGGTACATCTTGCCCATGGCGGAGAACCACGTCTCGTGGAGCCGGGTGTCAGCCTCGTAGAGGCGGTTGAAGTCCAGCGTTTCGGCCTTGGCCAGCTCGTCGTAGGCGGCGGCACGCTGGCGGATGAGGGCGCGGTGCTCCGGTGTGCAGTGGGGCGCAAAGTCCCGCAGGACCCGGGCTTCTACCGCGATGCGCTCATAGATCAGCTCGTCCACGATGTCCCGGTTCAGCCGGGTGACAGTGGTGCCTTTGTACGGCACGATCTTCACCAGCCCGTTCTCCTGCAGCCGCTGCAGCACCACCCGGATGAGGGAGCGGGGCGCGCCGAAGCGGGTGCAGAGCGGGTTTTCGCTCAGCGAACAGCCGGGCCGGAGGGTCAAATCAATGATCTCCCGCTCGAGGACGGCGTAGATTTCAGAATCTGTTTTATACTGTTGTTCCATTGTCGTTTTCCTGTCTGATGCCCCAAGCGGGCCATGTCCCGGGTACCGGGAGGCGGAAGTCCATTACCTTTCCGGTGTCGGGATGGATGAAGCGGAGCCGGGCGCTCTGAAGCGCAATGTCTCCCTTGATGCGGCTGCCGTATTTGCCGTCGCCCCAGAGCGGGTGGCGGCGGGACGCGAACTGCACCCGTATCTGGTGGGTGCGCCCGGTGTGGAGGGTGATGTCCGCAAGGCTGGCGCTGCCGTCCGGGGCGGAAGCAGAAATGCAGTATTCCAGCACAGCCTCCTTCACGCCCTTGCGCGGACGGCTCACCGGAAAAACACGGCCTTTCCGGCTGTCCTTGAATAAGTAGTCCCGCAGGACGCCTTCGGCGGGCAGCTTTTCGTCCGGCCCGCCTGCGATGAGGGCGCGGTATTGTTTCACGAAAGGCGGCGCGGCCGGCGTACCGGCGGCAGGCTCGGCCCGGCCATCCTGTTCGGCATAAACCTGCTGGCTCTGCGTCACCTGACGGCTGAGGGCGGCGGCTGCCTGCGGAGTCTTTGCATAGACCATCAGACCCGACACGCCGGTGTCCAACCGGTGGATGACGCCCACATAGGCGTCGGGCCTGCCCCAGAGCTTCCGCAGGGCGGCGGGTACGCCGTCCTCGCTGGAAAGTCCGGCGGACTTGTCCAGAACCACGAGGGCTGTATCTTCGTAGAGTATCACAGCCTGCCCTCGTCCACCAGCGCCTTGAGCTTGAGCACGCCCGCGATGGTCTTGCCGTCCTTGATCTCGCCGCTCATGACCATCTCGTAGGCTTTTGCCAGCGGGATGCGGTCGGGCGTCAGGAACTCGTCGTCGTCCAGATGCATCTGGGTGGTGTGCAGGCCGGTGGCCACCCACATATAGATGATCTCGGTGTCATAGCCCACCGTGGGGTAGAACTCGCCCAGCGGGGTGTAGTGGTCGGCGGTCAGGCCGCACTCTTCGCCCAGCTCCCGCTTGGCGGCTTCGAAGGGGTCTTCGCCCTTTTCCAGCTTGCCGGCGGGCAGCTCCCACAGCTCCTGCTGCATGGCGTAGCGGAACTGGCGCACCATGCAGAGGGTGCCGTCCTCAAAATACGGTACGATGCAGGCCCCGCCGTGGTGGTGGACCACCTCCCGGATAGAAGTCTCACCGTTTTCCAGCAGAGCCACGTCTTTGGTCAGCGTGACCACCCGGCCTTCAAAGAGCACTTCGCTCGAGAGCGTCTTTTCAAAATGTGCAGCATCCATCGTTTTGTGCCTGTCCTTCCCTGCGCTGTGCAGCGCATGATACTATAGATAAAGTTTACGGCAGAATCTGTACAAATGTCAATTATAAATTTAGAATTTTGTAAGAAAAAGCCTGATGGATACTGGATTTTGGAGCATAACACCGTCATGGATGCAGCAAAGAACACATCTGTAAAAAAGCGCTAAAAAATTTCTTGAATTTTTGTTGTGTTTTTACAGTCGGTTTGCGTTGCCTTTACCGGCGGAATTTGCTATTATATTAGATGAGCAATAGTGCCTTCATGGGGTTCTCCGGCCCCGGGCAGGGCTATTGCCCTTGATGAGCGTGTGCTTTTGTGGAGTTCTCCGGCTCCGGCGAAGTGCGGCGCTTATCAGTTGAGCAATACGTTTTTCAAAGGAGTTCTCCGGCTCCGGCAAAAAGACGTTTGCCCCGCGCAGAAGGTACCAAATTCTGAATGGAGGAAGAAAAATGCCTAGAGCAAAGCAAACCATGGATGGCAATACCGCTGCCGCTCATGTAGCATACGCCTACACGGACGTGGCTGCTATCTACCCCATTACCCCGTCTTCTCCGATGGCTGACTCTGTGGACCAGTGGTCCGCAGCTGGCCAGAAGAACATCTTCGGCAACCAGGTCAAGGTCGTCGAGATGGAGTCTGAGGCAGGCGCTGCAGGCGCTGTGCACGGCTCTCTGGGTGCAGGTGCTGTTACCACCACCTTCACCGCTTCTCAGGGCCTGCTGCTGATGATCCCCAACATGTACAAGATCGCTGCTGAGCAGCTGCCCTGCGTGTTCGATGTTTCTGCACGTACCGTTGCTACCCAGTCCCTGAACATCTTCGGTGATCACAGCGACGTTATGGCATGCCGCCAGACCGGCTTCGCAATGCTGGTCGAGAGCAGCGTGCAGGAAGTCATGGACCTGTCCCCTGTTGCCCATCTGGCAGCAATCGAGGGCAAGGTTCCCTTCCTGAACTTCTTCGACGGCTTCCGTACTTCTCACGAGTACCAGAAGATCGAGAAGTGGGACTACGCCGACCTGAAGGAAATGTGCAACATGAAGGCTGTCGAGGAGTTCCGTGCAAAGGCTCTGAACCCCGAGCACCCCAAGATGCGCGGTTCCCACGAGAACGGCGACGTGTTCTTCCAGCATCGTGAGGCCTGCAACTCTGTCTACGACGCACTGCCCGCAGTCGTCGAGAAGTACATGGCCAAGATCAACGAGAAGCTGGGCACCAACTACGACCTGTTCAACTACTACGGCGCACCCGATGCCGATCGCGTCATGATCGCTATGGGCTCTGTCTGCGACGTTGCTGACGAGGTCATCGATTACCTGAACGCTAAGGGCGAGAAGGTCGGTATCATCAAGGTCCGCCTGTACCGTCCCTGGGTGTCCTCCGCTCTGCTGAAGGTCCTGCCTGCTACCGCTAAGAAGGTCGCAGTTCTGGACCGCACCAAGGAGCCCGGCTCTCTGGGCGAGCCCCTGTACCTGGATGTCGCAGCTACCCTGCGTGAGGCTGGCAAGAATGATGTCATCCTGACCGGCGGCCGTTACGGTCTGGGCAGCAAGGACACTCCCCCGTCCTCCATCTTCGCTCTGTTCAAGGAGCTGGAGAAGGATCAGCCGAAGGAGCGCTTCACCCTCGGCATCACCGATGATGTCACCGGCCTGTCTCTGCCTGAGGTCAAGCCCGCTCCCATCACCGCAGCAGCTGGCACCAAGGAGTGCAAGTTCTGGGGTCTGGGCGGCGACGGTACCGTCGGTGCTAACAAGAACTCCGTCAAGATCATCGGCGACCACACTGATAAGTATGTTCAGGCATACTTCCAGTATGACTCCAAGAAGACCGGCGGCGTGACCATCAGCCACCTGCGTTTCGGCGACAAGCCCATCCGCAGCCCCTACTACATCAACCAGGCTGACTTCGTGGCCTGCCACAACCCCGCTTACATCCACATGGGCATGAAGATGGTCCAGGATGTCAAGCCCGGCGGCGTGTTCATGATCAACTGCCAGTGGAACGATGAGGAGCTGGGCCATCACCTGAACGCTGAGGCCAAGAAGTACATCGCTGACAACAACATCCAGCTGTACACCATCAACGCTATCGATAAGGCTATCGAGATCGGTATGGGCAAGCGCACCAATACCATCCTGCAGTCCGCTTTCTTCAAGCTGGCTGACGTTATGCCCATCGAGGACGCCGTCAACTTCATGAAGCAGGCAGCTCAGAAGAGCTACGGCAAGAAGGGTCAGGACGTCGTTGAGATGAACTGGAAGGCCATCGATGCCGGTGTTGACGCCATCCACAAGGTGGACGTCCCCGCTTCCTGGTCCAACCCCGAGGCCGATCCCGCTCCGAAGGAGCTGGCTGGCCGTCCCGAGCTGGTCAAGCAGATCCGCGACGTCATGGAGCCCATCGCTCGTATGGACGGCGACAGCCTGCCTGTCTCTGCTTTCGTTGCTAACGCAAACGGCGAGTGGGAGCAGGGTGCTTCCGCTTACGAGAAGCGCGGCACCGCTGTGAACGTCCCCGAGTGGGATGCTTCCAAGTGTGTTGGCTGCAACCAGTGCGCATTCGTGTGCTCTCACGCAACCATCCGTCCCTTCCAGCTGACCGCTGACGAGCTGGCAGCAGCTCCCGCACAGACCAAGAGCCGCGACAACAAGCCCGCTAACGAGTACAAGTTCGTTATGGCTGTGTCTCCTCTGGACTGCATGGGCTGCGGCGAGTGCGTCACCGTCTGCCCCACCAAGGCAATTGCTATGGTTCCTCAGGAGAGCCAGGCCGATCAGCAGGCAGTCTTCGACTACTGCGTCGCCAACATCTCCAAGAAGCCCTCTAAGTTCGCAGACGACACCGTCATCGGCTCTCAGTTCAACCAGCCGCTGCTGGAGTTCTCTGGCTCCTGCGCAGGCTGTGCTGAGACCTCTTACGCACGTCTGATCACCCAGCTGTTCGGCGAGAAGATGTACATCTCCAACGCCACCGGCTGCTCCTCTATCTGGGGCGGTACTGCTTCCATCTCTCCGTACACTGTCAACAAGGACAGCGGCCACGGTCCTGCATGGTGCAACTCCCTGTTCGAGGATAACGCAGAGCACGGCCTGGGCCTGTATCTGGGCCAGAAGACCGTCCGTGAGAACCTGATCAAGCGCATCGCTGAGGTCGCTGGTTCTGACAAGGCTTCTGCTGAGCTGAAGGCTGCCTTTGACGAGTTCATGGCAACCAAGAACAACACCAAGGCTAATGATGCCCCCGCTAAGGCTCTGATCGCTGAGCTGGAGAAGGCTGCTGCCGCTGGCTGCACCGAGTCCGCTGAGATCCTGAAGAGCAAGGAGTTCATCGCCAAGAAGTCCGTCTGGATCTTCGGTGGTGACGGCTGGGCATACGACATCGGCTTCGGCGGCCTGGATCACGTCCTGGCTTCCGGCGAGGATGTCAACGTCATGGTCTTCGATACTGAGATGTACTCCAACACCGGTGGACAGGCATCCAAGGCTTCCAACATTGGTGAGGTCTGCCAGTTCGCTGCTGCTGGTAAGGAAATCAGCAAGAAGAGCCTGTCCGAGATCGCAATGACCTACGGTTACATCTATGTTGCTCAGATCGCTCTGGGCGCTAACATGAACCAGGCTGTCAAGGCTATCGCAGAGGCTGAGGCATATCCCGGCCCCTCCCTCATCATCGGCTACGCTCCCTGCGAGCTGCACGGTGTTAAGGGCGGCATGACCAACTGCCAGAACGAGATGAAGAAGGCAGTTGAGGCTGGTTACTGGAACCTGTTCACCTTCAACCCCGCCAACAAGGCTCAGGGCAAGAACCCCTTCACCCTGACCTCCAAGGCTGTGGATGCCGAGAAGTATCAGGCACTGCTGGCAAACGAGACCCGTTACAGCCGCCTGACTCGTGCATTCCCGGATCGTGCAAAGCAGCTGTTCGCTCGCAACGAGCAGGTCGCAAACGACCGTTACGAGCATCTGACCCGCCTGGTCGAGCTGTACAAGTAAACCAAAGTTCTTTTGACTCTGGCTGGAATTTTGCCGCAGCGGCACCTTAGTCCCGAAAGGGCGGCTGCTCCGTGCTGGCGATTACTGCGCAACGCAGCAGTACGAAACTGTGGCCCCGGCCAGAGAAGAAATGACAGGCTTATTTCTACGCAGAGACTGGAGCTTTGTACTCCAAACTGATTTCAACTCTCTGCCCGCCTCCGAACGCGTCGGGGCGGGCAGAGCCTGAAATACCAAAGCGCCCGCGAGGGTCCTTGAAAGCATACTTCGCGTGTGTCAGGAGCATAAGGTCTGTTCGCAGATACCTTGCCCCGCCTGCTGCATAAGACCTGCTTGCAGGGATCTTGCCGCAGTCAAAAACGGATCCCGTTTTTAGCGCCCCGCTCACTGGAAACAGTGTCCGGGGCGTATTTTTGTGTCTTTTACACTTTCTTCATAGGTTTTTCATGAAATCCGGTGCGGAATCTGCTATACTACAGCCATGAGGATTCGGGGCCGCAACCGATTCCTTGTACATGATTCCTCCTCACACCAAAGCAATATCCAAACACAGCGCCCTTTCCGGTGAAGCCGCAAGCACCGGAGAGGGCGCTGTGCGTTTTTTCTGCGTCAATATTCCGGAAATGGGTGCCTTACAGGGTTGACCGGGCATTTGAGTGGAGATATAATAAACCTGTAGGCTAAGAAACTTAGTAAAACGAATTTGTGGAGGTGAACGCAGGACAATGGACCCGGATCATAGTCGAAGACGATGGAATGATGCGGCCGGAACGACCGCGAAAGGTGCTGCGTTCGCCTTTTTTGTACGCTGAACAGCGGAGTATCCGCTGTCCGGCTGCCGTACAAAAGAGGCGCAGCTTTGTGCGTGCAGATGGGCAGTGCGGCCCGGGGTCTGCGGCGCAGGAGCGGCGCTTTTTGCGTTGATGCGGCTGTGTCCTCCTGAGACAGAAAAGAGGAGGAACACAAATGGAAGAAGAAAAGAAGACCCCGGAGCGCGAAGAGGAACAGGCTCTTCCGGTGCAGGAGCTGCCCACGGATATTCCCGCTGAGGTGCGCCAGAAGCTGGCCGAAGACCTGAACGAGCAGGCCACCGAAGACCTCAAGCAGGACGTCCGCGAGGCCGAAAAAGAGGAGGCCAACGACGAAGAAGTCAAGGCCAACCCCGAGATGCTGACCAAGAGCCGTCTGCTCAAGCTGCTCGTCAAAAAGCAGTACGTCAAGCTGCGCGAAGTGACTGAGGAAGAGCAGCCCGCCGACCTGGCTGAGCTGCTGGAAGAGCTGGACGAGAACAACCGCCTCGTGGTGTTCCGTCTGCTGAAAAAGGACGTTGCAACAGAAGCATTCGCCTATATGTCCGATGAGGCCCGCGACGACCTCGTGAATGCTTTCTCCGACGTCGAGCTGGTGAGCGCCATCGAAGATATGAGCCTTGACGATGCCGCCGACCTGCTGGAAGATATGCCCGCAGGCGTGGTCAAGCGGGTGCTGGAAAAGTCGTCCCGCCAGACCCGTGAGAGCCTGAACAAGCTGCTGAACTACCCCGAGAGCTCTGCCGGCAGCCTGATGACCCCCGAATACGTCCGTCTGCGGCAGGAGATGACCGTCAGTGACGCCTTCGCCGCGATCCGTAAGCAGGGTGAGAACGCCGAGACGGTCTACACCTGCTATGTGGTGGAGCGCAACCGCCTGCTGGGCGTCGTGTCGGCCCGCAGCCTGCTGCTGTCTGACCCCTCTACCCCCATCGTGGACATCATGGACGACAATGTCGTCACCGTGAAGGTCACGGATGACCAGGAGTATGTGGCCCGCGAGATGCAGCGCTACGACTTCACCGCGATGCCTGTTCTGGACAACGAGGGCATGTTCGTCGGTATCATCACCATCGACGACGCCATCGACGTCCTGACCGATGAGAGCACCGAGGATATGCAGAAGATGGCAGCTATTCTGCCCGACGACGATGCCACCACCTACTTCGGCACCAGCGTCTGGACCCACGCCAAGCAGCGTATCCCCTGGCTGCTCATCCTGATGCTCTCTGCTACCTTCACCGGCATGGTCACGACCCACTACGAAGAGGCTTTCGTCAGCCTGCCCCTGCTGGTCTCCTTCATGCCCATGCTGATGGATACTGCCGGCAACTGCGGCAACCAGATCAGCACCCTGATGGTCCGCGGCCTCGCTCTGGGCGAGGTGGAGCCCAGCGACTTCCTCAAAGTTCTGGGCAAGGAGCTGCGGGTCTCCGCCATTGTCGGCGCGGTGCTGGGCCTTGTCAATGGCCTGCGCATCTACCTGATGTACGCCTACCTCTACGCCGGCCAGTATGACAATGTCATCGGCTACGCAGTGGTCGTCAGCGTGTCGCTGTTCTTCAGCGTCATCCTCGCAAAGCTGGTGGGCGGTATGCTGCCCCTGGCCGCCAAGAAGCTGGGCGCCGACCCGGCCATCATGGCGACCCCCTTCATCACCACCATCGTGGACGCCTGCAGCTTGATCCTCTACTTCCAGATCGCACAGGCTGTCTTCCGCGGCATGATGTAAATACACAAAAACGCCCCTGCTCAGGAAATGCTGAGCGGGGGCGTTCTGTTTCCCGGATACAACAAGACCCCCGTCTGGCGCTTGCGGCGACGCCAGAGGGGGTCTTGCTGTTTGGGGTATTGCTTTGGTGTGAGGAGGAATCATGTGCAAGGGGCGGTTGCGGCCCCGCACCCTTGTGAGCTATAGTATACCCGAATTACCGGCCAAAATCATGTCTTTCCTGTGAAAGATTTGTTAATCGGCCTGTGAAATTTTTGGAGCGGAAATGCAGCGCTTTGCTTACAGCGTCTCGATGTCGCTCACGGTGATTTCGTCAGAGCGGGAATTTTTGGTATAGGTCACGCGCTGATTGCCGCAGGTAAAGCTAACGGCGACGGTGCGGCTGGAACGGTACCAGCTGTCATAGGTTGGCTGGCTGATTTCATACGCCAAGGCAACACTGCGCTCCTCGCCGGGTCTGATGGTGAGACTGTCATAGGTGCGCCAGATGTCTGCATCTCCCACATCCCGTGCGCTGAAGTTGAACGGGGGGATGGGGGTACCATCCAGCGTAGTGGCAAAGTTATCACCGCTGAGCGTCACAGGCTTCGAGCTGACATTAGTCATGACGATTCTGAAAGAGATCTCGTTGACGGGAACAGTGGCATTTGCGGCCCAATATCTGCTTCTGCCAATTTTGCAATCCGTAGCCACGATGCCGCCAACTGCGCCCTCGATCAAAGCCTGATTGACAGCCTCATTGGTGGAAGAGCAGGCCGTCAGGGCAGCGGCCGCAGCCACAACGCCCAGACCCCTCATGAATACTCGGCGGGAAAACATCTCAGACATTCTTCATACCTCCGTGAGGGCGGGACGCGCCCTGTTTTGACTCGATGATAGCATAGAAAAGCCAGCGGTACAAGCGGTTCGCTATAATATACAACGTGGCATCTCACAGCGCCGCGTGCTGACGGCCCATCTCCACATAAGCTTTTGCGTTCTCGATGTTGTGGGCCAGCTGGTCGTCCCGGATGGTCTTGATGACCCGGGCAGGCACGCCTACCGCCACCGAGTTGTCGGGGATGACCATTCCTTCAGGCACCAGCGCCCCGGCCCCGATGATGCAGTTTTTGCCCACGACGGCGTGGTTGAGGATGGTAGCATGCATCCCGATGAGGCTGTTGTCCCCCACCGTGCAGCCGTGGACGAGGGCGCTGTGGCCGACGGTGACGTTTTTGCCCAGAACGACCTGCCCGCCGGGGTCGCAGTGGAGCACGGCGTTGTCCTGCACATTGCTGTTCTCGCCCAGGATCAGTGCGCCCTCGTCGGCCCGCAGTACAGCCCCGTACCAGATATTCACGCCCCTGCCCAGTGTCACGTCGCCCAGCACCGTCGCATTCGCCGCCACAAAGACAGCACCCTCATCCCGGGGCATTTTTCCACCAAAGGAGAGCATCATTGTTGAAAAACCACCTTTCTCTTTTGCTTCATTTATGGTATTCTTTATTATAGCTCTTATTGTCGGAGCAAGGAAGCCCCCAGGCTTCCGAAGGAGTATCAATTTATGCAGTTTCATCCCTTTGCGCGGCGGCTTCTGGCTCTGGTTCTGACCGCTGCATTCATGACTACAGCGGCACTGTCCGGTTTCGCCGTCTACGCGATGCCCATTCAGGCCGCCTACCCGCAGGAATCCATCTACCTCTTCGATGCCGACACCGGCGAAGCTCTCGTGGAGCAGAACCCCGACCTTCCCCGCTGCGTTGCCAGCCTGACCAAGATGATGACGGCCCTTCTCGTGCTGGAAAGCGGCACCGACCTCAGCGCCGGCATCACCATCCCGGCCAGCCTCACGCCGGAACTTCAGTCCATCCGGGCCAACCGGGGCCACACCATCGGCCTGCAGGCCGGCGAGACGGTGCGCCGCATCGATATGATGTACGCCATGCTCCTGCCCAGCGCCAACGACGCGGCCAGCGTGCTGGCCGTCGATACCTCCGGCAGTCTGGCCGCCTTCGCGGCCCAGATGAACGTCCGGGCCAGCCAGCTGGGCTGTAAGGCCACCCATTTCACCTGCCCCCACGGCCTCTACGACGGCGGCAACTACTCCACGGCCCGCGATATGGCGAAGATCGCGCTGGCCTGCTATGCGAACCCGACCTACCGCCAGATAGCGGACACGGTGTCCTATGAACTGCCCGCCACCAACCTGCATCCGGCCCGGACGGTCACGACCACCAACAAGCTTTTGCAGCCCGGCAGCGGCTATTACCGCAGCTACGCCCACGGCATGAAGACCGGCTTCACCACCCAGGCCGGGCGGTGCTTCGTCACCTTTGCCCAGAAGGACGGCCATACGTACGGGCTGGTCATCCTGGGCTCGAACTCCCAGAATATCTTCCGGGAGGCGGCAGAGCTGTTCGACTGGGCCTTTACCAGCCCCGAACTGCACCCCGCCCCGGCAAAGCCCGAGGCCGAACTCGAGAAGCACGGGCTGAGTGCATTCTGGCACAAAGTGTTTGGCTGATGTTTGAATGTTAAGGAGGACAAGCCTATGAATCGATCCACCTTCCTGCGCCGGAGCACGGCGCTGCTGCTCACGCTGGTGCTGATGGTCTGCGCCGCCCTGCCCGGGTTTGCCGCTTATCAGATGCCCATCCAGACGGCCAGCGACACCGAGTCGGTCTATCTCTTCAATCTGGATACCGGCAAGCCCATCCTCAGGCAGAACTCTGACCAGCAGCGCTACATCGCCAGCCTCACCAAGATGATGACGGCCCTGCTCTTCCTCGAGAGCGGCAAGGACATGAACGCTGAGATCACCATTCCCACCAGCCTGACCCAGGAGTTCAAGGACATCCAGAACGCCAACGGCTCCACCATGAACCTCCGCATCGGCGAGACGGTGCGCCGCATCGACCTGCTCTACGGTCTGCTGGTGGCCAGCGCCAACGACGCGGCCAGCGTCATCGCCAGCGACGTCTCGGGCGGCGACCTGACGGCCTTTGTGGCCCAGATGAACGCCCGCGCCAAGGAGCTGGGCTGCACGGATACCACCTTCTCCTGCGTCCACGGTCTGTACGACTACGGCAACGTCTCCACGGCAGAGGACCTTGCAAAAATTGCCGCTGCCTGCTACGCCAACGAGACCTATATGCAGGCCGCGAACACCCTCACCTATACGCTGCCCGCCACGAACCTGCACCAGAACGAGCGGACCATCAAGTCCACCAACCTCATGCTGGACCCGGAGTATGCCTATCACCGCGACTATGTCCGGGGCATGAAGACCGGCTTTACTACCCTCGCAGGCCGGTGCTTCGTCACCTTTGCCCAGCAGGACGGCCACACCTACGGCCTCGTGGTGCTGGGCAGTGATATGGACAACATCTACCGCGAGTGTGCGGAGATTTTGGACTGGGCTTTCTCCAGCTTTTCTGACCGTCAGCTCGTGGACACGGAGACGGTGCTGACCACCATCCCGCTGACCAAGTGCCGCACGGAGGAAGCCGTGGAGCTCTACGCCGCCAGCGACCTCAGCGGCTACGGCCACGCCGACGATGAAGTGACCTTCGAGTTCTCGGTGCCGGAGAGCACTTCGGCCACCGTCAAGGAGGGTGCTGTGCTTGGTACGGCCACCGTCTACCTCGACGGCTACGAGATGGGAACGGTGGACCTTGTGACCCACAAAGAATATGTGTCTGACTTTCGCACCGACGCCAAAACGACCCTTCTTCTCATGGCCGCGCTCATCGGCATCCTCATCGTGCTGGGCTTCCTGACGATGGTGGCCGGCGGCGGTTCGCTGAACCTGCGGCGGCGGAGTCGGTCCCGCAGAAGATAATAGGATCAAATAGCAATAGCAAAAGCAAAAGCTCCCCTTCCGGGGAGCTTTTGCTTTATCCAAGCTTCGCTGCAAGAACGGAAAGTGTGATTTTGGGGTTCACCTGTGCGCCGAGCCGCTGAATGGCCGCATCGGCCAGCGAGAGGGCGCGGCGGGCGGCGTCAGCCGTCAGAGGGGTGCTGGCGCACCCCCGGAGCCCGGCGGCGGCTACGGCCCGGAAATCGCCCAGCAGGGCCGCTGCTGCGGCCTTGTCCTTCTCGTACCCGGCCAGCAGGACGGCGGCGGCATAGCTGTCGTGAGCCGCCGCGGCCTTGGCCAGCGTCAGGGCCTTTTCCACCTGTTCCCGGCGGGCGTCGTCCCGGGCGGCGGCAAGCACTGTGCCGATGTGGCCGTCGAACAGCTCACTGTAGAGCCGGGCCTGCTTTTTGTCCACGCCCTGCCCGATGCACCACTGGGCGCATTCCTCGGGGCTGACCGGGGCCACGGCGAAGCTGATGCAGCGGCTGCGGATGGTGGGCAGCACACCGGCCAGCGAATCTGCCGTCAGCAGGAAGAGCACGCCTTCCGGCGGCTCCTCCATCACCTTCAGCAGGGCGTTGGCGGATTCTTCGTTCATCCGCTCCACATGGTAGAGCAGGACGGCGCGGCCCTCGGCGGAGAGGCTGGTATTGAAAATTTCGGTGCGCATGGCCTTGACCTGACTGACGAGATACCGCCCGCCCGAGCCCATGCCGGTGACGGAGATGGCTTCCCGCACCACGCCGGTCTCGATGCGGCCGCTGTCGCGGTCGCCGGCTTTGCCCACGGCACGGCAGCATTCGCCCCGCAGAAGGGCCTCAGCAGGTGCGCCGCCTGCCGGGTAAAGATAGTCTGCCGCCACGCACCGGGCCGCGTAGCCCGCGCCCAGGCCCGTCTCGCCCACCAATAACACGCTGTGGGTCAGACGGCGGCTGCCCAGCATCAGGCGGACGCTGTCTTTCAGGGCCGCATTGCCCGCAAGGCGGTCTATCATCATGTGCGGCTCACCTCCGGTTCTTCCGCTTCCACTGCTCCCGGCGTATCCACGCCCGGACGCTGCGCAGTGCCTGCGGCCCGAAGAAGAGCACAAATCCCAGCATACTCAGCAGATAGCTCACCTTATACAGCCACCCGGCAGTCAGGAAGCTGAACAGCCACATGGCAGCGGCGAAGAGGCCGAAATACTTCACCCTTACCGGGATGACGAAGAACAGCAGCACCTGCACCTCGGGGTAGAGCATGGCGAAAGCCAGCAGCAGCGACAGCGACAGGCAGTAGGTGTCGGCGGGGATGCCGGTGACGAGACAGCCCAGCACGGTGCCGATCATCCCCAGCAGGAAGTAGAGGTTGAAGCGGAAATCGCCCCATTCTTTTTCCAGAGCCGTGCCGATGAACCATGTGAAGTAGATGCCGAGGATGACGCTCAGCGGCCCGCCCCCCGAAAACGGGATAAAGACGAAGGTGATGAGCCGCCACACCTGCCCCATCAGCAGCAGGCTCCGGCTCAGGCCGAGATAGACGGAGATGAATTGGTTGACGAACAGCTCGATGGCGTAGACTAAAATCTGTCCGCCTACGATGATGGAGATGAGGTTGGGGATGCAAAAGCGGCCGTATTTCCGCTCAAGGCGGGAGATCCAGTTCATAGACAGAAGCCTCCGTGAAAAGAATTTTTGCGGCCCATGTCCGGGGCCGTTTTCTGTTTTTCATTGTATCATGTTTGCCCGGCCCATTCAAGAAAATCCGTGGGAAGTGCGGGACTCCATTTTGGTGCGTTATCGGAAGAGTATCCCGTCTGGAATGATTTTTTAACTTTTTCCACTGGGTTTTCCACCGATTTTGTGAAAAAGAAGCGGGGTTTCCCACAGTGTTTTCCACTTTTTCCACCGAGTTTTCCACAGAAAATTGAGCTTTGGGTTATACACGATGTATTCTAAAACGGGAAAAGAGGGAAAATCTGGGGAGAAAAGAGGTCACAGAGCCTTTTTTTGAAAAGAAAGTCGAGGCCAAAAATTTATTTTCTGCGGCGTTTCGCGCTTGGGGCAAAAGCGCCTCTCCCCTCTGGAATTTTTGGCGCAGGAGTTTTCCACAAACGCTGCCCGGCAAAAACCATGTGTGGAAAACCGTGGGAAAACCCGGGTTTTCCACAAACTTTGCAGGGAGAAAAGAAAAGCGCCCCCGGGGCCGGACGGCCCGCAGAGGCGCTGGAATGCTGGAAAAATTATACGGCCCCGTAGATGCCGTGGACGGAGACTTCGCCGGTGAAGACCTTCTCCTCGCCGCTGTCGGTGCGGACGATGAGCTGGCCGTCGGCGTCCACATCGATGGCTGTGCCGCTGCCTGTGCCGCCGCCCGGCAGATCGAAGGTGACGTGGCGGCCCAGGTTGACGCAGGCCGCCTTGTACTCGTCCCGGAAGGGAGCGAAGCCCTCCCGCGCGAAGGTGTAGAGCGGACGGTCAAAGCCGAAGTCCGTCAGCGCCTCGGCCAGCCACTGGGGGTCGGCGGCAAGGTCCACTTTCGCGCCCTGCAACTCGAGGGAGGTGCCGTTGGGCAGGTTTGCGGCGTCGAAATAGCTCTGGGGCTGTGCCAGATTGATGCCGATGCCGCAGACGATGCCCCGGCCCTGCATCTGGAAGCCGTAGCTGACGCTCTCGCAGAGGATGCCCACGATCTTCCTGCCGTTCAGCAGCAGGTCATTGGGCCATTTTATCTGGCAGTCCACGCCGTAGCGCTGGGCCAGCTGATCGCGGACGGCAAGGCTTGCCAGCAGCGGCAGGGTGGCAGGCTGGGCCAGCGGCTCCCGGATGACCGCCGTATAATAGAGGGCGCGGCCCTCGGCGTTCACCCAGCTGCGGCCAAGACGGCCCCGGCCTGCGGTCTGATTGGTGGTATATACCGCGCCCACCGGGCCGAACTCTTCAAAATGCTCTTTTGCGTAAGCGTTGGTGCTGCCGCACTCGGACAGCCAGCGCACCTCGTTGATGCTCATGCTTTGGGTACCTCTTTGTGCTCGTGGCTGACCACCTTGCCGTCGGCAAGGGTCAGGATGCCGTAGGTGTTGGGGCCGGTGTAGCACCGGCCGCAGGAGCCGGGGTTGAACAGGAACACCCCGCCCCGCTCTTCTGCCACCGGGATGTGGGTGTGACCGAAGAGAGCGACGTTCGCGCCCCGGGCTGCGGCTGCGTCAGCCAGCGTGTCGAGGTCGTATTTCACCCCGTACATATGGCCGTGGGTGTAGAAGACGACCACCCCGTCAAAGGCGGCAAGCCCGTCCAGCGGCTCCAGCGCACCGAAATCGCAGTTTCCGGCTACAGCATAGGCCCGCAGAGAGGGGTAAAAGGTGAGCGCCTGCTCGAGGTCGCGCAGGCCGTCGCCCAGAAAGATGAGCGCGTCGATGCTGTCCGCCTCGGCGGCCAGAATGTTTTCGATGGCCAGACGGCTGTTGTGGCTGTCGCTCAAAATCAGAAGTTTCGTCACGGGAAAAGGATCCTCCTCAAATTTTATTCCGGGTCGCGCTGCTGGATGGTCAGCAGCGCCTTATATACTTCGCTCTTGGAGTAGGGCGTCCCCTGGGCTGCGGCCTTGGCGGCGGCAGTGGGGCCGAAGCCCTGTCCGGTCAGCTCGAGGGCGCGCTGTGCGGCCTGTTCGAGGGTCATTTCTGCTTCCGGCTCTGTGGAAGCCGGCGCACCGGCCATGACCAGAACATACTCGCCTCTCGGCTCGTTGGCGGCGTAGTGGGCCTGTGCCTCCCCGAGGGTGGTCTTCCAAATCTCTTCGTGGAGCTTGGTCAGCTCACGGCAGAGGGTGATGCTCCGCTCCGGGCCGAAGGCGTTCACGAGGTCGTCCAGCGTCGTGCGCAGCTTGTGGGGCGCTTCGTAGAAGATGACGGTCCGCTTTTCACCCAGAAGCTCAGCAAGACGCTCTTTTTTCTGCTTCCGATTCACGGGCAGGAAGCCCTCGAACACCCAGCGGGAGGTGTCTTGGCCCGAGACGGCCAGCGCCGTCACGCAGGCAGACGCCGCCGGGACAGGCACGACTTTGATGCCCCGGGCCAGCGCGTCCCGCACGATGACCTCGCCCGGGTCAGAGACGCAGGGCATTCCGGCGTCAGAGCAGAGGGCGCAGTTCTCGCCCGCCTCAATGCGGCGCAGGATGCCCTCGCCCTTCTGCAATGCGTGCTCGTAGTAGCTGACCATCGGCTTTTTCAGGCCCAGATAGTTCAGCAGCCGCATGGTCACGCGGGTGTCCTCGGCGGCCACGAAGTCCGCCGCGCCGAAGGTGGCGGCCACGCGGGGCGGCATGTCGTCCAGATTGCCGATGGGGGTTGCCACGATATAAAGAATACCGGCCATGATTGACCTCCCTGATGTTGTTATTTTACTTCTCCGTACATCGCCGCCCCGGCGGTGATGAGCACATCCGGTTCGATGCGCAGGCCGGTGCGGCGGTTTTTCTGGGCTTCCACAAGAAAAAGCCACGGTGCGGCGTCAGGCTTATTCTTCACAAAGGCCAGACGCTTCGGCTCGAGGCGGTGTGCCCGCAGCACAGCCAGCACCTCGGCCAGACGCTCGGGCCGATGGCAGAGGGAAAGCTTTCCGCCGTCTTTCAGCAGGCGGAAACCACAGGCGCAGACATCCTCGAGGGTGCAGTCCGTCTCGTGGCGGGCCGTGGCACGGCCCGCGTCGGTGCTCTGCGGCCCGGCGGTAAAGTAGGGCGGGTTGCAGGCGCAGACATCGAACTGGCCCTCCCCTTCCCGGAAGGTGCGCAGGTCGGTGAGATAAGGGGTGATGTGCTCGATGCCCTGCGCGGCCACAGCCTCCTGTAAGAGCGCACTGGCCTCGGGCTGCAATTCCACGGCGGCGCAGGGGCCGCGATGGCCCCGGTCGTGCCACTCAAGGCTCACGATGCCGCAACCGGAGCACATGTCTGCCGCCTTCTGGCTGCGCCGCGGCTCGCAGAAACGGGCCAGCAAAAGCGCGTCCGAGCCGAACCGGTGGATGGCGGAGCAGTATACTTCTGTTTTATTATACAAAATCTCGGTAGAATGTTCCATACGCCCAGCCGAAATCCTCCGACAAAATATTGTGTCCCGAAAGATGAAAAAATTATGCAAGAAAGAAAAGCAGCAGACCCGCCTGGCAGGTCTGCTGCTTTTGATGCGTTATTCGCGCGCTATCTGCTAAAAATTATTCAGCGGTGATAGCACCGGTGGGGCAAGCGCCCTCGCAAGCGCCGCAATCGATGCAAGCGTCTGCGTTCACAACTGCAACGCCGTTCTCAACAGCGACTGCACCAACGGGGCAAGCGCCCTCGCAAGCGCCGCAGCCAACACATGCGTCAGAAACCTTGTGTGCCATAATAGAACTCTCCTTTATCTCCCCGTGCTCAGTATTTATGAAGAAATCTGCCCCTGCACGGCTCTGGCAGACCCCTCGGAAATCGTATCCTTGACTGCATTTTAACAAAGCCGTTTCAAAAAGGCAAGACTAACCGTACCAGCCCAAAAGCAATTTTTCGTTTTTTGGTGGGTTGCACAAAAGCACAGGCTAACTTTTGGAGAAATTTGAAGAGGTTTTTTGGCGAAAATCACGAAGCAAAGTTAGTTTTAACAGACTAACCGTTCGGAGACCCCGCCATTTCCAGCCTCTTATTTTTTATCTTTTCTGCCGCAGCCGGGGCAGGACGAGGTGCCGTCGGCGTTGACCGAAGCCACCACCGGGGCGGGATTGCGCACGCCGGAATAATCGTCGTCCGGGTCGGGGCGGCGGGGGGCGCGCTTGCCGCCGGAGATATACTCGCAGACGCTCACCTTATAGTACCGGGGCGCGAAGGCCTCGGTGCCGCAGCGCACCCGCAGATAGCCGGAGATGGGGTTGACCTCGAGCACGGTGCCGAGGCCGTCCGGCGTGCGGACGGTGCTGCCCACCATGGGCATGATGCTGTTCAGGTACTCGTAGGCGCTCTCCTCGTAGGCCAGGCAGCACATCAGGCGGCCGCAGGCACCACTGATCTTGGTCGGGTTGAGGGAAAGACCCTGCTCTTTTGCCATCTTGATGGAGACGGGCTGAAAGTCTTTCAGGAAGCGGCTGCAGCAGAAGGGCTGGCCGCAGATGCCCAGACCGCCTATCATTTTGCTCTCGTCGCGCACGCCGATCTGGCGCAGCTCGATGCGGGTGTGGAAGATGCCGGCCAGGTCCTTGACCAGCTCACGGAAGTCCACACGGCCATCGGCGGTGAAATAGAACATGATCTTGGAGCGGTCGAGGGTGTATTCGGCCTCCACCAGCTTCATTTCCAGCCCGTGGCGGGCGATGCACTCCTGACAGGTGTGGTAGGCGCGCTTTTCGTCCTCACGGTTCTGGCGCATCCGGCGCACATCCACGCTGTCGGCCATCCGGGTGATGGGCTTGAGGGCCTTGGGGACAGCGGAGTCGGCGATCTCCTTCACGCCCTGCACCACTTCGCCGCACTCCACGCCCCGGGCCGTCTCGACGATAACATAGTCGCCGGTCTTGATGGGGGTGTCTGCGGGGTCAAAATAATAGGTCTTGCCGTTTTCCTTGAAACGGACGGATATAACTTTCTTCATAGCATTCCTCTTTGGGGTCGTATCGAACGTATATAAGCCCGGAACATGGGCCTTGAGCAGTCTGGATAGGCGCTGTGCCTGAAATTGCGATAAAATTCCATTCTGCATTCTAGTATAGCATAATCCGGCCCGTATTTCCACGAAATATGGCAAGAAAGTAGCCGGGATCTTCCCATTGACTTCCTAAACTAAGGTGGCTTAAGGAAAGTTTTGTTAAATATTAACCTCAGGACTATTGCAAGGAAGATTCCCTCGTGTATAATAGGAACGATAAGAAGCGTTCGGAGTGTGCTGCCGTGGTTGCGGCGTACCTCTTGCCGCGCGGCGGTATAAAAAAGAAATGGATAGGAAATCATGGAAAAATTCAGTGTCAAAAAGCCGTTCACCATCCTTGTTGCGGTCATCATGGTCCTGCTGCTGGGCTTCGTGTCCATCACGAACATGCAGACGAACCTTCTGCCCGACATCAGCACGCCATACCTCATGGTGGTCACCGTCTACCCCGGTGCCAGCCCGGAGCGTGTGGAGTCAGAAGTCTCCGATGTGATGGAGAACGCGCTGGGTACAGTGTCCGGCGTCGAGAGCATCACGGCGACCTCGGCAGAAAACTACAGCCTTCTGCTCATGAAATTCGCCGAAGGCACCGACATGAACAGCGCGATGGTCAAGACCTCCAACAAGGTGGACCAGACCGCGACCGGCCTGCCCAGCACCTGTCTGACCCCCTCCATCATCGAGTACAGCCTGAACATGAACGCCTTTATGACGGTGGCTGTCAGCCGGGAGGGCAGCGATGTCTACGATCTGTCGGACTTCGTGGATAACACCCTCGTGCCTTATGTGGGCCGCACCAGCGGCGTTTCCAGCGTGTCGGCCAACGGCCTCATCGAAAAGATGGTGCAGGTGCAGCTGAATCAGGATAAGATAGACGAAGTGAACGCCCGCCTGCTGGAGCTCATCGACACCCAGCTGGCCGACGCCCGCGTCCGGCTCGACGCCGCGGAGGCGCAGATCGCCGCGGGCCGCGCCGAGTATGAAAAACAGCTGAAAAACTTCGGCAACACCGTCTCCGATACGGTCATGGCCCAGATGGGTACGGAGGTGGCCGACGCCGTCACCGTCGTGCGCGACCAGGCGCAGGCTTTGCTGAACAGCGTCAACCAGCTCATCGGCGTGGTCAATGAGCCGGAGATCCAGCAGGCCCTCATCGACGTCCGCGACGGCCTGCAGCGTGTCGTGGACCAGTTCAACCAGACCGGTATGCGGGACATTGACTCCCTCATCGAGATCGTCGGCGAGCTGCGCGACATCACCGATAAGCTCACCGCCGCTCTGCAGGAGCTGCAGGGCCGTCTGGGTACCAGCGACGGCACCGTCTCCGACCTTGCCAACGAGCTGGAAGTCTCCAACAGCCTGAGCACCATTTATAAGACTCTGGACGAGGTCATCAAAGCCATGGACAATGTCCCCGGCCTGATGAACCAGTTCTCCGTCGCTCTGGGCAGCTATTCCAGCCAGCAGCTCAGCGCCTATATGCAGTTCACCGAGGCCCGGGAGAAGCTGAAGGACTACGAAAACCAGCTGGAGGACGCCAAGCAGCTCTACGAGGAGACCAAGGAAAAGGCTCTTGCCAGCGCCGATGTGGCCAAGCAGCTGGACATCAAGACCCTCGCCCAGCTCATCTACGCCCAGAACTTCTCGATGCCTGCCGGCTACGTCGCCGATAAGAGCGGCGAGTCCTGGCTGCTGAAGGTCGGCGAAGAGTACGACAGCGTTTCGGACATCGAGGGCGCACTTCTGCTCCACGTCGATGGCTTCGGCGATGTCCGCCTCTCCGATGTGGCCGACGTGGCCGTCATCGACAACGCCGAGGCCAGCTACACCCGCCTGAACGGGGAGCGGGCCGTGGTGCTGAAAATTTTCCGCAACGCCAATTCTAGCGCCAGCAGCGTCTCGGACGGCTGCCTGAAGGCCTTCAAGGAGCTGCAGGCCCAGTATTCTGACCTTCACGTCGTCGTCCTGTCCAACCAGGGCAACTACATCACCATCATCGTCAACAGCATCATCAGCAGTATGCTGGTGGGCGCCGCGCTGGCCATCATCGTGCTGGCCATCTTCCTGAAGGACATCAAGCCCACCCTCGTGGTCGGCGTCAGCATCCCGCTGTCCGTCCTGTTCGCCGTCGCTCTGATGTACTTCACCGGCCTCGACATGAACATCATGACGCTGGCGGGCCTGTCGCTGGGCGTCGGTATGCTGGTGGATAACTCGGTGGTCGTCATCGAGAACATCTACCGTCTGCGGGGCCGGGGCGTACCGGCGGCCCGCGCCGCCGTGCAGGGCGCTCGTCAGGTGGGCATGTCGGTGGTGGCCTCCACCCTTACTTCGGTCTGCGTCTTCCTGCCGGTGGTGTTCGCCTCCGGCACGGTGCGCAGCCTGCTGCAGCCCATGTCCATGTGCATCGGCTACTGCCTGATGGCCTCTCTCATCGTAGCCATCACCGTCGTGCCTGCCGCTGCCTCTACCGTCCTGAAAAAGGCTGAGCCGAAGCGTCTGGTCTGGTTCGAAAAGATCCAGGATAAGTATGCCCACAGCCTCGAGTGGTGCCTGCAGCACCGCGCTCTGCCGCTGCTGGCCGCTGTCGTGCTGCTGGCCTTCTGCGGCTGGAAGGTCTTCTCCATGGGCGTCGTCCTTCTGCCCGAAATTTCCAGCAATGAGGCCACCATCGCCCTCTCCACCGACGACGGCCTGACCAAAGAGGAATCCTACGGTGTGGCCGGACAGGTCGTCGAGGCCGTCATGGCCGTGGACGGCGTGAAAGAGGTGGGCGTCACCACCGATACCACTGTGGCCGGCATCGACATCGGCCAGCTGGGCCTGCCCAGCGCCATCACCGACCTGCTGAGCGCCGCCAACAGCTACGGCAGCTACCGGTTCAACGTCATGCTGGACGAGTCCCTCTCCTCCACTAAGATCGCCGCTGTGGAGCAGGCCCTGAACGATGCGGTGGCCAGCGTCGAGAACTGCACCGGCACCGTCGAGATCAGCGGTATGCAGGACCTGACCAGCCAGCTGAGCAGCGGCCTCTCGGTCAAGATCTACGGCCCCGACGCCGATACCATTACCGCACTGGGCGATAAGGTCGTCCAGATGGTCAACGACACCGAGGGCTTCGCCAATGCCGCCACCGGCCTCGGTCAGGGCGATGCGACCATCAATCTGGACATCGACCGCGACAAGGTCCGCGCCTATGGCCTGACGGTTGCGCAGGTCTACCAGCAGATCGCCGCCAAGCTCACCACCACCACCACGGCAGAGACCCCCGTCACGGTGGACGGCTCCACCATGAAAGTCCAGATCAGCGACAACCTTGACCCTGTGACCAAGGAAAACATGATGGACATGACCTTCACCACCAGCGTCATGGATGCCACCGGCGCCATCACCACCGGCACCTGCACGCTGGGTGACATCGCTACCTGGTCCACCGGCACCGCCCCCGACTCTATCACCAGCGAGAACCAGACCCGCTACATCACGGTGTCTGCCGACACGCTGGACGGCTACAACACCACGGTCCAGTCCCGTGTGCTCCAGAAGACACTGGACGACTTCGCTCTCTCCGATGAGATGCCCGAGGGCTGCTCCTTCTCGCTGGGCGGCGAGTCCTCCACCGTCAACCTGATGGTCGATGAGATGGTGCAGTGGATGGCTCTGGCCCTGCCCTTCGTCTATCTGGTCATGGTGGCTCAGTTCCAGAGCCTGCTGTCCCCCTTCATCGTCCTGTTCACGGTGCCGCTGGCCTTCACCGGCGGCCTGCTGGGTATGCTGGTCACCGGCCAGCAGCTGACCATGATCTCCCTGATGGGTTTCATCGTCCTGATGGGTACCGTCGTCAACAACGGCATCGTCTTCGTAGACTACGCCAACCAGCTGCGTCTGGGCGGTCTGGAGCGCCGTGCGGCCCTTGTCGCCACCGGCAAGACCCGTATGCGCCCCATCCTGATGACCACCCTGACCACTGTTCTGGCCATGCTGCAGATGGTGTTCAGCAACGATATGGCGAGCCAGCTCATGAGCGGCATGGCCATCGTCATCATCTGCGGCCTGAGCTATGCCACCCTGATGACCCTGTACATCGTCCCCATCCTCTACGACATCCTCTTCAAGAAGCCGCCGCTGGTGGTCGATGTGGGTGACGACGGAATGGACGACATCCCCGACGATGCCGCCGAGTACATCGCGCAGTCGAATGCCGCCGCGGCTCAGCCGGAGGCGTGAGTTGCTGAGCCTACCTTCTGAGCCCACATAGAATAAGTATCTGCCCCGAAACCGCTGCACGGTCACCGTGCGGCGGTTTCTTTTTTGGGCTGGGCCTGCCGGGGGGCGCCCGGAAGGCCCTCTCCGTCTCGCTCCGCTCGACAGCTCCGGGTAGAATCATGTCAGTAGCGGGAACATTCAGCGATAACCTATTGACAAAGTAGGGGGGGGGGGTACAATAGGAAAAAGGTGTCGATGTTTCGTTTGAACACCGCTATATTATAGGGAGGAATCATACTATGAAACGACTCAACCGTATCCTGTCTCTGGTTCTTGCGGCTATGATGGCACTGACCCTGCTTACCGGCTGCGGCGGCAAGGTGACCGAGCGTGCCATGGAAAAGGCCTACGGAGATTATCTCCGGGGCCAGATGGGAAAACCTGACATGAAGGTGACCTACGATGTCTCCCCGGCTGTCTTTGAGAAGATCGATGCGAATCTCCGGGAAAACAAGACGCAATGGTTCGAGGAATCGACCGGTTATCTGGCTAGCAACGCTGAGGGCAAGTATTTCTATGTTCCCTGGAACACCGGCACCGCTGGAGCCGGTGTTGTCATGCTGAAAGATGCGCTGGAGGAGTACGAAAACAGCGTCAGCGTGCAGTTTTATGCAGCAAAAATGCCCGAGTCGGCGGGCAATGCCATCACCCAGGCTGCCTATGTGACCCATTGCTCCCGAGGCGGCGTGAGAGTCTACTCCAATTCTTCTTCGGACTGGACGGGCGTAAAGGTGGCCGTCCACCGTGTGCAGGACGGCGGTGATACCTACTGCTACATGATCGTCATCTACGAAAAATAAGCCGCCCACCGTGGCCCGGGCTTTCTGAGCCCACATAGAATAAGTATCTGCCCCGAAACCGCTGCACAGTCTGATGTGCGGCGGTTTCTTTTGTTCCCCGATAGCAGCAGCGTCCTTGCCCTCTCAGGCGCTTCGCGCCAGCTCTCCCAAAGGGAGAGTCTTTTAAGATGAAAGGTTTTTTCGCAATATGTCCAAAAAATCTCTCGAAATTTTGGAAGATGAATCTAAAAGCATTCTCACACAAGTCTGGAAAACTGTGCTATAATCATAATTATGGACGAGGCCGGGGCTGCGCTGCCCTGACCGAAAATAATGAAGAAGGAGGCGAGCCTTATGGCACAGTTCCGCTCCAAGCCCTTTGGTGTGACCAAAAACGGCGATAAGGTGGATGAATACATCATCTCCAATCCCGGTGGACTTGAGATCAGTGTGCTGAACTATGGCTGTGTGATCAAAAATCTCTTCGTCCCTACAAAAACGGGTCTGGTGGATGTGGTCGTCGGACACGACACCCTCGCCGACTATGAGGCGGATTTCAACTCATCCGGCAGCACCTGCTGCGGTGCGTTCGTGGGCCGGTACGCCAACCGCATTGAAAATGCGGAATTTTCTCTCAGCGGCAAGACCTACAAGCTGGAAGCCAACAATGGCAAAAATCACCTGCACGGCACCTTCCCCCGCAAAATTTACGATGTGAAGATGTTCGGCGACACCCTTTTGATGGAGACCGAAAGCCCGGCGGGCGAAGACGGTTTCCCCGGAAATCTGAAGGTCAGTGTGCGGTATATCCTCACGCCGGACAACACCCTGCGGATGGACTACCGTGTGTCCACCGACGAGGACACCATCATCAACCTGACCAACCACACCTACTTCAACCTCGACGGCGGCGGCAATGTGCTGGGCCAGAAGCTCCGCATTTACGCTTCCAACTACCTCGAGGGCAACAACGAGACCTGCCCCACGGGCAAGATCCTGCCCGTGGACGGTACGCCGATGGACTTCCGCACCGGAAAGCCTTTGGGACGCGACCTCGACACCGGCTTCTACCAGACCACCATGGCGGGCGGCGGCTTCGACCACTGCTATGTCCTCGACCGGCCCCGGGGTGCCAGCCAGAGCCTCTGCGCCTGGGCGTCCAGCGACAAGACCGGCATCAGCATGAAGATGTACACCACCCAGCCGGGCATCCAGCTCTACACCGGCAACTTCCTGCAGAACTGCCCCTCCCCCGGCAAGGGCGGCGTCCCGCTGGAAAAGTACGGCGGCTTTGCCCTTGAGACACAGCACTTCCCCTGCAGCCCCTCTCACCCGGAGTTCCCGACGACGGTGCTGCGGGCAGGCAAAGTCTTCCGGGCCAACACTACGCTCCGCTTCTTCACCGGCCGTCAGTGCGGCCGTTTATAAGCAAATATCAGCCGCAGCAAAGGGCAGCTCTCTTGCGGGAGCTGTCCTTTGCTGTTTTTTGCGTGTCCTCTCCATGCCTTGCGGACTAAAAATCTTTGCAGTTCATCAGACTGGCTGAAAAGATGCAACAAAAATACATTTTAATAAAAAAGCCGGTACTTGATTCTCTGTGCAAAAAGCGGTATCCTTTAGTCAGACAGAGCACAAGGGCTCTGTGCGAAGCAACATCTGGAACAAGAGAGGTACTGGACATGGCTATTTTGGTTTCCGGCGGCGCAGGCTACATCGGCAGCCACACCTGCATCGAGCTCCTGAATGCCGGCTACGACGTTGTCGTGGCGGACAATTACTACAATGCATCCCCTGTGGTCCTCGACCGCGTCAAGCAGATCACCGGCAAGGACTTCCGCTTCTATCAGGCCGATATGACCAAACACGAGGATGTGGAGAAGATCTTCGCCGAGTGTCCCGACATCACGGCGGTCATCCAGTTCGCAGCCTATAAGGCCGTCGGCGAGAGCGTGTCCAAGCCCATCGAATACTACTACAATAACCTCAACTGCACGCTGGTCATCCTGGATGTGATGCGCAGGCACAACTGCCACAACTTCGTGTTCAGCTCTTCCGCCACCGTCTACGGCGACCCCGCCAGTGTGCCGATCACCGAGGACTTCCCCGTGGGTGCCACCACCAACCCCTACGGCACCACCAAGGCCATGACCGAGCGCATCCTCACCGATGTCTGCAAGGCTGACCCCACCCTGAACGTGGCTCTGCTGCGCTACTTCAACCCCATCGGCGCCCACAAGTCCGGCCTCATCGGCGAGGACCCCAACGGCATCCCCAACAACCTCATGCCCTACATCGCCAAGGTGGCTGTGGGCAAGCTGGAAAAGGTCCATGTCTTCGGCAATGACTACCCCACTCCCGACGGCACCGGCGTCCGCGACTACATCCATGTCGTGGACCTGGCCCGCGGCCATGTCTGCGCCATCAAGAAGCTGGAAACGAACTGCGGCCTCTTCATCTGCAACCTCGGCACCGGCAAGGGCTACAGCGTGCTGGATGTCATCCACGCCTTCGAGAAGGCCTGCGGCAAGCCCATCCCCTACGTCATCGATGCCCGCCGCCCCGGCGACATCGCCGAGTGTTATGCCGACCCCACCAAGGCCAGGAATGAGCTTGGCTGGGTGGCTGAGTACGGCATCGAGGAGATGTGCGCTGACAGCTGGAACTGGCAGAAGAAGAACCCTGACGGCTACCACACCGCGAACTGAATAAAAAACGATAAGAGCCTGTACGGCGGGTACTTCCCGGGTACAGGCTCTTATTTTTTGCACTTTTTCTGATATTTGAGGAAGGCGGCATGATTTTTTTCAGAGAACAGCTCAGAACAGCCCCGTTTCTCTTGACAACGCCGGAAAGTTAGCCTATATTACTGTTGTTAACGTAAACTAACAAACGCGCTCGAGAGGAACATTCCATATGACGTTGAAAGATTTGAACATCGGCGAGACTGCCGTGGTCGGGACCGTGGGCGGCGAAGGCGCTCTGCGGCAGCATTTTCTGGATATGGGGCTGATCCCCGGTGAGGAGGTCACGCTGGTCAAATTTGCCCCCATGGGCGACCCGATGGAGCTGAGCATCCACGGCTACGAGCTGACCCTCCGGCTGGACGATGCCGCCCGCATCGGGGTCACTCTGGCCAAAGCCCCGGCGGTGAAAAAGGCAGCGGCAGAAAGTGACAAGCCGGTGGAGCACCCGGGTCTCGGCGAAGGCGGACGCTACCACACCAAAAAGGGCGAGAACCCTCTGCCCGACGGCACGACCCTTACCTTTGCGCTGGCGGGCAACCAGAACTGCGGCAAGACGACCCTCTTCAACCAGCTCACCGGCTCCAACCAGCACGTCGGCAATTTCCCGGGTGTGACGGTGGACCGCAAGAGCGGTGCGATCCGGAATAACCCGAATACGGAGGTCACAGACCTGCCCGGCATCTATTCCATGTCGCCCTATACCAGCGAGGAGATCGTGACCCGGCAGTTCATCATCGGCGAGAAGCCCACGGGCATCATCAATATCGTGGACGCCACCAACATCGAGAGGAATCTGTACCTCACCATGCAGCTCATGGAGCTGGATACGCCGATGGTGCTGGCGCTGAACATGATGGACGAGATGCGCGGCAACGGCGGCACTGTCCGCATCAATAAGATGGAGGCCATGCTGGGCATCCCGGTCGTGCCGATCTCTGCGGCAAAGAACGAGGGCGTGGACGAGCTGGTGGATCATGCGCTCCATGTCGCAAAGTATCAGGAGCGGCCGGGCCGGATGGATTTCTGCAGCGAGGAGGATCACGGCGGCGCAGTCCACCGCTGCATCCACGGCATCATCCACCTGATCGAGGATCATGCCGAGGCCGCAGGCATCCCGGTGCGCTTTGCGGCCACAAAGCTCGTGGAGGGCGACCAGCGCATCGAGGCGGCCCTGAAGCTCGACCAGAACGAAAAAGAGATGATCGAGCACATCATCGTCCAGATGGAGCAGGAGCGGGGTCTGGACCGCGCCGCCGCCATCGCGGATATGCGGTTCCACTTCATCCACCAGCTGGTGGAGCAGACCGTCGTGAAGCCCCGCCAGAGCAAGGAACAGCTCCGCTCGGCCCAGATCGACCGGTTCCTCACGGGCCGCTATACCGCCATCCCGGCCTTTGTGGGCATCATGGCGCTGGTGTTCTACCTCACCTTCGGCGTCATCGGTCTGGCGCTCCAGAACCTGCTGGAAGTGGGCATTGATGCCCTGACCGCTGCGGTGGACTCCACCCTCACGGCGTGGAACGTCAACGCAGCCGTCCACTCGCTGGTCATCGACGGCATCTTCACCGGTGTGGGCAGCGTGTTGAGCTTCCTGCCCATCATCGTGACCCTGTTCTTCTTCCTCTCTCTGCTGGAGGATACCGGATACATGGCCCGCGTGGCATTCGTGATGGATAAGCTTCTCCGCCGCATCGGCCTCTCGGGGCGCAGCATCGTGCCAATGCTCATCGGCTTCGGCTGCACCGTCCCCGGCGTCATGGCCAGCCGCACCCTGCCCTCGGAGCGCGACCGCAAAATGACCATCCTGCTCACCCCCTTTATGAGCTGCTCGGCCAAGCTGCCCATCTACAGCCTGTTTGCGGCGGCCTTCTTCCCGGAGCACGCGGCTCTGGTGATGGTCAGCCTCTATTTCCTCGGTATTGCGGTGGGCATTCTGATGGCCATCCTGCTGAAGAGCAGTGTCTTTAAGGGCGAGGCCGTCCCCTTTGTGATGGAGCTGCCCAACTACCGCCTGCCCGGCCTCAAGAATGTGGTCCAGCTGCTCTGGGAAAAGGCCCGCGATTTCCTCCAGCGCGCCTTTACGGTCATCTTTGTGGCGACCATCATCATCTGGTTCCTGCAGAGCTTCGACCTGCGGCTCAGCCTCACCGCTGACCCGCAGCAGAGCATCCTTGCATGGCTGGCCAGCGGTATCGCGCCGCTGTTTGCGCCACTGGGCTTTGCCGACTGGCGGGTGTCTACGGCCCTGATCACCGGCTTTATGGCCAAGGAGAGCGTCGTTTCGACCCTCACCATCCTCTATGGCTCCTCTGCGGCCTTTGCCGCCGCGCTGTCCCCGGCGGCGGCTGCACCCCTGCTGGTGTTCTGCCTGCTCTATACGCCCTGCATCGCGGCGGTGGCCTCGGTCAAGCGGGAGCTGGGTGGCAAGTGGGCGTTTATCATGGTGGCAAATCAGTGCATCGTAGCATGGCTGGCGGCCTTCGGCACGCGGCTCATCATGATGCTGTAAAGAAAACGGAAACAGGGAGCGGCCTGCAAGATGCAGGCCGCTCCTTTTCTCTTGACAATCGCTGCGTTTTTGTGCTATTATTACTTCAAATTTGAATGATACAATTTTGAATCACAAGGAGGCACCCCATGAATACCCCGGGCATCGAATTCGGGCGGAAGACCTCGGCGGCTTACGCCGCCCTCTGCAAGCCCCTGTGCCAGAAGCTCCATCTGCCCCAGACGGCTTTTGACATCCTGATGTTCCTCGCCAACAACCCCGGCTACCAGACCGCCAGCGACGTGGTGGAGGTGCGCAAACTGAAAGCAAACCTCGTCTCGGTGAACGTAGACCGTCTGGTGCAGGAGGGCTACCTCGTCCGCGAGGCTGACCCCGGCGACCGCCGCCGCACCCTGCTGCGCTGCACCGAAAAAGCCTGCCCCATCATTGAGCAGGGCCGGGCCTTGCAGGAGGAATTTGGCGCGCGTCTGCTGGAACACACCAATGAAGCACAGCGAAAGGCGTTCTTCGAGACGATGGACATTATAAATGAGAATCTGGACGCCATTCTGGAAGGAGAAGCATGAACATTTTATTTACGATCTTCGTCACCTTTTTCGCCGGCATGGGCGCGGGCCTCGGCACCGGCTTTGCGGGCCTGAGCGCGGCGGCTGTCATCAGCCCCATGCTCATCACCTTTCTGCATATGGACCCCTATATGGCCGTGGGCATCGCCCTCTCGTCGGATGTGCTGGCCAGCGCCGTCTCGGCCTACACCTACCATAAAAACAAGAACCTCGACATCAAAAACGGCCTCATCATGATGGTGAGCGTGCTGGTGTTCACGGTGGTGGGCAGCTGGGTGGCCAGCCTGCTCCCCTCGGCCACCATGGGCAGCTTCTCAGTGTTCATGACCTTCCTGCTGGGCATCAAGTTCATCGTCCGGCCCGTCATGACCACCAAAGAGGCCATGCAGGGCGTCAGCGCAAAGAAGCGGGCCGTCCAGTCCATCGTCTGCGGCATCCTCATCGGCTTCATCTGCGGCTTTATCGGCGCAGGCGGCGGCATGATGATGCTCCTCATCCTCACCAGCGTCCTCGGCTACGAGCTGAAAACGGCTGTGGGTACCAGCGTGTTCATCATGACCTTCACGGCCCTGACCGGAGCTGTCAGCCACTTCGCCATCGGCGGCGCACCGGACTGGCACGTCTGGGTGCTCTGTATCGTCTTCACCCTGCTGTGGGCGCGCATCGCGGCGGTCTTTGCCAATAAGGCCGACGCCAAGACCCTCAACCGCGCCACCGGCATCATCCTCGTCATCCTCGGCGTGGTGGTCATGGGCTTCAACTGGCTCAGCTGACCGTATCGGGACAAAAAGAAATGCCTGTGCGGCAGATGCTGCACAGGCATTTTTAATGTTCTTTTAACGGACGAACTCGACTTCAACGTCGCCGTTCTTGGTGGCGAGGTTCAGCTTGTTGGGGGCATCTGCATTCTGCTGCAGGGTGTCCTTGCCGAAGAAGACGAAGTTCTTGTCGCTGGCGTCGGAGACGCGGATCTTGCCGCCGCCTGCGGCCAGCTCAAAGCCGTAAGAGCTGCCGCTGCCGATCACAGAGCCGGTGATGCTGCCGTTCTGCACCTTGGCGTTGCAGACGTTGGCAGAGATGTTTTCCAGCTTGAGGGTGCCGCTGTTCTGGATGGTGGCAGCCACATTCTGGGAGGTGACGCCGCTCATGGTGATCTTGCCGTTGCGGGTAGTACCGCTCAGGGTAGAACCATTGAAGTTCGACACCTCGATGCGGCCATTGTCGGTGGTAAGGCTGGCGGTCTGTGCCGAAACGCCGTTCAGCGTGATGCTGTCGTTGGTGGTGCTGACGGTGATGTTTGCCAGCGTCTGGCGGGGTACCTGCAGCGTCAGGGTGCAGCTGCGGGTGTCCTGGCTCTGGATGACAAGGGAAGCGTTGGGCTCCCGGGTCTTGGTCACGGTGAGGGTGCTGCCCGCCACCGTGAAGTCGTAGAGCTTGGAGCTTTCAAAGGCGTAGCTCGAGGTGTAGGTGTAATCGGCGTGGACGTGGTCGATGTCGGCAGCCTGCAGAATGACCGCAGCGCTGTTGTCCTGCACCACGATGGCGTTGATGCCGGCCGGTGCGTCATAGCTGGCGCTGTAAGTGGCCACAGATGCCGCCGCGCCGCAGAAGAATGCAGCCGCCGTGACAGCTGTCAGAAGAGCGAGAAGAAACTTTTTCATAAGGAAAACCTCCTGTCGCAATAAAGTAGATGAGCGGAATGTCCCGCAGAAGATTTTACTTTATCCGTCCGGGCCGCAGCTGCGGCCGGATAGAATTTCTCACCCTAAAAATACCGCAGCAGAGAAAAAAAGTCAAGAGAGAAAAAATGAACAATAAAAAACGCCTGCACAGCGGTGCAGGCGCAAAAGCAGGATAAATTATTTTTCTTCGATGGTGGAGTGCTCGATGACATAGTCGGCAGCGCGGCGGATGCCCTCGTTGCGGCGGATGGCCTCCACGTTGGACGCAGCCTTGATTTCCTCGAGGGTCTTCTTGGTGCGCTCAGCGCGCTCGGACAGGGTCTTGTCGATGTCCTCCTCAGTGGGAACGAGGTTCTCGTTCTGAGCGATCTGCAGCAGGGCCATCCGGGCGCGGGTGTTCTTCTCCGCAGCAGTGTGGACAGCGGCAGTGAAGCTCTCGCGGGTCTGATGGATCTGGCTCAGGTAGCGGTCGAGGCTCAGGCGCTGCATCTGCAGCTGCTGCTGGATCTGCTCCATCTCCTGCTGATAGGCGCTCTCGACGAGAACGCTGGGCAGCTCGCCCTCAGCGGCTGCGGCCAGCTGGGTGAGGATGGCGTCCTTGGCGCGGTTGAGCGCAGCGGCGTGTTTGTTGTCGTGGAGCTGCTGACGGATCTGGGCGCGGAACTCGTCCATGGTGTCCACATTGGCAGCCTTCTTGGCAAAATCGCTGTTCAGAGCGGGCAGCTGGCGGACACAGACGTCGTGCAGTTTGATTTTGAAGACCACGGGCTTGCCGGCCAGGTCCTTGACGTGGTAGCGGGCCGGGAAGGTGACGAAGATGTCAAACTCCTCGCCGCCCTTGTGGCCGAGGATGCCTTCCTCGAAGCCAGGGATCATCCGGCCGCTGCCCAGCTGCAGGGTCTGGTTCTGGGCGGCGCCGCCGTTGAAGGGCTTGCCTTCCAGCAGGCCCTCGTAGTCGATGTGGACGATGTTGCCCTTGACGGCCGGACCCTTGTGAGGCACCAGCTCAGCGGCCATGGCGCGGCGGCGCTCCAGCACAGCGTCGATCTCCTTGTCGGTGACTTCCGGGGTGACGCACTCGGTCTTGAAGCCGGTGGTCTGGGTCAGGTTCAGCTCGGGCTGCAGGGCGGTGGTGGCAGTGGCCACAAAGCCCTCGTCCTTTTTCACGCTGACCAGGTCGTAGACCGGCTCGTCCACAGCGTGGAAGCCGTGTTCTGCCATCGCTGCGTTGTACAGGGCCGGGACGTCCTTGTCCATCAAATCGTTGATGGCGTCGTACCAGAAGGTGTGCTCGCCGCGGTCGGCCTCGATCTGGGCGCGGTCAGCCTCGCCCTTGGCAAAGCCCTTGATGGTGTATGTTGCGCGGGTGCGCTCGTACACGGCGTTGGACGCAGCTTCCAGCTCCTCAGCCGAAGCGCTGAAAGTCATTTTGCAGACACTCTTTTCGGGAGTTTCCACGCTTACCAGTTTCATAGGTTCTACCCTCCGTGCTGCCCCCTGAAAGGGCAAGATTCAAAACATTATGAAGTTATTATAGCACAATAAGCTCAAAAGCGGTATAATAAAAAGAAAGAAAATCTGTTCTTTTGTCAGCGAATGGTCTCCCGGGCGCTGCAAAACGAAAGGAAGTGTACACCTCATGCGTCTGTTCGACGTTCTCGGGCCGGTGATGATCGGCCCCTCCTCCAGCCATACGGCGGGTGCGGCCCGCATTGGATATACGGCCCAGAAGCTGCTGGGCGACGTCCCCGCCGAGGCGGACATTGGGCTCTACGGCAGCTTTGCCACCACAGGCCGGGGCCACGGCACCGACCGTGCGCTGGTGGCGGGTCTGCTGGGTCTCCGCCCGGATGACCCCCGCCTGCCCGACAGCTTCGCGCTGGCCGAGGAGGCCGGCATGAAGTTCATCATCCATCCGGTGGAGCTCCGTGCCGCCCACCCGAATACGACGGTGCTTACCTTAAAGAGTAAGGCGGGCCGGACCCTCGTCCTGAAGGCGGCCTCTGTGGGCGGCGGACGCATCCGCGTGACGGAGATCGACGGTGTGCCTGCCGACTTTGGCGGGGACAGCAACACCCTTATCATCCATAACGAGGACACCCCCGGCTGCATCGCCGAGGTCACTATGTCGCTGGCCCAGCGCCGCATCAACATCGCGTCCATGCAGGTGTTCCGCGCCGCGACGGGCGGCTGCGCCGTTATGGTGCTGGAATGCGACTCCCATATCCCCCATGTGCTGGAACAGCAGATGGCCGTGATGCCGGGCATCCGCAAAGTTACCTGCCTGAACATCGACGAGCCGGAAGAATGCGAGGAGGACTGAGACGTGTCGTTTTTATCCTGTGAAGAGATGCTGGCCGCTGCCCGTAGCCAGAATATTTCCCTTTCGGAGGCCATCCTCCGCAGCGATTTGGCCGAGAGCCGCCTCACCGAGGCCCACAGCCGGGAGATGATGCACCACCTCTGGCAGGTGATGCAGGCCACCAGCCGGGACTATGACCCGGCCCAGCGCAGCCGAAGCGGCCTTTCGGGCGGCGACGCAGCCAAGGTGGAGCAGGCCCATCAAGAAGGAAAGAGCTTTGGCGGCGATTACCTCGCCGCAGTGACCGCCGAAGCTCTCAAGACCGCCGAGTGCAACGCCTGCATGAAGCGCATCGTCGCTGCCCCCACGGCGGGCAGCTGCGGCGTCCTGCCCGCTGTTCTGCTGCCGCTGGCCCGCAGCGGCGAGGCCGACGAAGAGTCCATCTGCGACGCCCTCTATGTCGCCGCCGGGTTCGGTCAGGTCATCGCGGCCCGCGCCACTCTCGCGGGCGCGGAGGGCGGCTGTCAGGCCGAGGTGGGCGCGGCCAGCGCGATGGCCGCCGCCGCTCTCTGCCACCTCAAGGGCGGCGCGCCGGAGCAGTGTGCCGCTGCCGCCGCAATGGCTCTGGGCAACCTACTGGGCCTCGTCTGCGACCCTGTGGCCGGCCTCGTGGAAGTTCCCTGCGTCAAACGGAATGTCGTCGGCGCCGTGAACGCCGTCTCCTGTGCGAATATGGCCCTTGCCGGGGTGGACTACGCCATCCCCTGTGATGAGGTCATCGACGCCATGGGCCGCGTGGGCAGCCTCCTCTCCCCCGACCTCCGGGAGACCGGTCAGGGCGGTCTTGCCGCCACGCCTACCGGCGTCCGTATCGCCCAGTCCCTCGCAGAGCAGGGCTGATGCATAGAAAATAAAAGAAAAGTGGATGAAAAGACGTTCTTTTTCAGGAATCTCAAAAATATTTCCGAAAAAGTGTTGACAAAACCCCGGTTCAGTGATAAAATACATCATGTTCCGAACGGAACGTATGCGTTGGTAGCTCAGCTGGATAGAGTGACTGACTACGAATCAGTAGGCCGGGGGTTCGAGTCCCTTCCATCGCACCAAGTAAAATCCCACGATTGACCGTTGAAAATACGGTGTAAATCGTGGGATTTCTTGCTTTACATAGGCTTCAAAAGGGCTGGAAAGTGCCTCATTTGTGCCTTGCTGCCCCAAAAACTACCTCTCGTGTGCCTTACCGTGTGCCTCATACTAGATGCCCGGCGGGGTGGTCTGAGAGCAAAGAAAAAGCCTGTCCGGTGTGTAGCCGGGCGGGCTTTCGTGCTGTCTGTGGGGCTATAGCTCTATCGTGGATCATGCACTCTGGGCAGTGGGCTTCTCTTTTTCAGTCTTGGCAAGGTAGTTGTAGGCCATGCGGCAGACACCCTCCTCGGTGTAGTAGTCCCCCAAGAGGTCCGCAACCTCTGCCCATGTCAGGCAGCGGACAAAGCGCAGACGGAAGATCAGATACAGGCGTGCGTCCTGAATCGTGGAGCAAAAGGCAACGGCCTTATCTCGCTCCTGTTCGGCCTGTTCCTCAAGGTAGGTGATTCGTGCATCCATATCGGCGATCTCAACGGCCAGCCGCCCGGTGCTGTCTTTCACGCCGGATGCGTGGGGCATACCGTTCAATGAGGGTGCAGCGGGTTCGGCTCGTTCACGCAGGAACTTCAAAGCCTCGCGGTTCTTTTGGATGGTCTCATTCAGGTGAAAGTAGCGAGAGATCTCTGTGAGTGTCATTGTTTCCCCTTTCGTCAATTCGACTGTGCCTATTTTACCACAGAAGAAACCAAGAATCTATCATAGAACGATGAAAAACACCCTCTGCGGCCGTTTGTGGGCTGTCAGAGGGTGTTTCTGTCACTGTTCGATGGTCTGTGCCTTGCGCTTCCGCCGGGCGCGTTCTTCCCGGATGCCTTGCACCCTGCCAGCGTTCCAAAGGGCGGTGATAAGCCCCATGAAGCGATATGCGCCTGTTAGGCCAAATTCATTGGGGACTTCTGTAATGGCGTTGAAAAGCTGACTTACTTCCTTGAGGGTCTGGGACGAACTCCACAGCCACGACATTTTCACGGCTTCTTCTGCGGTAACGGTGGGAATTCTGGGGGTGCAATCAGAGTGCTGCATAGTGTACCTCGCTTTCATAATTCAATTAAAGTGCCGGAAATTTTCTCAGCTGACTGGGTAAAGATAGGGCTTGTAAAGCCCGCTGCCAGCCCGGCGGGGGCTTTACAGTACCTTGGACGTGTTCGGCATGGCTTCTGCTCTCTGGGGCTGCTGCGCTGCATCGTGCAGCGCATGGAGATAGGTCAACAGGCGGTCTTTGTCGGCGGCTGACAGGCTGCGGACACGGCAGAGGACTTCTTGCCACTGGGCTGCGGTCATACTGCTGCACCCCCTTCCAGCAGCTTGGCCACGCTCTTACCGGCCTTTGCTGCGGCTGCATCCAGTGCGGCCAGCTTCCACAGAAAGCCGGTGTCAACCTTGGCGGTCAGGCTCTCACCCTTGTGGATCGCTGACACGGTGTAGCCCTGCTGGGCGTACTGCTGCCGGATCCAGCTCTGCGGGGTCTGGTTCAGGTGGTCGAGCGTGTTCATCCGGCCACCATCCAGCACGATGCTTTCCCGGTGCAGGGTGCGGGGCTTTGCTTCCCGCTGGTCGATGTACTCCACCTCAAAGGCGTGCAAGCTGATTTTCTTCTCCAACTTCATGGTCATATCCTCCCATCATTCCCGGCGGGCTTCCATCTTCCCGCCGGGGGTCTCTGCTCGTGTTACAGGGCTTCCAGCGGCTGCACCTGCGATGCACCGAAGAACGATGCCCGGTAGGTCTGGCCGTCTCCCCTGCTGCTGTGGATCAGCACCGCCTGAAACAGAGCCTTTGCACCATGCTCCACCATGTACCCGGCGGCTTTCCAGCCTGCCCAGGTGTTCACGGGCTCGGTGATCCCGGCGGCCTGCTGGGCTTCCTCGATGCGCTGGGCGTTGACCGGAGCAGCCTTTGCGCTGTTCCATGCCCGGTGCAGTGCTTCGGCAAAGCTGCTCACACCCTTGCGGTACAGCTTCCACGCCTTGTGCATGATCTCGGAGAGATTGTACTTCTTCATACTGTCCTCGCTTTACTTTGCGGGTCAGCTCCTGTATAATGGGCTTGACCCTGTTGTGGGTTTGGCTCGGTGTGTGTTTGGTAGACGGCACCGGGCCATTTTTCATATACAGCTTTCAGGAAGTGGGTTACTGTCTTAGCTGGCGTTCTGCTCTTGCGCTCCCGGTACATCCTTCGCCCCTTGCCTTCCGGTCGTGCTTCCCTTGCTGTGTCTACATTATAGCACTAATATCTCGTGCATTCTATTGACGAAATGCACGAATATCAAGTGCTGTTACTGTGTATATTTGAACTTGATTCTAGTGCAGCTTCTGGATATAATAGAAAGGGATAGAAAGGAGTGAAAGCACATGGCGATACAGTATAAGGCTGATGTTTTGGCATTGCTGAAAGCGGCTGGGTATCCATCAACCAGAATCCGAGCAGAAAAGCTGCTGGGGCAGTCCTATGTTCAGCAACTGCGAAAGGGTGAATTGATTTCATGGGCTGCGCTGAACACGGTTTGCCGCTTGCTTGACTGTCAGCCGGGTGATCTGCTGGAGTATGTGCCCGATGAGATTCCGAACGCTGAAACAATAGCAGCCATCAAGGAACTGGACAACGGCGGCGGTGAGCATTTCACAGGCTCCACGGAAGAACTTGTAAAGAAGCTGTTGGATGAACCCGCCGGGGAGGAATGAGCATGGAAGAACTGTATAAGCAGCTGGCAGCACTCGCCCGCCAGCACGGAGCCCGGCGGCTCGTACTGTTCGGTTCTCGTGCCAGAGGGGACAACCGCTATAACAGTGACGTGGATCTGGCCGTGTATGGGATGCCAGAGGGCAATCGGGCAAACTTCTGGATGGATTGCGAGGACTTGCCCACACTGCTGAAATTTGACATCGTGCATATCACGGACGGTATGAACCCGGTGTTTATCGAAAATATCAAGAAGGACGGTGTAACCCTTTATGCTGCAGAAGATTGAACACTATATCAGCGCACTGGCGCAGCTGGAACAGGCTGTGGCCATCTACCAGAAAAGCCAGCGGGATGCCCTTTACCGTGATGGCCTGATCCAGCGGTTTGAGTTCACGGTGGAACTGGCATGGAAGTCTATCAAGGAGTATCTGGAAGATCAGGGCAGCACAACGCCTATCGCTACCCCTCGTGCTGTGCTGAAAGAAGCCTTTGCCGCCGGAGTGATTCAGGACGCAGAGGAATGGAACAAGATCATCACAGCCCGCAACATCACCTCCCACGTTTACGATGAAAAGACCGCCGAGGATGTGGCCGCACAGATATGCAACGACTTCCTGCCCCTGCTGAAAGCACTGGGCAAGTTCTACCGCGACTGATAGCCCGCCGGGAAATGAATAGGAAGGATGTGTGAAAATGGCCGACATTCAGAAGTACAGCGAACAGACGTTCGAGAGCATTAAGCATATCAACGAATATGGGCAAGAATTCTGGTATGCGAGAGAATTACAGGAAGTCCTTGAGTATAAACAGTGGCGGAGATTTGAAGAAGCCGTTGAACGTGCGCAAATCGCCTGCGAACAGAGCGGAAACCCGGTTTCCGACCATTTTGCCGTGGTCGGCAAAATGGTTCCGCTCGGTTCTGGTTCAGAACGTGAAGTGAATGATTATGTTCTTTCCCGGTATGCATGCTATCTGATCGTGATGAACGGCAACCCTCGCAAAGAGTCTATTGCTGCTGGACAGACCTACTTTGCTACCCAAACTCGAAAGCAGGAACTGACAGAAGAATACGACCAACTGTCGGAAAACCAGAAGCGGATAGCGATTCGGCATGAGTTGACAGAACATAACAAGTCACTGGCGGATGCAGCGAAAATGGCAGGGGTGGAAACACAGCTGGAATATGCCACATTCCAGAACTATGGGTACATGGGTCTGTATGGCGGCCTGAAAGCGGCCGACATTAAGGCACGGAAAGGCTTGAAGAAGAGCCAGAATATTCTTGACCACATGGGCAGCACAGAACTTGCGGCCAATCTTTTCCGTGCCACACAGACAGACGAAAAGCTCCGCCGGGACAATGTTCAGAGCAAGGCAGCAGCCAATCAGGTGCATTATCAGGTTGGAGCAAAAGTGCGCCAGACCATCAAGGAACTGGGCGGCACGATGCCTGAAAATCTTCCTACACCAGAAAAGAGCATCCAGCAGCTGGAACGTGAACAGGAAAAGAAGAAGCTGAAAGAGTAAGATGCGGTGCTTGACAGAGGGCCACCCATCGTGTACAATCCCTGTCAAGGAAACCCGGCCGGCCTCTCAACGATGCGCATTAGGTCGGGTCATAGAACCGGAGGACGGAACAGGCAACCGTCACCCTTTGTTTGGAGATGCGGGAAGCGTCACCCCGCCCGGTTTCAGAAGGTCGTTGCAGAAATGCAGCGGCCTTTTGTTTTGCACTGTGCAGGAAGCGCCCGCCGGGGCTGTCAAAGCGCAGATAGAACCTATGGCAAGGAAAACACCTACGGACAAAGACAAAAGCCCTCAGACGCGCGCTGTCGCGGTCTGGGGGCTTTGTGTCATGCAGCGATTTTGCTGAGGTCAACAGAATCGTGTAGCTGAAGTGCTGCGCCCGGCGGGTGCAGCATGTTCAAAGGGTTTGGGATGCTGCCCAACAAGTTCTTGCAAGGCAAGAGGGCTTTGTATAGACAAAGATATTGCTTGCAAGGCTTTGTGCGTACAAAAGCACTGCTTGCAAATGCTAGGCTCCCTGCAAGGGCACACGGACTTTGGAACAAAGTCTAGTGTGTTACGCCTCGCCCGGCGGGGTGTAGGTTATTCGGAACTGCTGTCAGCGGGATGAGGATGCGGCTTCAGCGTTCTTCCGCTGCTGATATTTTTCCCATGCATCATCCAGCAGTTCTCGTCCGTTTGGCATGGCGATGATCTGATAATAGAGCCGTAGACAGCCGCGAGCTAGAGTGTCAGCGACTTCCGGGGGGATTTCGTCAAGATGAATGTGAATATCATTGCCCATAGTCTTACCTCCTGAAATATCCTTTGTTTGTTTCATCAGCGGGTGCAAAGAGGATGCAGATCCGGGTGCAGGATGCGTAACGAAACGGTCAAAATTTCCCTATAAGACTAGCTCACAACAGGGGTCATCGAGCCCGCTAGGGACTAGGGTGCCCGTTTACAGTACCTTGAGGGGGGACGGGCTTGAGGTGGGCTGCTGGGTGTGATAGAATGACTGCGGGATGTGGTCTGTCAATCGCTCCCGCTTGGCTGCCTTGCGAGTTCGCTGCTTGCATGGCGGCCTTTTGTTTTGCCCTATGGTCTGCCCTTTGTTTGCTGGCCGCTCTCGCTGCCTTTATGGTTCGGATGGCGTGCGGCTCGGTATGCCTCCAACTCGGCCATGAGTTCCGGGCTTTGCTGGAATCGCTTGTGGAATCCGAGAAACACACAGCCGATTCGCTCTGCGACCTCTGGCGGGATCTCGTTCACGTTGACATGGATGCTGGTATTCATCTGTGCCTCCTGTTGTTGGGTGTGGTAAGCGGTTTAGCTGTGCATATACGGCAACAGCATATGGTAGACCAGCTGCAAAACGTGCACCGGGATGCTCTGGCCGTGCTGCAAGGCGGTTTCGATACAGGCGATATACTGTGCGCCGCTTGCGTCATAGTGGTATGGCTCCCGGCGGCGAGGCCGGTTTTGGTTCGACTTACTCATGAGTTCACCTCCTCATATCAACTTCCAAGAAGCGCTGACGCTCTTTGTCAAAGGTGATGCCGATCTCTCCCACACGGCCTTCCTTGTTTTTCGCTAGGACGGCTTGATATTGCTCTCCGTCGTCCGAAAGAAGCAGGATAGCGTCCGCGTCCTGTTCCAACTGGCCAGATTCCTTCAGAGCGGCGGCAGAGGGGGTGCTGTGGGCAGCACCACGGTTCAGCTGAGCCAGCGCTACCACTAATATTCCGGTAGTCTGTGCCAGCTCGTGCAGGGCGATAGAGATAGCCGTTACCTGCTGATAACGGTCTTTGGCCTTGCCGTCTTCCAGTAGTTGCAGATAGTCGATAAAAACGACCTGCGCTTTCATCCGCTGGGCCTGCGCCTTTATCCACCCAACACTCTTACTCGATGCCGAACGGATAAGCAACGGCAGTTTGTGCAGGTCTGCAAGGCCGTCAAGCTCAGACTGCGGTACCCGTTTTTCCTTCACATCGGCCAGCGGGGTCGACAGACGGTTTGCGATGATGCGGGCGGCAAGAGTGTCCGGGCCGGTTTCCAGCGAGAAATAACACACTCTCAGCCCTCGCCGGGCCATCTCACAAGCCATCTGCAAGGATAAAGCCGTTTTGCCTGCGCTGGGTCTGCCGCCTATGATAAACAGATTGCCCGGGGATAGCTTGAGGTGCTTATCTAGCACGGAAAGCCCGGTGGGGATGTACCGTGGTTTCTCGTCCAAATGCCGAACATAATCATCTACCAGCTCCCCGATAGGTCTGAAATCCTGTCCTTCTCGGTCAAGGGTCAGTGCCTCACCCATCCGGCTGTAGAGTTCCGGCAAGTCTGCAAAGGTGGTTTGAGCGCTGCCAGCCTGCAGGGCCAGACTCTGGAACTGGGTCAAGGCTGCCTGTTCCCGAATGAGCTGCGTCCAGCTCTCCACGGTTTCACGGGTGATGCGGATGCATTCTGCTTCACACGCCTGTGCGCATTCCACAATGGCCGTGCTCTGCTCAGGGTATCGGGCGCAAGCCTCCACAGCGTCCAGCTTCCCGGTCGCATTCCAAAAGCCAGATAGAGCGGCGAATACTGGTTGAAGATCCGCCGGGAAATATTCGATTTCCAAATCAGGCAGGGCATAGGGTGCAAGGTTGGGCTTTATGAGCAGGGCACCCAGTAAAATTTTGTGTGTGTTCATGTTAGCACCTCCATTTTCTTTTCCTGCGGCGGTTTAGGCTTCCGTCGGGCCTCCCGGCGGGCTTCTACATCTCCCAGCGTCCGCACACCGTCGGCCTGCCAACTTTTCAAGATGCCGTTGGCGTACTTCCATGACCGGTGACCACTTTCGGCAGCCTCGTCAAAGGCTTCACAGATTACCTCTGGGGGAATAGAATCGCGGTAGCGTTGCAGCTTGTCCAGTGCCGAACGTGGGAAGATGCCTATCACCCGCTCAAAGTGCTGCACGATTTCGGCGAGGTCTGAATCTGTGCGAGGAGCGGCGGCGGTTGTGGCGGCTTTCTCACTACCTCTTTCTAGGTTATGCTTTGTTAGGTTATGCTGGGTTGTCACTTGGTTGTCAGATGGTATACCAATGGTATCCATTTGGTTGCCAGTTGGTATACCAAGGTTTGCTAAAATATAACGTTTGTTCGCGCTTTCTGTTAACTGCGCGAGTTCGTTTTGAAACGCAGTTGGTTTGTATCTGTCATTGCGTAAATTGTTGTTGGCTTTCCAATCGGTGATAACGAGCACTTTTGAAGGGAAAGAAATGACATATCCGGCGGTTTCCAAGGGCTTCAAATCACGAGCGGTGCAGCCAATAGAACGGATAATGGCACGGGGGTTTGCTACAAACCCATCATCATCGCCCTGCATACCGAGATGAAAGTACAGGGCCTGCGATTTCAGTGGCAATTCCAGAAAGCTGTCTGTTTCAGTCACTGAACTTGAGAACATTCGTTTTACAGCCATTCGCTTACCTCGCCACCCGGCGGATACCGCCCACAGCTTCACCCTGTTCCGCCGGGACTGGGTCGCCAGCCTCGAAGTATCTGGCGAGGCTATCCATGTTGACCAGCCAGCGGTGACCCGCAACCACATACCGAATCTTGCCTGTCCGGCAGAGGGTCCGAATATAGGTCGGCGGTAGACCGTAGGTTTCAGCGGCCGATTTCACGGTGGCCATCTGCGGGTATCGGATTAAATTTCCCATTCGATTGCACCTCCTCGGTGTTGCTTGAAAGTTGATTTTTGATGCCGTGTCAGCAGTAAAGCACAAGTTGAAAAATAATGCAATACCGCCAAATTTCGATTGAAAATTGATGCCATGAACCATTGTTGAAATGAAGTCCCTTGCGTCAAAATCCATCTGGTGTCATCTGGTGATATCCAGTGTCACGCTTTGCAACGGATTACCTTGTTTTGCAATGGATTTACAGAGGGATGCCCACCTGATTTATGGATAAATGCTGCTGATTTTGCATATCAAAAAATATTGATGAAATTGATTCATCAAAACAATGAATGAAAGTGATTATGGTTTGGCCGAAGAACTAAGCTGCTGAATGATTTGGAGGATTGCGGCCTTATCATCATCGGGAAGCTCCCGGCGGAGTTTTCTGGAAAAAGTTCCATCGGTCACACCGATAGCCTCGGCAACCTGCCAGAGAAAAACGCCAGCCGATGCAGCGGCCTCCCGGATGTCTTTGTTTGACTGCGCCTGTTTTAACATAATATCAACCTTTCTTCTCGTTGACGTTGACAATAGAACGTCAACAAGATATAATTTTGGGTGAACAAGCCTTGTTGCTGTTCTCGTTGATGCAATTATAAACTTTTGGAGAACAAAAGTCAATAAAGTTCTCTAAAACGGAACAAACGGAGGCGCATAGCTGTGGCAGTAGAGGAAAAGCGAAATATAAACGAAGATTTTGGAAACAGACTAAGAGAAATCATTGAAAAGAGAAAGAAAGAAACAGGACAGAATCTTCGGGCTGTGGCAAAGGATTTGGATGTGTCGCTTGGTGTCCTGTCAGATTGGCAAAACGGAAATAAGACCCCACGAGGGGATTCTATTGCGAAGCTTGCCAAGTATTTTGGTGTATCAGCGGATTACCTGTTGGGTTTGACGGAAGCCCAAACGGTAGACACAGATTTAAGGGCGGTTGCTGATTATACGGGACTGACGGAAAATGCGATTTTGGCGCTCAAAGATTCGGAAATGTTTGAGTGTTACGATAGAAGTCAAAAGAAAATATTGTCTGATATGCTTTCAGATGAAAGCTGTTTGCACCAAATTGTAAATAGCATTTATCTTTACTTGAAAGCAACTGAAGAACAGGTGCATGAAGCAGAGGAGCTGTTGAAAGGGGAGGCGGAATTGGATTTAAGAGGTGCTGATTCGTCAGATATGGAACTTTGCCTGTTCAGAGCATCAAGAGCGGTCGAAGACTATATGAAGCATCTGAAGCATGAAAAACTGAAAGAACTATCTGTTGAGGTGGATATAGAAAATCTGTAAAGCAGAAATGCTGATGCGAGGAAAACAGTATGGCGAAAATCATAAAGCGCACAAAGAAGGACGGCACCTGCTCCTACTGCATCCGGGTCTCCAACGGCTATGATCGGCAGGGCCGTCAGGTGCTGGTAAACCGCACCTTCACTCCCCCACCGGGCTTGACCGGGAAGAAGCTGGAAAGGGAGCTGCAACGTCAGGCAGATGCCTTTGAACAGGAAGTGCACAGCGGCATTTCGCTGGATGCGTCTATGAAGCTGGATGACCTGATAGAACGCTGGTTCACCGAGTACGCAGACCGCCAGCTGAAGCCCAAGACGGCCACCGAATACAGAAAGCTGGTGCCGCGTGTGTCGGCGGCTCTGGGGCACATGAAGGTCAACCAGATACGCCCGGCGCACCTCATGGCGTTCTATGCGAACCTGTCCGAGGACGGAGTGCGTCAAGATTCCACCTATACGGCAACGGCGGCTCTGCTGAAGCTGCTGCCGAAAGGCCAGCGGGCAAGGATCCGGGAAGCCGCCGGGGTGGGCGAGGAAACCATGCGGGGGCTGTGCAGCGGCAAGCCTGTCAGCCACAAGACGGCCGAAAAAGTAGCTGATGCCGCCGGGCTGCCCCTGTCCAAAGCCTTTACCGAGAAGGTCAGGGCGGGCGGTAAGCTGGGCGGCAATACGCAGCTGCACTATCACCGCTTCCTGTCCAGCGTGTTTGAAAAGGCGGTTAAGTGGCAGCTGATTGATGAAAATCCCTGTCGGCGCACAGAAGCCCCCAAAGCGGCAGAAATCGAAGTGGAAGCATTGCAGGAAGAGGACGTTGCAAAGCTGCTGGAAGCCCTGCAGGACGCGCCAGCGCAGTACAGCGTTATCACACAGCTGGCCTTGCTCACAGGTGCCCGCCGGGGCGAGATATGCGCCCTGCGCTGGTCGGACATTGACCTTGACGCGGGTGTGATCTCCATCAACAGGACAGTGCAGAACATCGCTGGGCGCGGTACGGTATTCACAGCACCCAAGACAAAACGCTCCCGGCGGTGCATCAAGATAGGCCCGGAATGTGTGCAGCTGCTGCGGGAGTACCGCCAGCACCAGAAGGCCGAACGGTTCAAGG